>Ga0210129_1000106_pt1 | contig 23214 bp, 14 predicted proteins | sample WestPond_Cattail_2_FD_185582 | JGI IMG/M metagenome (GOLD analysis project Ga0210129, IMG submission 185582) | Wetland microbial communities from the San Francisco Bay, California, USA, that impact long-term carbon sequestration -... | ecosystem: Environmental > Aquatic > Marine > Wetlands ... | reverse complement strand
ATACTTCTTTTTATTTAAAAATAAAAACTTACTACTATATAATATCCTCATATTCAATTAATTAATGCTAAATATCACCGTTCAGTAGACCCTAAATACGCACTAAATTAATTCCGCCAACGGGTTATAATATATTATTTATATTCTTGCTTTTTAATATTATAAAAACTTTGCAATACATAAAAAGCTTGCTTTTTTTGACCTTTTTCTGAAATAATCCCTTTACGATTGAAAAAGTCTTGTACGCCATGAAGTTGACGACGAGGAGAACGAAAATCCATCAATATCCATGGTGAAGTTCCTGAAAAGCCTGGAATACGATCATACATGGCAAGTGTTTGTTTATATAGCTCTGCCTGATATTCCTCTGTCCAACATTCATTCTTATTTCCATGACGACCGGCAACTGCTCCGGCTCCAAATTCACTAATGAAAAAAGGCTTGTTATAAGGAATACTCCATTGACGGTTTTTACAGTCTTCTACTTTTCCACTATACCACCCTAAATAACTGTTAAAGCTTATAATATCAACGTATTTGTTCATATTATCACGCACATAGCTCGTATCCCCTTTTGTGCCAACCACTTCCATCGCCATACTCAATAAGCGAGTATTATCATTTTTTTTCACCTGATTGGCCAATCTACTTAAAAAGTTATCACGTGCCTCACTTTGAGGTGTTTCGTTAGCTACCGACCATACAACTATTGCGCAACGATTTTTATCACGGTTCATCTCATCACATAACTGTGTTGAAGCATTTTTAAATGTTTCAGGATTGCTCCAATGTATTGTCCAATAAACAGGTGCCTCACTCCATACCATCAATCCTTTCTTTTCGGCCAAACGTACCATCGTTTCACTATGAGGATAATGAGCCAAACGAACAAAATTACAACCCAATTGTTTTGCCCACGTCAGCAATGTATCACATTCTGCTTCTGTCGTTACACGACCTTGCCTAAAAGGAGCTTCTTCATGTATTGATATTCCTCGAAAAAAGACTTTTTTACCATTTAAATATATATTTTTACCGCTTACTTCAATCTGACGAAATCCTATTTGATCTTCGAGTCTTTCATCTCCACAAATTAAAGATACATTATATAGTTTAGGATTCTCCGGACTCCATAATTTAGGTCTAGCTTTTATAGAAATATTTACGTTTCCATGATTATCAGTTATCCACGTTTTATTAATTTTCAGTTCAGGTATTTGCAAAGACACCTTCATACCTTTTTTCGGTGAATTAATTTTTATAAACCCAGTTATTTCATTATATTTTCCTTTTGGCAATTGAACAAGATAATCATCAATTGATACTTCCGGCGTCTCTACCAACATCACATCACGAGTAATTCCACCGTAATTCCACCAATCTGAATTAACTGTTGGTACACCATCAGGGTGACGCACATTATTAACTCTAACAATTACAAAATTATTACCTTGCTTAACCTTATCGGTAATGTCATAATTAAATGGAGTAAAACCTCCTATATGAGTGCCCAATTGTTCGCCATTAAGATAGACATTCGCTTGATAGTTGATTGCTCCGAAATAAAGAAAAAGCTTAGTATTGGCTTTTTTATTATATGTGAAATCATTTTTATACCATATGCTTCCTTCATAAAAGAAGAAATGAGGATTTTGAGTATTCCAATCCCCTGGAACACGTAATGTCTCTGCATTTGAGAAATCATATTCAACAAAATCCGATTTTGACTTAGGATGTTCGTTTTTGGAAAAGCCATCCTGAGAAATGTTAAGCCTATAATCATAATATCCCGCATCAAAAGGATCGGCAATAATTTGCCATTGTCCATTAAGATATTCTATCTTACGAGCATATACATTCTGTAATATACTTTGAGAATAGTCACATACAGCAATGCATATAAACAAAAAAACAAATAAAATCCTCTTCATAATAAAAAACAAGCTAAAATACCACCTACTAAAATATTGTTTTAATAGGTGATATTGTTATACATGAACTAAAACTATTATTACTAATATTAATTTTTATTCTATACTAGTATCCGGGATTTTGTGTTAATGTAGCATCTTTATTCAAATTAATTTCCGTTTTAGGAATCGGCCAAAGTTCTTGGATCTTATCTGTTCCTGAAATTGCATAAACTGATTGCAATGTAGCATTAGAAAGTGACGTAGTACCATCTGCTATAAAATCTCTGTTCATTTCGGCACGTTTTTGCAACTGTCCTGTACGCATTAATGTATAACGACGATTTTCTTCACCTATCAACTCGCGAGCACGTTCATCGAGAATGAAATCAAGATTAATCTGAGAAGCCGTTACTTGACCTTTAGTAGAATTGCCAAAAGCACGAGTACGCAGCTCATTAATTGCTATAGCTGCATTACCTTGTTGGTTCAAATCCATATAAGCTTCAGCCAATAATAGATAAGTTTCACCTAATCGCATTAATGGTATATCATGAACTGCGCTGTAACCGAATGTATCATTAGGATCAAAGCAATTCCACTTTGTGCAATAAGGAACAATTTTATAAATTGAATCATTTGTAGCATCAGTACCGACAAACTTTACTCCATTTACATAAAAGTTTCGGTGGATATTTGCCTGTGAATTACGTATATCACCCTGTTGATAAATATTAAGCATGCGACTGCTTAACCGCATACGTCCCAAGCCTCGTCCGCCAAGAGAATCACAAAGATTCAATCCTTTTGAAGAATATTGATAATATGCAGCTACCCAACAACGACGTTGTTGAAAAGAACCAGACTGACCACCAACCACAGAATTGTTATTTTCACTTTGGTAATTCCAAATACTTTCTTTATTGCCTTGTGATCTACGCATATAGCCCTGTACAAACATATCGTGATAATAATCACTATAACTTAAGCCCGAACGAAGAGTTGTACTCAAAGAAAACTTACCAGAATTAATAACAGCATTACATGCATCTACGGCATTCTGATATTTTCCTGTACGAATATAAACCTCTGCCAATAACTGATCGGCGGCATATTTATTCACACGACTACCTTCGGCTACAGCATCAGGTTCCGGCAAATTAGACGCGGCATATGTCAGATCGCTTATTATATGTGCATTAATACTATCCAAAGGTGCACGAGTATAATCGGTTTTTGGAGTTGTTACAGGTTTAAGCGACAATGGTACGCCACCATAAAAAACAGCCAATTGATCGTAACACCATGCACGCATAAAGCATGCCTCAGCTCTATATTCAGTATTTTCAGATGTCTTTGCCGTAGAAATACCTGCATCAACGTTATTAATAATTACATTAGCAGCATTAATAATAGTATAAAGTTGTTCCCAATATACCTGAGGAGCTGAAGCATCTGCCGTTAAACTTGCATACTGATACATTGGCACTTCAATACCTTGATATTGTCCTGGGTCACATACGTCAGTACCAACTTGCCACACACAAGTGTACCCTTGATTACCGCTATAAGAATATATCAAGCTAAAATCATAATACATTCCAAGACATAATGCATTCATGCCTTTAGAATCGGTCAAAGTTGAGGCAGTGTAGTTTGACTGTGGAGTTTCGTTAAGATAACCACTGCCACATGATGTAGCAACGAACATCAATGACAAACTTATCAATACAATTGTTATATATATCTTTTTCATAATTTCTATTCATTATTTAAGCGTAATATTTATACCCAATACAATAGTCTTTGTAGGAGGATAGTTATCTGTCCATGAACCACTACCACGAGTTGAGAATGAAGCTTCAGGATCCCATCCCACCCATGGTGTCCATGTATAAAGGTTACTACCGGTAGCATAAATGGTTAATGAACCCAATCCCATTTTACTTATAGAACTCGGATTAAAAGTATAGCTTAACGAAACATCTTTCAAACGAGTATAATTGGCCTTACGCGTATATCCATAGCCATAAGTGTTTGTATAAGTTAAACGAGGGTATTTATTATTACAATTTGCTGCTGTCCAATAACTTATTTCACGAGGAGTATTGATACGCCATGTTTCGTCATAAGTTTCTATATCCGTATTATTTTTCATCATACCTTGTGCTGTTTGTATGAAAACGCTTAAAGCCCAATTTTTATACATGAATTTATTAGTAAGACCACCTGTCCACGTAGGATCGGTATGACCAAGTACTTGTTTATCCACAGATGTAATTACACCATCTTTACTTACATCTTTAAATTTGATGTCACCTGCCACAGCATTATTATCAACGCCTTTATTAGCTCCTGCTGATATTTCACTTTGTTGCCAAACACCTAGCATTTTATAGTCATACACACTCTGTATATCTTTGCCTATAAACCAGCCATTGCCTATATCATCTTTTTTATCTCCATAGAGATCAATTATTTTATTTTTATTCGTTGAAAAGACAATTCCTGTTTCCCATGTAAAATCTTTAGTTACTATATTTCTACTATTAATTGTAACTTCAAGACCTACATTTTGAGTTTTACCTATATTTTCATAAACACTTTGATACCCTGTTATTTTCGGTAAATTTCTTTGTAATAACAAACCTGATGTTCTTTGTCTATAAAAATCAACATTTCCAGTCACACGGTCCTTAAAAATTCCCCAATCTAAACCTGCATTAGCGCTTTTAGTGGTTTCCCAAGTAAGGTTACCGTTACCGAGCATAGAACCTGGATAAATTCCTGTAAGAGTAGTACCGTTCATTGCTATACTAGATGCATTGTATTTAGAGATAGTTTCATAAACATCAATAGCTTCATTACCAGATTTACCATATGATAAACGGAGTTTTAAATTATCCAGCCAATTAATGTTTTTCATAAAATCTTCATTAGCAATATTCCAACCTACTGCAACAGAAGGAAATGTTCCCCACTTTGATGTATTAGCACCAAACACAGAAGAACCATCACGACGAACAGTAAAGGTGAACAAATAACGACTTGCATAAGAATAATTTACACGCCCCATCCAACTTTCCGAAGCATAGCGGGTAGCGTTAGAAGACGTTGTCTCTGTGGTTCCTCCTTGTAAATAATTGAACCCTAATACATCATTAACAAAACCTACAGACTTTGCATCTGTTTTAAGATATTTTTTTTGTTGTGCACTAAACAAACCTGTAAAATCAAAATGATGCTTGCCGATATCTCTTGTATATGAAAGAATATTTTCAATCGTGTAAGCATTAGTCTCTTCATTGATTGTTTCTCCTGTTCCATTCATATCATAAGATGTAACTCCAGTATAAGTTGAAGTACGACTAGGCAAATAATTATATCCTATATTTAAACGATATTTCAAACCATCTAAAGGCTTATACATTTTGCCAAAATTTACTTCTGCAAACCCATCACCATTGATATTTACCTTACGTCTTTCAGCTTTTCCTTCGTAGCTGCAAAATGGAGAAACATACATTTCTTCAGGTGACATAGGCAAAGTGTCATAAGAACCGTCAGCATTATATTCTTGTCCATAGGGGCTCATAGCTAAAGCTAATAAGAAATTAATTCTACCGCCATCTTGGTTATGAGATGCTAAATAAGCACTTGTACCGATTTTCAAATAATCTGTAACATCAATATCTAAATTCATGCGAAAACTATAACGCTTATATTGAAACCCTTTTAATATACCCTTTTGATCAAGAAATTCGCCTGACACATAATATTTCATATTTTCAGAACCTCCGCTTAAACTGATATTATGATCCTGAGCTATGCCAGTTTGAGATACTGCATTTAACCAGTCAGTTTCTTTTCCTGCTGTATAATTAGCTTCTTCTGCTTGATTAGGAACAGGAATACCTGTAAGTTGAGTACCTGTTTTCTCGTAATAATAATCCTTGTATTTTTGCACATATTCTGCACCATCACGAGGATGTAATTTATGTGCAAAACTCTCATCACCAAGATAACCGCTATATCTAATAATAGGTTTGCCTACTCTTCCACGTTTAGTGGTAATTAAAATAACACCGTTAGCTCCGTTAACACCATAAATAGCTACAGCAGAAGCATCTTTCAATATCTCCATACTTTCAATATCGCTTGGGTTAATATCAGCTAACGAACCACCACTTTTACTAATAGGAACACCATCAACTACAACATATGGATCAGTACTGGCATTAATGGAGTTTTTACCACGAATCAAGGTTGAAGGAGAACTACCCGGTATTGAAGAACCTTGAGTTACTATAACTCCGGCCGTTGAACCTTCCAAAGCTTGCATCACATTAACTACTGGTAGTTTTGACAACCTATCTTTATTAACTACAGTAACCGAACCGGTAATATCAGATTTTTTTTGCGTTCCATATCCGACAACCACTACTTCGTTCAAGGTCTTAGAATCTTCTTCCAACTTGACACTAAAATTAGATCTATCTCCTATTGAAAGTTGTACTTTTTTATAACCAACAGAAGAAATGATAATTGAGCTTCCATTCTCAACATACAAGGTAAAGTTACCATCAATATCTGTCATAGTACCATTTGTAGTTCCTTTTTCTACTACATTTGCACCTATAACAACTTCACCGCTGGCATCTTTAACAACACCAGTGATCTTATGTTTCTGAGAAGAAACATCTTGTGCCGATGTTTGTGATATAGGCAATCCTATTAATAAGCCTATACAAAACAACAACACAACAAACTTGCTTTTTTGATACTTCATCATAGTATTAATTTTACATTAATTTATATATTAGAATTTTATAAAGTTATATTTTTATAGATGAACTTTGTATCATTATCTTTCACACATAAGGTGAAAGAACTAATATATTGCTTTTCATATTATTTAATTTTTAAGCGTTATGATTGCATTACACAAAAGTAACTTATATATATTATCTATATATCTACTTATAGTTCAAAAAAGTCGATTTATGCTTATATTCACTCATTATAAGCATGATCCATAGGGAAATCCATCCCTTCCCATGCCTTTTTTGATGTCCACAGCTGTGGCTTGTCTGTCCAAAATGGATCATCTGCCGGTAGACCTAATGGAAGAAAAGCTAATGATGCCATATATAAACTTCCGTTATCAGTATATATATTGGAAATGTTTGGTTGATGACCGTTAAAACCTAACGTAAGAAATCCTTTGTCATTATAGTTATTATTTCCTGTAAACATCCTTTTTATTACTGCTGTCATTGCGGCACGTACTTGTCCGTTTGGCAATTCTTCCGGTAGCCATTTGCGCCAGGCAATCATTGCTAAAGGTTGCAACACTCCGGTTCGATACGTAATAGAACGACCGAAAACAGGAAATGTACCCTCTGGTGATATAAATCGTTCAAGTATCATACCGAAACGTTGCATACGCTTTATTGCTGTCCTGAAATCGCATCCTTCTGCATTCCATATTTTCTTTTTACCTTCGTTTGTCATTTCTTCAAGGCATTCTACGTACATCGGATGAAATACGTAACTGCCGTAATAATCAAAAGCAAAATCGGGACCATCTGAATACCAACCGTCACCTACATACCATTCATTCACTTTGCGCAATGCTGAAACGATACGATAGGTATCGCTTTGGGCACCGGCTTTATGCAAAAATGTTTCTATTGTTGCCGAAAAGAGCAACCAATTGGTATATGGAGGGTCAACTCGACGTAATTGCGTGAATTCTTTTATATATCTTTGTTTGGTTACGGAATCCAAGGGCTTCCACAAGGTATCATAACCGCGCAAGAAGCTTTCAGCTATATAAGCCGCATCAACCAAAGTTTGCCCTTCTTTGCGCCACAACAAATAATCTGGAGAGTTTGGATCTACTGCATTGGCATAACTCTTCAGCGCCCATTCACGTAATTGTTTCCTTTGGACGCCTTCTGCAGTCTTGTCATCCGGCAATGAAATCCATGGAGCTAAACCTGCCATCAATCTACCGAAACATTCCATATATGTAACATTCTTATTGCGACCATCCCACGTGGGACTCAGTTCCACTTGCATTTCGGCATGCAGTCTGCCTTCACTCATATCACGAAGAACGGGCGTAGACATCTTATATAATACGTCTACCCAAACCTGACGATCATTCTCAACTTTGACTTGCTTATTTTTTGCCGAAAGTGTTGTATTTGGTAAGCACAAGCAAATTAATAAAATACACAAAATTATATTTTGTCTTCTTATCATAGCATTTTACATATTTATCGAGGCAAATATATTTTAAAATATGTAGACTGATTTCTACATAAAGACAGAAGACTTCCAATTATAACTAATCTCCTAATTCCTTAATATAAATAAAGCATATTACCGGAAAGGTTATACCGGATAAATTCTCATAAGGTCTGTTTGCTGAATGATATAATAACCGAAAGTATCCCAATCAGAAAAATTGGAATAATAAGAAAAAAAGTATTGTAATAAAAAGATACTATAATAATTCAATTTAATTTTTCACTTTTTACGGAATTAAAACTAAAACATAAATAATTTTTTTGTTATTATACTCTTAGCCGTTCTTTAAATTGCTATCAGGCGGTGTGTCGGAGAGGACTCCGTTTTCGTCCACATACGCTGTCATATTCTCTAAAGAACCGCTGTCTAGAGTCTTCAACGATTTACGCTTCTCTTTTCGCATTTGTTTGTCAATGCGCTTTTCTTGCTTCTTTTTTTCTAATTCTCTTTTTGCAGATGTTATTGCCATAAGCTTTTATAATTTTATGATTAAATTGATGAATATTTTAAACAATGTAGCAACACACCTTTTGTACTATGGTGGTATTCATTGCTTTCTACATGAGCATAATAATATTATCAATCTTTTTATTTAAGATTTGTATATTACACATTCAATGTGATATAACAAAAAAGCTGACTTGATCTTGATTTTAACGATGATAAAACTCCTTTTGCAGAATAAAGCACTGCTGGAAAAAATTCAACATAAACTTATTTGTTCATTTTGCAAAGGTATGTTTTTATATTGAATGGTAATGTTTAACTACCTAAAGATTAAGCATCATTAGTGTTATTCTGTTATTTTACACACACACGTTAATTCTTAATTTTAATGCTAATATATAAGATGTATCGTAAGAGGTTAATTAATGTATCAATAAACACGTAATGTGTAAATTATTGCACCGATCTAAAAATAGAATGATATTATGAACAATAAATTGAATTAAAGTTTTAACTTTGACAATATGGCAATCTTATTTATAAAGCCATTATACTATCACAACCAAAGCCTCAAACAAGCAAAAAATAACAAAGAATATAATGATAAATATAAAAAGAGAAGGTATTATCCTTGAAACCACTGATCTCGAATTCGAAAATGAAGGTGTATTAAACCCTGCTGTAATTGTTGACGGGAATTATATACACATGTTTTATAGGGCTGTGAAAAAGGGAAACTATTCAACCATTGGTTATTGTAAAATGGATAGCCCTATGAATATTGTTTACCGTGGAAAACAACCGCTATTATCACCGGAACTTGAGTATGAAAGCGGAGGAATAGAAGATCCAAGGATCGTCAAAATAGATGATACATTTTATATGACATATACGGCTTATGACGGTGATAGTACCACCGGAGCATTGGTAATCTCTAAAGATTTGATACATTTTACTAATAGGAGGATAATTACTTCTTTGATTACCTATCCTGAATTTGCCGGATTGCTGAAGAAGGACAAACACCCATATACTTCTAAATACTTTAGATCATCTAATAAGAGACAATCTAAAAATCAAAACGGTAAAAAGCTTTATTTGCCTGACAAAAATTTGATATTGTTTCCTCGTAAAATAAATGGAAAATATCTCTTTATGCATAGAATAAAACCGGATATTCAATCAATAACAGTAAATGAAATTGAGGATATTACTCCCGATTTCTGGAAAAAATATTATTCCGATTTTACAAACCATATCTTCTTTAAACATCACTACAGCCATGAATCCAGCTACATCGGAGCCGGTTGCCCGCCAATCGAATTTGAAGAGGGATGGTTAATGATCTATCATAGCGTTTGCGACACCTCTAATGGATATGTGTATTCAATAAGCGCGGCTTTGTTAGATAAAGATAATCCATCCATTGAAATCGCACGATTGCCTTATCCGCTCGTTACCCCGAAAACGGATTACGAAACCGAAGGGGTGGTAGACAAGGTTTGTTTCCCTACAGGAGCAATTATTTGGGAGGACAAATTATTTATATATTACGGGGCAGCTGATAAATGCATAGCTTGTGCCTCTGTCTCTGTGAAGGAACTGATAAAAGAATTATTAAAACATAGAAAATGAAAGAAATATTATGTATTACAACTTATCCACCACGCGTATGCGGAATTGCAACTTTCTCATTTGACTTAATACAAGCTATTCATGAGAAGTTTGATCAGAGTTACACCGTTAAAGTTTGTGCAGTAGAATCTGATATTGAAAAACATATCTATGACAATACGGTGAAGTATGTACTGAATACTTCCGATCAAGAAAGTTTCTCTTTAATTGCAAAAAAAATAAATACTGACATTGATGTTGATTTAGTTTGCATTCAACATGAATTCGGACTATATAATGAGAACAAGAAATCGTTCCTACATTTTGTACAAGCAATAACAAAACCTATTGTTATTGTGTTTCATACAGTATTGTCGCATCCTAAAGAAGCATTACGAAAATACTTACAGGAAATCATAGATGCTTGCCAATCTGTTGTTGTCATGACACATACGTCATCAATTATTCTAAAAAATGAATATTTGATAAAAGCTGAGAAAATAAATATTATTCCACACGGTACTCACCTGGTGACTCAAGTTGATAAAAATAGATTAAAAGAAAAACATAACTTATCCGGAAGAATGATTCTTTCTACTTTTGGATTGCTCAGCCCGGGCAAACGCATTGAAACTACACTTGATGCACTACCTTCCATTATTAAAGAGAATCCATCTGTACTGTTTCTCATTCTGGGTGAAACGCATCCCACGGTTGTGAGAAGCCAAGGAGAAACATATCGCAAAAGTTTAAAGGCTAAAGTTAAAGAGCTTGATTTATCCGAGAATGTTCAATTCATAAATAAATTCTTGGATCTTCCTGTTTTGCTTGAATATCTTCAAATGACTGATATTTATCTTTTTACTTCTTCGGATCCGAATCAGGCGGTAAGCGGTACTTTTGTTTATGCACTGAGTTGCGGGTGTCCGATCATAGCAACACCGATACCTCATGCATTGGAACTCTTGAGCGATAATACAGGTGTCATATTTGATTTCAATAATTCAGAACAACTTGCTTTGGCTGCCAACCGGTTACTAAAGGATGAAAAACTGCGGGTGCAAATGGGTATTTCCGGCTTACAAAAAACAGCCTTTACGGCTTGGGAGAATGCTGCTATTGCATATATCTTGCTTTTCAAAAAAACTTTAGCGTCTTATGAAAAACTTGTATATTCTATTCCTCCTGTCAATATAGAACATATTGAACTTATGAGTCGGCATTTTGGAATCATACAGTTCGCGAAAGGGAACAAACCTGACATTGATTCCGGGTATACTCTTGATGACAATGCTCGTGCGCTTATCGGATTGTGTAAAGTGTATATAAATAAAAAGCATTCTACATGCAGGGACTGCATCAAACGTTATTTGGATTTTATCTTGTTTTGCTTGCAAGATGACGGGACTTTTAAAAATTATGTCGACAAATCTTATAATTTTACTTCCCAAAATGATGATGTCCTATTGGATGACAGCAATGGACGTGCAATATGGGCGCTTGGAGATTTCATCCGTTATGGTGATGCTTTTCCAAAATCATGGATTGTGGCTGCAACTAAAGCTTTTCGACTTACCTTTCCTGCTATTCGCAAAATGCAATCTCCCAGAAGTTTGGCCTTTGTTATAAAAGGATTATGTTACTTTTATACAAAAGAACCTATACAAGAGGTTTATGACCTTATTCAAATGCTAGCCGATAAATTGACGGCTCTATTCTTAAATACAGCCGATGACAACTGGAAATGGTTTGAGATTTATCTTACTTATGAAAACAGTGTACTACCTGAAAGTTTGTTATATGCTTATGAAGTGACTAAGCATGAGCAATATAAAAACATAGCTAAAAAATCATTCGATTTTTTACTTACAAAAACATTTGTCAACGGACAAATCAAAGTCATTTCAAATAAAAACTGGTTGCATAGGGGAGAATCAAACACGAAGTTTGGCGAACAACCAATAGACGTAGCCGGTACGGTTATGGCATTAACTACATTCTATAATATTTTCCACGAAATGAAATATATAGAAAAACAGAAAGAGGCCTTTAGTTGGTTCTTGGGGAATAATCATCTTCATCAAATCGTTTATAATCCGATAACAGGAGGTTGCTATGACGGACTTGAAGAAAACAATATTAATTTGAATCAAGGAGCTGAATCATCTGCATGTTATCTTATGTCTAGACTTTCACTTATTATGAAGTAAGATATAAAACTGCTTGGAAAAGATCCAATTATTCATTTAACGTTTTTTCTATATAATCCTTAACCAGCATGCCGTATTCCTTCTTGAAACAAGCACTGAAATATTTTGGATCATTGAAGCCTACCATATAAGCCAGATCGGAGACTCGTATTGTTGGGTTTTCCTTCAGAATTTTGCACGCAGCCTTCAGTCGAATGTTATTAATGAAAGATGAAGTGTTCAGTCCGGTCAATGATTTAAGTTTATTATAAAGTGTAGATTTGCTAGTGCCCATTTCGGTTACAAACCTTGCTTGGTCGAATTCAGGATCTTCCAAATTTTTGTTTACGCAATTGATTGCTCTTTGTAGAAAATCTTCGTCCATGTTGGTATAATGCAACTCTTTAAGTTCAAAGAATGCCTTATCCTTAAACTTCATCTGCATACGTCGGCGTGCGGCAAGAAGATTTTTAATACGCGCCTGCAATACCGAAAGTTGGAAAGGTTTAGTAATGTAGCCGTCAGCTCCGGAATCGTAACCCTCTTCGCGGTCGTTGTCTCTTGTCTTTGCCGTTAATAATATAATAGGTATGTGGCAATAATCGAGATTACTTTTTATGTATTTGGTAAACTGTATGCCATCCATAACCGGCATCATCACATCACAAACAATAACGTCAACAACGTTTGACTGTACCACTTTCACGGCTTTCTCCCCGTCAGTTGCGGCAACAACGTGATAATCCGTTTCAAGAAGTTTTTTCATCAATGAAAGCAACTCAACATTATCATCCACAATAAGTACCACAGGCAAGTCTTTACCGCTTGCTTCCGTCCTTTCATTTGTAACGTTCTCATTAACGTTCTGCTCGGTAATGACGCCAATATTCATATCATCAACTTCCGCTTCATCTATTTGTTCAGCCTTGAAAGCATCCCGGTTAATCGGTATCGTTGTTACAAAAGTAGTTCCCTTAGCCAATTCACTGTCAACCGTGATAGTCCCTCCGTGCAAAGTTACCAAATCTTTTGTAAGAGATAAGCCGATGCCTGTACCCACTGTTTTATTTTTACGATATTCGCCGTCATAAAACCTTTCAAAAAGATGTGACTTGTTTTCTTCCGACATGCCTATTCCATTATCCTTAATTGACAAGATAATGGAATTGCCGTCCTCGCTTTGATCAAGAACGACCTGAACCGAACCGTTTTCCTTATTATATTTGGCTGCATTGGACAAGAGATTATAAATGATTTTGTCAAGTTTGTCTTGGTCAAAATAACCGAGAATCTGTGTTTTGCTGCATTGATAAGAAATATGTAGACCCCTATTAGTCATCAAAGGATAAAAACTTTCCACCTCATTTTTTACAAAAATCGTAATATCTCCCTTTGAAACTTTCAATTTAAGGTTACCGCTCTGTGCCTTACGGAATTCCAGAATCTGCTGTATCAGGCGGATAAGGCGGTTTATATTGTTTTTCATCACACTGAAATCTTCGGTATCCTGCTTTATAGTCATTTTAAGATGTTCCATTGATGCAGAAATGATGGCAAGCGGCGTCAACAGTTCGTGCGTAATATTCGTAAAAAACTGCAACTTGGCATGGTTAAGCATTTCTATTTGCTTCTTTTCCAATTCTTCCATCCGCAGGCTGTTCTGCAAACGTATGCGATTGCGACTGATGCTAAACGCCAAATATGCTATACCTATTACGATTAAGGCATATATCACGTACGCCCACCAAGTGGCATAAAACGGAGGGCGGACTACGACCGTAATATCGTATGGCATATCGTGCCAAAAACCTGAAGGGTCTGTAGCACGCAGATGAAACTTATATTTGCCTGAAGGCAGGTTGCTGTAATAAGCAAAACGCTTGTTGGCATCGGTGTAATGGAATCCGTTATCAAAACCATCCAACATATAAGCGTATTTGCATTGATCAGCATGAGAATATGTAAGCGACGAAAACTCCAACGTAAAATTATTACATGTTGCAGGAATCACTATTTTGTGAGTAAATGACGGCGTAAGCGGTGAAATGGTTTTTCTCAACATAGAGTCCAATTCGGAATATGAACGATCATATATTTTCAAGTCGGTAATCGTTACTCTGGGATTTGCTATATCAGTGGCTTTCATACTTTTCGGTATAAATGAGCAAAAGCCTTTATAATCTCCGAAAAAGAGTTCGTTATTATATTTAGCCACAGCATTCGGTATAAAGTAATCGTCTTGCAGTCCGTCAGCAGTAGTGAAAATATGAATGGCAGGATGCATTATGTCACGGCTGAAAGTGACTTTTACAATACCATAGTTGGTACCTATCCATAAATTACCTAGATGATCTTCAATGATACTTCGCGCATCATCTCCGGGAATATGAAACATTTTATTAACAGGAACAAAGGTATCGATAGTAGGATTCAAAAGGAACAAACCTCCACAATCCGACACAGCCCATATATGAGACCTACTGTCTTGAATAACGGAAGTAATGTTGGATATAGGCAATTTTTTATTTGCAGGTTCGTAATCCTGAAATTTCATTTCGGAAGGATGATAAGGATCGCCGGAAATACGAATAATACCTCTGTTGTTAGTTGCCAACCAAATATTTCCGGATTTATCTCCTGTGATATGCTGAATGTTACAGTCACTAAATTCCATGTTTTTATAATGCATAAAATTTACCTTGTATCCTATATTGTTTCGCAGCATCACTGATAATCCGGAACGTGACCCTATCCATGTCACTCCGTTACGCCGCGACCGATACAGGCACAGCACACAATCATCCTTGATGTATTTGGTGTTTGAACTATTAAGGCTTTTTACAGGATGTCCCTTATGATAAACAAGAATGCCGTTGCCATATGTGGCAAACCACAATTCTCCGCCGGGTTGGCTTACGATACTGTATATTGATGGCATCTGCTTAATTTGCGCAAACTCCGGCATTTGTGTATAAAACTCGGATGTATTGTTACTGCGATCATAAAGAGCCAATCCATATGAGCCGACACCAATCCATACTTTATTCTGCGAAGCCATATATATGCAGCGTACAGCATTGGTGGAAACAAATTTATTCAATGAAGATAAATCATAAGGATGGATAAAAGACGGACGTGTGCATGTTTGCCATACACCTGTACCGATTGTTCCCAACCAAAAATCACCTCTACCGTTTGTAACTACTGAATTTATTTCGTTACCCGGCAACGGATATTGTTTACTGGTAGTGGTATAATTTACAAAAGAACCGCCGGAATGCGTCAAATCCATAATACTCAAACCGGTGCGTGTGCCGACCCATAAAGTATGTGTCAAAGGGTCTTCATTAATGGAATACACAATATCATCCGGCAAACTGTTAGGATTTAACGGATTATTTGCATATGATTTAATAATAAGGTGCTTCATGTTTCGCGGATTATACATACAATATAATCCGCAACCCCATGTGCCAATCCATAAACGTTCATAACTATCCATGTATAATGTATGGGCGGAATTGTGAGCATTGAATTGCGGATAAGTCCCAACATTATCAGTTTTTGCAGAAATTCTGTACAGTCCAGATGACCACGTTCCGAACAACAAATCTCCGTTCGTATCCTGCAGCAAAGATTTAACCGAGAATGATTTAGGAAGATTACGCCTGTTCTTGCTGTTATATTCGCGAATTGTTTTTGTCAGAGGATTATAGCGGCAAAGCTCAACATTCGTTCCTATCCAAACATTATTATCACGCGTCACTAACAACGTTGAAACGGTATTGTCATTAGGAAGATTAATTTTATTCATTCGTCCCGAAACTTTATTATATACATACAATCCGTAATCCGTTCCCACCCACAGATTATGCGAATAGTCTTCGGCAACGCAATAAATATTGTTACTTATAAATAAATTTGGAGAAAATACGCTGGTACGATATGTCTTTACTTGATAACCATCATAAGAGCACAATCCCGAGCGTGTTGCCAACCACATTAATCCTTCACGATCTCTGTAAACCTGCTGAACTTCAGCCGAAGGCAAAGTATTAAGCATTGATATTTGATTGAACTTAAGCGTTACAATAATAGGCAATTCGCTGCTCAGGCAATTGAGAGTAGAAAAAAGTATAATAATAGTAAAGCTTAATATAAACTTCCGCATTATTACAATGTTATTATATTCGACAAGCTAAAGATACAAACCTTTATCATATATAATGATATTTGTCTATGTTTTATTTCAAACGACTCATTTCAGAAGCTGCCAATAAGAAAGCACCGACACCGAAATCTGCAGTGGAACTGCTATTTAATGTTTGTCCCGGAATGGCACGTTCTCCTATCGGTTGCATATAACCCAGTGAACCGTCAGGCTGCACAGCTGTATTTTGCAAATAGTACCAAGCTTTCAGAGTAGGATTCAAATAAGTAGCCTTGTCAAGCAGACCATGATTTAATCCCCACGCCAAACCGAAAGTAAACAACGCTGTACCGCTTGTTTCATACCCCGGTGCACAATCTGCGTCAAGCATACTGCGAGTCCAATAACCTTCCTTTTGTTGGCATGCAATAACAGCCTTTGCAATCAGTTTATATTTGGTAATATAATAATTACGATGAACATCGGTTTTAGGCAATTCATCAATAACGCGAGCCAACGCAGCCAACACCCATCCGTTTCCTCTAGCCCAAAAATCTTTTTTATCATTTATGCTTTTATGATTGGGATACACATATTTTGCATCTCTGTAAAAGAGGTGTTCATCATTATCGTACATAATAGATTCGGCATAACGGTAATACTCATAAAGTTTCTGTAAATACAACTGGTTCTTAGTAATGTTGTACATCTTTGTCATAACAGGCATTACCATAAACAGTCCGTCAGCCCACCACCAGAAATCAACACGCTTCAAACTCATTTCGTATTCCATCACTTCCTTTGCACGGGCAATGCGTTTAGCATCCTTATCAACATTATACAAATCACTGTAAACCTGAAAACATACTTGCCAATCACCGAAAAGAACATGACTGCTGTCTTCACCGTAATTCAGTTGCCATTCAGCTTTGTTATCGGATGTAGCACCAATCCAATTATTGTGCGCTGCCCAACAAGAAGCATAATAAAGGTAATCATCGCGATGAGTCACCTTATATGCTTCCATATTACCTATTTGATATACGGCATAATTCCAAAAAGGAGCAACACAAGGCGAATGTGTTTTTTGCCAATTATCATTAACTTTGGTAAGCACTTTAAATACTTCGCTCTTTGCAGGAATGCTTTGAGCCGATATATATGATAATGTAAAAAAAGCGACAATAACAAGTCCTATTCGTTTCATAGTAATAAAATTTTTAATACACAAAAATAGCTATTGTCAGCTTATTTGCCAAACAAAACTTGTTTTATCGTAAAAAATATTAAGTAGGGATATTGTAATGTTTTACTTTTTATTCCTTACTATATACCAATATCAGCTATTAATAAAGTTGTTTATAACCCTAACTTAGCCGAAATATCAAGCATCTTTTGAATAGGCTTAATTGCTTTTGCTGCTATATCTTTATCTACATTTATCTCAGGCTTCTCATCTCTCAAGCAAAGATATAACTTCTCCAATGTATTTAACTTCATAAATTCGCAATCATTACAAGCACATGTGCTGTCATTAGGTGGTGCAGGAATAAACGTTATATCAGGGCATTTTTTTTGCATCTCATGCAATATTCCGGATTCTGTGGCCACAATATAAACCTTATTATCAGAATGATTTACAGCATAATTTAAAATAGCTGCCGTAGAACCTATAAAGTCGGCAATTTTCAATACAGCACTTTTACATTCGGGATGAGCCAATATCAAAGCTTCTGGATATTGTTTCTTCAATTCCAATATCTTTTCAATTGAAAACTTCTCATGCACCTGACACGCACCGTCCCACAGCAACATATTGCGACCGGTAATTGAATTTATATAATTACCTAAATTACGGTCAGGACCGAATATTATCTTGTCATCCTTTGGAAAACTTTCAACTATCTGCCGGGCATTAGTACTTGTAACCACAACATCAGTATATGCCTTTACGGCAGCTGTTGTGTTTACATAAGATATGACCTTGTAACCTGGATGAGCCTTTACAAAAGCACTGAACTTGTCAACCGGACAACTATCGGCTAATGAACAACCCGCATTTGCATCAGGTATCAGAACCTTTTTATCAGGACATAATATCTTAGCCGTTTCGCCCATGAAATTCACACCGCACAATACAATAATGTCTGCCGTAGTTTTAGCTGCCCATTGGGCAAGAGCTAAACTGTCGCCTATATAATCAGCTATATCTTGTATTTCACCCTTTTGGTAAAAGTGAGCCAATATAATCGCATTTTTTTCTTCACGAAGTTTATTAATCTCAGAAATCAAATCTTTATTATCCATGATATAATAATATAATAATAATATTTATTCTTATTCTTAGAAAATATATGATAATAATAATAGCCGGTTGATAATGTTAGTAAAAAAGTAATATTTTTCTTGCTTATTTGCTTATTAACCGAAACATTTTTTTTATCATTATCTTATCAACCGATATATTGTTTCATATTGCCTGAAAATAAGGATTATATGATGTTTTTCAACATTCTGTTGATAAAGTACAAAATTAAAAACTTTCTTTCTTATTTTCGATGTTTGGCTGTTAAAATGTAGTTCAAACATAATGATAAACTTTTGAATAACTTATTTGGTTTGTTGAATAGTATGGAGTATTGCAATAAAAATGAAATATGCAAGTAAAAGTTTTGAAAATCTTTGCACATTTAATCAACCGCTTATCAACAGTTTTCAACACCTGTTGTGAATTATGATTATAAGTTTGTGGAATGTAGAAGTTCGAAGATTTTCCAGAGTGTGATGCCTGCGCTAACTGAAACATTAAGAGAATGTTTGGTGCCGTATTGTGGTATTTCAATACTTCCGTTGCAAGCATCAACGACTTCTTGAGCTACACCCTTAACTTCATGACCCATAACAATGGCATACTTCTTGTCATTTTCAAGTTGCAACTTATCTAATTTAATGCTTCCTTCCACTTGTTCTATTGCATAAACGATGTAACCGTTGTTTTTAAGTTCGTTCACTGCATCCAATGTATTCTTATAGTATTTCCAGTCTACCGAATATTCAGCGCCTAAAGCTGTTTTATGTAAATCTGGATGAGGCGGCGTGGCTGTTATACCACACAAATAAATACTTTCAATACGAAAAGCATCTGAAGTACGAAAAACCGAACCTATGTTGTTCATACTTCTTACATTATCCAATACAACTACTAAAGGAAGTTTTTTTGCTTCTTTGAATTCTTTTGTCGATATTCTGTTCAGTTCATCTATTTTCAGTTTGTGCATATGGAAAATGTGTTTATAATTGATCGTTTAAAACCAATGTTATTACTCTCTCGGTAAGTGCGTCTTCACCAAAAGGATTATATTCTTTTTTCAGACTTGCACCGAATATCGATGCAAAGCCCTGATAGAAACCTGCACGTAAACGACCCATAAAAGCTTTGATAATATTGTATGAAGATTGGTTGCATTCACGGTCAATAATTTTTATAAGAAGTTTACCCTGTGTATAGGATAATCTTTTAAAAGGTTGTTTATATTGCGCCATCAATCCTTTTTCAACCAATTTCAAATGAGCCTCACGCCTTTTGGGGTCTGGAATTGTTTGAATATATTCATAGGTTTCCACAATAATATTATTTATCATTATAGCGTATGGTAGCACTATTTTTACGTTACGGATAAGTCTGTAGTAGTCACTCCATTCTTTAGGAGTAGTGAAATGCAGTGGAGGAAATACATATGTTTCTCTTAATTGGACAAAAGGGATGGTGTCTCCTCTATAAACGCATGCTTCCACCCACACTCGCGGTGCAGGTGTTCGTAACATTTGCGCCTGTATCTTAAAACAGAAAGAAGACAAACATATGCAAATAAGTAGAATAATTCTTTTCTTTTTTTCCACGTTGCAAAAATAATCCTTAATTGTTTCTCGTGTTTTCCTTTTCTCTTATTTTTTCATAATATTTTGGCTTCTTATGTATTTTAACGTAAATTCGCGACTATTTTTTGAGTTATCAATAAATAGTTAATAAAGTTGTGGATAAAGTTGTTTATATATTGTTGGTATGTATGTTAATACCTGTTCGTATCAATGCTCAGGATGTTGTGGGTGAGATGGTTGAAGATGGTTCGGTAGATGAAGATAAGGTTGATAATAATATTCAGGAGCTTGATGAATTAAAGGATGATCCTGTTAATTTAAATGCGGCAACAAAGGAAAATTTCGATTTGTTTGTACAGCATGGTTTGTTGACTGATGAACAGGCGCAAGCTATACAATACTATTTGTATTACCATCAAATGGCTACGGTGAATGAATTGATGCTTGTATATAATATGGACAGGCAAACAGTTCTCAACTTGCTGCCTTATGTATGTGTAAAACCTGTTGAGAAGTCGGTTTACAAACCCAATATTGCCAATATGCTGAAATATGGAAAGAATGAATTATTGACACGCGCGGATATACCTTTATATCAACGTAAGGGATATGCAAACGGTAAATATCTCGGAGATCCATATTACCAATACATAAGGTATGGTTATCATTATAAAGATAAGGTGTATTTTGGAATTGCCGGTGAAAAAGATGAAGGCGAACCGTTCTTTACAAAAAATAATAGTCACGGATATGATTATACAGGTGTTTATATATATGTTCATAACTTGGGGATAATTAAGGACCTTTCCTTTGGTGACTATAGTTTCAGCTGTGGACAAGGTCTGTTGATAAATACCGGATATAGCCTTGGCAAAAGTACTGCAATAGATGCTATGGACTTGAGGTCGACGGGGATTCGCAAGCATGCTTCAACCGATGAAAATAATTATTTGCAGGGTACTGCTTTGACAATAGCAAAGAATTCATGGCAATATACCTTTTTGTATTCTAACAGGTTGATGGACGGTATTATTAAGGATGGCATAATAACTTCTATACAAACAACAGGATTACACCGTACTTCTCTTGAAATAGAAAGAAAGAATGATATTCGTTTGCAGTTATTCGGAACACATGTTGCCAAACAATTCAAGTATGGAGAGATTGGTGCAACCGGTTTATATTATTTTTTCGACAAGGATTATTTACCTACGCAAAGAAGATACAATACATATTATTTGCGAGGAAAAGACTTTTATAATATAGGTGTCGATTATAAATATCATTTCGACAGATTGACTGTTTCAGGCGAATTGGGCGTTGGCGATAATAATCACTTGGCACTTATCAACAATATCACCTATCATTTGAATGACAATTATCAACTGTTGTTTATAAATCGTTCATATTCGAAAAAATATCATGCATATTATGCTTCTTCAATAGCTGAAGGCGGTATGGTTATGAATGAAAACGGATACTTGTTGGGATTCCAAGGTGTACTTACAAAAAGCATTAAAGCGTCCACTTATTTTGATTATTTCAACTTTCCGTATTTTAAATATGATGTTGATAAGTCGTCACATGGCTTTGATTATTTGTTGAAATTCACTTATACTCCTACTATGAATTGGATGATGGGATTGAGATATCAACACAAAGAGAAAATGAAGAATGTTGATAGTAAATCACGTATGGTAAGCAGTTTGATAACGGATAAATTATCTTATCAACTTATTTATCAACCTAGTAAGTTAATAAGTTTGCACGGACAAATCAGCGGTATAGAACAACATTTTTATCAACAGCCTCCAAAATACGGTTATATGATTGCCGGTAGAACTGATGCAAATTTGAAAAAATGGAAAGCGTCTTTTGATGTGGCTTTGTTTCATACCGATGATTACAACACTCGTATTTATATGTACGAAAGAGGATTGCTTTATGCCTTTTCTTTTTCTTCGTATTACGGGCGTGGGTTGCGGTCGTCTTTTACTAGTTATTACCAAGTTAATCAACACTTGTTGTTGATAACTAAGTACGGTTTGACACATTTTTTTGATAGGAATCAGATAAGTTCCGGATCTGACATGATAAACGGCAGCAGTAAGAATGATGTCTATTTGCAAATAAGATACAAGTTCTAGGATTTATATTTTCGAAAAATAGTTTGATATATTCTTTTTCTTTTATATTTTTGAAAAATAAGATTTTAAATACTGGTATTATGAGAACGATAAATAAAAAAGAAGAAAGAGCTAAAAAACAGGAAAAGCAGGCTAAAAGAGTTATGACAGGCATTGTTATTGCTTTGATTCTCCTTTTCATTTTTTTCCTTGTTAGAGGCGTAGCTTTTGCATAAATATGGCACAAGAGATAGAAAGAAAATTTTTAGTAACCGGTGACTACAAGTCAAAAGCTTTTGGTTGTCACCATATTTCTCAAGGTTACATCAGTAGCGACAATGGACGTACTGTTCGTGTTCGCATAAGTGATGATAAGGCTTATCTTACGATAAAAGGTCCGTCGTTGGACGGTGGGTTGTCCCGTTTTGAATGGGAAATGGAAATACCTGTGGAAGACGCCGGGCAATTGATGCAACTGTGTGAAGATGGGCAACTGACTAAAAACCGTTATTTGGTGAGAAGCGGCAAGCATGTGTTTGAGGTTGATGAGTTTTTGGGAGATAACAAAGGCCTTGTTGTGG
>Ga0210129_1000105_pt1 | contig 23492 bp, 24 predicted proteins | sample WestPond_Cattail_2_FD_185582 | JGI IMG/M metagenome (GOLD analysis project Ga0210129, IMG submission 185582) | Wetland microbial communities from the San Francisco Bay, California, USA, that impact long-term carbon sequestration -... | ecosystem: Environmental > Aquatic > Marine > Wetlands ... | reverse complement strand
TACTTCTTTTTATTTAAAAATAAAAACTTACTACTATATAATATCCTCATATTCAATTAATTAATGCTAAATATCACCGTTCAGTAGACCCTATTTATAAAAAAACGGAGCACCGGAGTCAAAATCATTTAACCCTATGCTCCGCTTGCTGTTTATATTTTACTGTAACTACAATGTTTGTTTCACTTCAATTTCCTCAAACGATTCAATTGTATCGCCAACATTAATATCATTATAGTTAACCAAGCTAATACCACATTCGAAATTTACAGTAACTTCTTTCACGTCGTCCTTGAAACGCTTTAAAGCATTTATCTGACCTGTGAAGATTACTATACCGTCGCGGATTACACGAGCTTTATCAGAACGTTTAACCTTACCGTCCTTCACAATAGCGCCAGCAACTGTTCCCACCTTACTTATATGATAAACTTCGCGAACTTCAATAGTTCCGGTTATCTGTTCCTTAACTTCAGGCGCCAACATACCTTCCATAGCCGACTTGACTTCGTCAATTGCTGCATAAATGACAGAATACAGACGAATATCCACACCTTCCTGGTCAGCTAACTTACGCGCCATGGCTGACGGACGTACCTGAAAACCGATTATAATTGCATCTGAAGCAGCTGCCAAACTTACATCGGATTCTGAAATCTGACCCACTGCCTTATGAATGACATTAACCTGTATTTGCGGAGTTGACAACTTTATGAAAGAATCACTTAACGCTTCTATAGAACCGTCAACATCACCCTTTATAATAATATTCAACTCTTGGAAATTACCTAAAGCTATACGGCGGCCGACTTCATCCAACGTCAACAACTTCTGGGTACGCAAGCCTTGTTCACGTTGCAACTGCATGCGCTTGTTGGCTATTTCGTGTGCCTCCTGATCGGTGTCAAACACATGGAATGTATCACCTGCCTGTGGAGCGCCATCTAGGCCTAATATCAAAGCCGGTTCAGAAGGTCCTGCTTTATCGATGCGTTGGTTACGTTCATTAAACATAGCCTTGATACGTCCGAAATTCGTTCCGGCCAACACAATATCGCCAACCTTCAATGTTCCGTTAGAAATCAATACAGTAGCCACATAACCGCGACCTTTATCCAACGACGATTCAATGATAGAACCTGTTGCCTTACGGTTAGGGTTTGCTTTTAAGTCAAGCATGTCGGCTTCAAGCAACACTTTCTCAAGTAATTCCTTTACGCCAATTCCTTTCTTAGCTGAAATATCCTGTGATTGATATTTACCGCCCCATTCTTCAACCACATAATTCATATTGGCCAACGCCTCTTTAATCTTATTCGGGTTTGCGGTAGGTTTATCAATTTTATTAATTGCAAACACGATAGGTACACCAGCAGCGGCAGCATGATTAATGGCTTCCTTAGTTTGCGGCATGACATCATCATCGGCTGCAACTATAATTATTGCAATATCCGTAACCTGTGCACCACGCGCACGCATTGCCGTGAAAGCTTCGTGTCCCGGCGTATCCAAGAATGTAATATGGCGACCGCTGTCAAGCGTCACGTTGTAAGCTCCAATATGTTGGGTAATGCCTCCGGCTTCACCGGCAATTACGTTTGCATTACGAATATAGTCCAACAACGATGTTTTACCATGATCTACGTGTCCCATCACCGTAACGATAGGCGGACGTTGTGCTAAATCTTTTTCTTCATCCTCCTCTTCAACAATAGCCTGAGCAACTTCAGCACTTACAAACTCAGTCTTATATCCGAATTCTTCAGCCACCATATTAATAGTCTCAGCATCCAGGCGTTGGTTGATAGATACCATCATACCGATACTCATACACGTAGCGATAATCTTTGTTACCGGAACGTCCATCATACTTGCCAGCTCGTTAACGGTAACAAACTCGGTAAGTTTTATTATCTTACTATCCTTTTTTTCTTCGTTTTTCAATTCGCGCTCACGGTTCTGAACCATTTCACGTTTTTCACGACGATACTTGGACGTTTTATTTTTGCTCTTATTTGTAAGACGTGCTAGCGTTTCTTTTACCTGCTTAGCAACATCTTCATCGGTAACCTCGGTTTTAACTTGATTCCTTCTTGAATGGTTTTTACCAGATTTACCGTTATTCCTATTATAACCGTTATTGTTATTACGATTATTGTTGTTATTTCTGTTATTGTTGTTATTGTTGTTATTGTTGCTATTTCTGTTATTGTTGTTATTGCCAGAAGAATTGCTTACCTGATTGATATCGACACGCTCCTTGTTAATACGGCTGCGTTTCTTCTTTTTCTTGGCAGCATCAGCTTCGTTACCATTATTGCTATTGTTGTTGCCATTGTTATTATTACCATTATTATTGGTGGTAGCATCCTTGCCGCGAATCTCACGTAAAATAGAATCTTTCATCTGTTTACGTTGGTCTTGCCGCTGGCGTTCCTTATCTTCACGCTCTTTACGCTTTTCCTCTTTGGTCTTTTTCTTCGGACGCGTAGACGAGTTTATTTGTGAAAGATCAATTTTGCCGATAATATTCGGTTTCTGAATAGGTCCTGTTGCTCTAATGGTGAATACACCATCAGCATGCTGAACCAATTCTTCTGTCTTTTTAAATTTCTCCCTTTTTACAGGCTTCTCAACAGCAGTAGTAGGAGAAGGTGCAGCCTCAACCTTTTCTTTTGGCTGAATCTTTATTTTCTTTTCCTCTTCTGCCTTATTCTCTACACCTTTATTATTTGCGTCAGTTGCAACAACCGGTGCTGGTGCGGTTTCACCTTTAGCCGGTACAGAAGACTGATGTACATCACTAGCAGGTGCTTCCTGTTTTACCTGAGGCACACTCTCCTCAACGGTTTTTTGAGCTGTTACCGGTTTTTGATTATCGGTCGATGGCTTAACCTTTATTCTATTGTGATGATTCAAATCAATCTTACCTATCGGCTTTATTGTCGGTTTTATATCATCAGGAACAACAGTTTTGATAATATTATCTTCTTTCGAAGAGCCGTTTTCACCCTCAGATAATTTTTGGCCGTCGATCCCTTCTATTGAAACCGTAGATTTATTTTTATCTTTCTTTTGACGTTGATAATTAATAAATTCTTCCGACTTGATACGTTCCTGCTTGTCACTACTGAACTCTTTAACAAGCATATCGTATTGTTCCGAAGAAATCTTTGTATTGGGATTTTCCTCAATTTCAAAACCTTTCTTTTGTAAGAACTCAACAACAGTCTTGATCCCTACATTCAAATCTCTCGTAACCTTATTTAACCTTATAGACATATAATTTATTTATCTTCTTCAAACTCCGCTTTCAAAATGCGTAATACTTCATCAACTGTATTTTCCTCCAGATCAGCCTTTTCAATCAACATCTCACGCGGAGCATTAATAACAGCTTTAGCCGTATCAATACCTATTGATTTTATAGCCTCAATTACCCAACCGTCAATTTCGTCCCTAAATTCATCCAGGTAAATATCCTCTTCATTTTCATCAACACCTGCAGGTAAATCACGGAATACATCAATAGTATATTCAGTCAGCATGCTGGCTAACTTAATATTCAATCCGCCCTTGCCGATAGCCAGCGAAACTTCTTCAGGCTTCAAATGTACTTCGGCTTTATGATTCTCTTCATCAAGTTTCATGTCCGTTATCTTAGCCGGACTTAAAGCACGCTGAATAAACAATGATATATTTGACGTATAGTTAATCACATCAATATTTTCGTTTCTCAATTCTCTGACGATGCCATGTATGCGGCTTCCTTTAACACCGACGCAGGCTCCTACCGGATCAATGCGGTCATCATACGATTCCACAGCCACCTTGGCACGTTCGCCTGGAATACGTGCAACCTTTTTTATCGTTATCAGTCCGTCATTTATCTCAGGTACTTCCATCTCCAGCAATCTTTCAAGAAAAACGGGAGCCGTACGTGAAAGAATGATTTTCGGATTATTATTTCTATTATCCACACGGGCTACTACAGCACGAACAGTTTCACCTTTGCGATAAAAGTCTGCCGGAATTTGCTCAGTCTTCGGCAACAACAGCTCATTACCTTCATCATCAAGCAACAAGATTTCTTTCTTCCATATCTGATAAACCTCAGCACTTATAATAGTACCTATTTTATCGGAATATTTAGTGTAAATACCATCCTTTTCCAGTTCAAGTATTTTTGAAGCCAGTGTCTGACGCAAGTTAAGAATAGCTCGGCGTCCGAAATCAGCGAAATGTACTTCGGTAGTCACCTCTTCACCCTCTTCATAAGACGCATCTATTTTCTTAGCATCCGTCAATGATATTTCCAAATTCGGGTCTTTCAAATCCTCATTATTAACAACCTTAAGGTTGCGCCATATTTCAAAGTCACCTTTATCAGGATTTACTATCACATCATAATTTTCATCCGTACCGAACATTTTGGCAATAACACTTCTAAAAGATTCCTCCAATACACTTACCATTGTCGTCTTATCAATATTCTTAAGTTCCTTGAATTCCTTAAAAGTATCAACTAAACTAATTGTCTCCTCTGTTTTCTTAGCCATTTTATTCAAAACTAATTAAATATTTCGTATATTTTATTTCATCATAACCGAAGGTTTCATCGATAGCAACCATCTTAGGGCGCTTTTCGCCTTCTTTTTTCAATTTCCTCTGAACCGTGACAATAAACTTCTTTTCGTCCGCACTTTTTAATATCCCTGTCATTTTCTTGCCGTCGGCCGTCATCACTTCAATTCTGTCATTAATATGTATCAGATACTGTTGCAGCACTTTAAAAGGTTGCCCTATGCCAGCTGAGCCCACTTCTAATTCATAATCTTCTTTTTCTCTGTCGAGATGTGCCTCAATAAAGCGACTAAGTTCGGCACAATCCTCAATCCACACGCCATCACGATGGTCAATTTCAACTACTATCTTATTATCATCATTAACATTAATGTCAACAATAAAATATTTTTTGTCTTTCAACCACTCTTCAACAACCCGATAAATAGTATCTTTTTCTATCATATTATAAAATTATGAACAAAAAAAGGGCTTAATATCGCCCCACACACTTCATCTTTAAACGACGCAAAGATACAATAATTTTTTTTCACACACAATACAATTATCAAAAAAACAATGAAGCTGATTAATTTTATTCAATTATAATATTATAAATTTTATCCATTTACTTTCTTAAAGATGAATAGGATACTACATTTTTTACTATAAGAAATAATATGTTACAATTCGCACCTGTAATTTTTTATTTCTTCACGAAGTTCAAGTGCTTTATTCTCAGTAAATTTATTCATTAACGCCCAAAATTCAGGTCCGTGATTCATTTCGCGTGTATGGCAAAGTTCATGAATCATTACGGAACGCATCAAATGTTCAGGCAAAAGGAGTAAAAAGCAACTAAGACTGATATGCTTATAAACCGAGCAGCTGCCCCAACGTGTATGTGCCTTGGATATACCAAGCGTATTATACGACAGGTTGCACACATTCGACAACTCAGTCATAATCGGAGGAAAAACACTTTCAGCTTTCCTTACCATCAACTCTACTATTACCTTTTTAAGAAATAATTGAATGTTGCTTTCATTAAATTTTGTGGTTTCGGGGCAAAGAAGTACTATTCCATCATCTTTGGTAGAATGAACTATTACTTTATTTTCTCCCTGATGCGTTTTTATCACAAGTTTAAAATGAGGTTTCTCAAGGCTGTACCCCGGTTGTATTAATATATTATCTTCTTTCTTTTTGTTGAGCATGCGCTTCAGTTGCGGCCTCATATCATTAATTACCTCTATTACCTCTTTTACGGAGGAACCGAGTGGAAGCGTCATTTCAAGTCCTTCATTTCGTAATCTGAAGATGTATTTCCTTGCCCTGACGTTTATATGAAAATTGATACGCCCTAACTCTTCATCAAATATATGATTTTCGAATAAATCCATGTTTTATATTTTAATAATACAAAATCTTTCGTTTTCATTTTTGTTTTTATAAAAGAGCCCTTAATTATTTATTAAGGGCTCTTTTATAGTTAGTATCTATGAAAAAAATTTAAAGAATTGAAGCTTCACAGCTTACTAAATAAGCAAAATTTGTTTTAATCAAGCACACTAACAATTTATACATAGTTTAAAAGCAAATGAAAATCTATTTTAATTAGTGGTATTTACTGAAGTTTTTAGTCTGTCAATAAATGCCTTGTCCATCTTTCCCGTAAAATTAATCACCGAAAAGCTTTTAGTATCACGCATCACCATTATCAATTCAACAATTATATTTTTACGCTTCCGAACTCTTATTTCATAAGCGTCTTTTTTCTTTGAATACGACGTATATAGCGAAAATCTGTCTGCATTCTTTTTTGCCAACGCTATAGCCTCTTTATAATATCGTCTGACATAATTGACTGAAGAAATCATCTGCATACTCTTTATGTCCGAAAGCATTTTTTTCATCCCCTCATCATCAACATTTACATTCATCACCTTCTCCATCATCTTGGGACTTATCGTCACACATTTTAAATTATCGTCATTCTTATGGTTTTGCATAAATCGTGTTGCGAAGTCTTGTGCACAAAGTGCTACCGAGATAATACAGAAACAAACCAATAATAATAACCTCTTACTCATTTTCAACCGCTTGATGATTTACAATGCCAAGCGCTCCTTTCGAATGGTGCAAACTATCAGCTTTTTTATTTTCTGATTTTATCATGCCTTTTGATATCTTTTGCAGAGCACTACTTATTTGGTCATAAGCCATCTTCGGGTCACTATAAGTGTCTTTATAAGCAGCATAATTATAATCAAGCACATTATTGTCGCTCAAAAAAGTCTTCTGTGCCACATTGCCCAACATAAAGATTATTGCCACCATTGCCGCAGCCTTTAGCATAGGCATCGTCCTGCCAATAAACGTAAGCTTGCGTGCTTTGACAACCGACGTATTGATGTGCGACAACACCTTCTTATCGAAATCATCGCCCAATTTCTCTTTCATCTGCGACCTTTCGTAGGCGAAAAAGGATTGGTATGGACGTAAATTTTCCGGAACATCATTTTGAGAGAAAAACAAATATAATATTTGTTCTTCTTCAAGAGAAGTCTGGCATTGCCAATAACGTTCTAAAAGCTGTTCTATATATTTATAATCCATATTCATCAATGTTTGTAAAACTCTTTTTTATCTTTTGTCTCGCTCTGAACAGATAAACTTTGACCTGTTCTTCGCTAAAATTCAGTATTTTAGAAATATCTTTGTAACTCATCCCTTCAATATCCCTCAGCTCCATTATTTCTTTTTGCGGCGAAGGCAATTGCTTCATCAACCTCTGAATGATGCCCAATCTCTCATCTCTAATCATCCGTTCATCCATGTTTGAGGCATCACTCCGCTCAGATATTTCCGCTGTCAATTCAACGTTATGCGATTCCACCTTTTGGCTTCTGTCATTTGCCAAATTACGGCAAATCGTTATGCTATAGGCCTCAATGGAATTAATCTCACTCCACTCATCGCGATGCTCCCACACGCGAATCAAAGTATCTTGAACAATGTCTTCAGATTCCGCTCTGTCAAAGGTGATTCGAAGAGCTATTCTGAAAAGTTTGTCTTTTAATGGCAATACATTGTCACGAAAATACTTTTCATCCATTTCTATATTTAAAGACGGATTCATGAAGTAAAAGTTACAGCATATAGATATTTTTTTATTTACGTATTATTGTGGCATGACTACCGCATATATCTTGAAAAGAAGTAATGACAACACTGCCAACCCCGACTCTTATTGCAGAGAAAGCATTTTCGAGTTTTGGTAGCATGCCACCGCTAATTACACCTTCGGTCTTAAGCTTATCATAATTATCAGGCGTGATAACCGGGATAACGCTGTCATCATCATGTTCATCCCTTAATACTCCTTTCTTTTCAAAGCAGTATGTAAGCGTAACATCGAAGTACTCTGCCAAGGCCTTGGCAACTTCAGCGGCAATTGTGTCGGCATTAGTGTTAAGCATATTACCGTGCCCGTCATGTGTCAACGGAGCCATTACCGGAATTATTCCCTGCCTGATTAGTTCGGAGAGAATTTTGCCGTTCACGCTTTTTACGTCACCGACAAATCCGTAATCAACATTTTTAAACGGTCGCTTTACCGAACGTATCACATCCATATCTGCGCCTGTCAATCCGATGGCATTCAATCCGATACTTTGCAATTGAGCTACCACATTTTTATTTACCAAACCGCCATAAACCATTGTGACGACACGCAACATATCCGCATCCGTCACACGCCGGCCATTAACCATTTGCGTTTCAATACCCAGTTGGGTTGCAAGTTTGGTTGCACTTCTTCCACCACCGTGCACAAGTACTTTATATCCTTGTATTTTGGAAAAATCATGAAGGAGCTTCGACAACGAGTCTGCATCTTCAACAACTTTTCCGCCTACCTTTACTATTGTAAGTTTATCTTTCATTTCTCCAAATATGTATAACCGTATAATCCGGAACGATAATTCGATAAAAATTCCTTTCCTTCTTCCAAAGATATTTTTCCTTCCTTAACCGATTTGCTAACCCATGTTTCAAGCGTGCGTACCAGTTTTTTGGGACTATATTGCACATAGTCAAGTACTTCGGCCACCGTTTCGCCGTCGATAATCTGATCAATGGTATATCCTTTATCATTCACCGTAACGTGCACGGCATTCGTATCACCGAAAAGATTATGCATATCACCCAATATTTCCTGATAAGCGCCGACAAGAAAAACGCCGAGATAATACGGTTCCTTAGGGCGTAAATGATGTACAGGTAAATAGTTTTGTATGTTTCGCGGCGAAATAAAGTTAGCTATCTTACCGTCGGAATCGCAAGTTATGTCCTGTATCGTACATACCTTATCAGGTTTTTCATCCAACCGTTCAATAGGCATAACGGGAAATATCTGATCTATAGCCCACGAGTCGGGCAAACTTTGGAATAAAGAAAAATTACAAAAATACTTGTCGGCCAACAGTTTTGACAATTGACGAAACTCATCTGGCATATGTTTCAGGGCTTGCGCCATTTGATTTATTTCGCGAGTGATAGACCAATACAAGCGTTCTATCTTGGCACGTGTCTCAAGGTTAACAATACCGTGGCTGAACAAGTCAAGTCCTTCTTCCCTTATTTGCTGCGCATCATGCCATGATTCAAGCATGTGATTCTGATTAAGAGTATTCCAAATATCATACAACTCACGAACCAATTCATGATCATCGTCGGATATTTCCACATTATCATCCCATTCGGGAAGTGAAGCCGTTTCAAGCGCTTCAAAGATGAGAACAGAATGGTGTGCAGTCAGTGAGCGCCCGCTTTCCGTTATTATGTTAGGATGCGGTATCCCGTTTTTATCACTTGCGTCAACCATCGTAGATATGGAATCGTTTACATATTCTTGTATTGAATAATTTACGCTACTTTCGCTGTCGGCCGAGCGTGTACCATCGTAATCAACACCCAAACCACCGCCTACATCAACAAATTCAACTTTGAAACCCAATTTATGAAGTTGCACATAGAATTGTGAAGCCTCGCGCAGGGCAGTCTTTATACGCCGTATATTGGTGACCTGACTTCCGATATGGAAATGAATAAGTTTCAAACAATCCTTCATTCCACTATTTTCCAAAAAGTCAAGCGCATCCAGCAATTCACTTGACGTCAAGCCGAACTTACTGCCATCGCCCCCACTTTCTTCCCATTTCCCACTTCCCGAAGAAGCCAACTTTATACGAATGCCGATGTTGGGACGAACATTCAATTGATGAGCCTTTTTCGCTATCAACTTCAGTTCGTTCATTTTTTCAACAACAAGGAATATCCGCTTACCCATTTTCTGAGCAAGCAAAGCCAGCTCTATATAACTTTCGTCCTTATAGCCATTACAAATGATTAGCGAATCCGAATCAGTGTTTACAGCTATAACAGCATGCAGCTCCGGTTTGGAGCCAGCTTCCAGACCGAGATTAAATTTCTTCCCATGACTGATGATTTCCTCAACCACAGGTTTCATTTGATTAACTTTTATGGGATATATGATATAATTTTGTGCCTTATAATCATATTCAACAGAAGCATTGGCGAAACATGTCGATAGCTTTTCAATTCTATTGTCCAAAATATCCGGGAACCTAATCAACATAGGTGGAGTTACATCCCTCAACGACAACTCATCGACCAACTCTTTCAAATCAACTTCAATGCCATCTTTCTTAGGCGTAACAACGACATGCCCCTTCTCATTTATTTTAAAATATGAGGTACCCCAACCTAAGATGTTGTATAGTTCTTCCGAATCTTCAATGCGCCATTTTCTCATTTCAAAATCACACTAATATTTACAAATTAATAATATTGCAAAAATAGTGATAAATCTGCACACACCGAAGAAAGCTTTTGCTTTTTAAAAGGATTAACTATAAATTAAGCTCTTAAGAACTGTCCTAATTCAAAATATGTCTTTTTTACAAGATTCTTATATTGCTGCACTATAAAGTTCTTCAGCATCGGGTTGATCGTTATGCTCTTTTCGGCAAAATCATTAATCCTGTACAAGCAATTATTTTCATAAGCCTGAGAATGCAATACTATTACGGCATTTGAAGGAAAAGGTAACCATTTGGTAAGGAAATTATAAGGTAAATCTCTCGTCAACTCATCAATGACACCATTCAGCATTTCATCCTTTTTATTCTCGGACAAGATGCGAACAACAGTTATATAATTGCTTTCCAGCGGAATGTTATATGCTACACGCAGTTGTTCACAGTATTGAGGCATTTTACCCATTCGATCCAAAGGAGTATCTTCTTTCTGTACAGCATGCCATGCACGTGCAATCATACTAACTGCTAATTTATTGAATGCTATTGTTGCATACTGACGACCTCTTAAATAGTCCAATATAGCTAAGAACCAATAATAGTCATAGACAGATGTAGTATCATCAAATATGTTAGATAAAGGTTGTTTGTTATTAAAAGCTGTATACATAATGTTTTAATTTAATTGATTAATTGTCGCCGTTGTCAGTGTTGTTTTGCAAAAATCTATATTTTTCACGATATAACAAAACAAAATCTTCTTTTTTTCAAAAACTTAGCAGTTCTTTCGCGAAATTCACAACACCAACATTGTTCGGAACCTGTTGGCCGACCTGACTACTTGCTCTCTATTATCTAATTCATCCGCACAAAATGTGTATTTTGCCTGTGAATAATAAGGTAGGCGTTCTTGCAACCCTTCATGTATGAATGCGCGCAGTTCTTCTCCCGTTTTTCCTTTTAAAACCGGCCTTGCATGAACTGCCAGTTTCAAACGGTTATACAACACATTTTCATCCACTGAAAGAAACACAGTATCTCCGATGGAATTCATATATTGCATATTATCAAAGAAGCAAGGCACTCCACCTCCTGTGGCAACAACCACATCTTCAAAGCAACCTACTTCATGAAGAATAGTCCGTTCTATCTTCCTGAACATCTCTTCACCCGATTCGGCAAATATTTGTCTAACCGAGCGGTGGAATCGTTCCTCAATATACTGATCCATATCAATAAACGACAGATTCATATTTTTAGACAATACTTTGCCTAAAGTTGTTTTGCCGGCCCCCATATATCCGACCAGAAATATTCTCGTCATGCTTTTTTTGATTTATGCCTGTTTGTACGACGTTTGCGGTACTCTTCTTTCATTTTCGCAGAGCCGGAGCCGTGAGAGCCATGAACATAAGCCAATTTTTTCGCTTTGGTCTTTACTTTATTCGAATCATCTTTTTTGGTGTCATTACCGGCACCTTTAAAGACTAGACCATTCATCATTATATCATCAATATCTGTCATATCTTATGGTTTATCGATACAAAAATACAAATTTATAAATAAATAAATTACCTTTGCCCAAATATATTATCTACCGCATTATGGCAAATAAGAAATATTATGTTGTGTGGGACGGACTGATACCCGGGATATTCGACAATTGGAATGATTGCAAGAACAGCATTAACGGATATGCAGGAGCCAAATATAAGTCATTCGATTCAAGGGAAAAGGCTGAAATGGCCTTCAACGAAAGCCCGTTCAAGTTTATCGGACGCTCAAATGCATTGAAGACTATCAGTAAAGAAAGCCCTGTCACAACCGACCCGAACAGTATATGCGTAGATGCAGCATGCAGCGGTAATCCCGGGAAGATGGAATACAAAGGCGTGTATACCGCCACCGGAACTGAATTATTTCATTTCGGTCCTACTTTAGGCACCAACAACATAGGCGAATTTTTAGCCATCGTACACGCATTGGCTTATTTGCAAAAAAACAAATTAAACATGAACATCTATTCCGACAGTAAAATCGCAATAAGTTGGATTAAACAGAAGCAATGCAAGACGTTATTAACCCATACGTCAAAAACGGGAAACCTGTATCAGCTTATCGAACGCGCCGAGAAATGGCTAAAGGATAATCGCATACCGCAATCGCATATTCTCAAATGGGAAACTAAAGTATGGGGAGAAATTCCGGCAGACTTCGGAAGAAAGAAGTAATCAACCTTTTATTACCTCACGCTTGGTCTCGTCTGGAAACATCTCATTAAATTCCTTGTGCGTACGTTTCCATCTATTATGGCTCCATAACCAGCATGACGGGTCACGGCGAATGGTTGTTTCGAGCAAACGCATGTACTTCTCGGTAAGTTCAAATTCTTCTGTATCGCGAGCATTATCCGTCATTTTCACCACGCGGCAAACATAATACCCTCTCTTCACTCTTACCAAATCACCATAAAACACCGCATAACCCAACTTTCGTGCAATACGCTCGGTACCTGTAAAAACAGGTGTATCATGATTTAAGAAGTTTGTCCAATAGTGAATGCTATTCCATTTAGGTACTTGATCGGAGATAAAACCGGTAATTGAAAGCTGTTTATTCTTGTCCCATGTAATAAGCTGGCGCAAAGAATTTTCTTTAGGTATGCTGAAAGCACCGAAACGTTCACGGTTTTTCAAAAACAAACGATCCATAACACCATTGCTGAGTGCATGGTAAAGTTGAGCGAAAATTACATTCTTCGGGAAATACATCGGCAGCGAAGTAATCCACTCCCAGTTGCAATAGTGCCCCAAGAACATGAAAGCAGACCGTCCTTCGGCAAACACCTTGTTTATTTCATCCAAGCCTTCAAACTTCATTCGCTTGGATATTTCTTCTTTACTTATCGAAGCCAACTTTATGGTTTCGCCTATATAATCACAAAACCACAAATAAAAATCTTTCTCTATTCTGATAATCTCTGCATGGCTTTTCTCCGGAAAAGACACGCAGAGATTGTTTCTGACAACCTTACGACGATAACGAATGATATAATAAACAATATAATAAGTCCAGTCTGATAAAAGATATGTAAGCCAAAACGGTAATAAAGAAAAGAGATACCAAACTCCGGCACATATTTTATATAGGAGATTCTTCATATCAATCAATTATTTTCTTTATTCTATCTGTAATCATTTCAGGAGCGATATTATTCATGCAAGCATAATCGCCACGATAACACGGTTTATTTCCAAATACGGAACAAGGGCGACACGACAAATCAATTTGGACGGCGTTTTCATCTTTTTGTTTCCATCCCATAAAGCCTGCATACGGATGGGTTGCACCCCACACGGATACTACAGGCGTACCGACCATAGATGCCATGTGCATGTTTGCCGAATCCATAGATACCAGCACATCCAAATAGCCCATCAAAGATAACTCGCCTGATAAATCGACATGTTTATATGTTATCAACACCTGTTGATAACTTTTTTGCCATTGCAGCATAACAGCCTCTTCTTCAGCACCGTTACCGAATAAAAAGATATGAACATCCGGCAATCTAGAAAGTGAACAAACAACTTTCTCCATTCGTTCCAAAGGATACACCTTCCCTTTATGCTTAGCAAAAGGAGCCACACCTATCCATTTTTCTCCGTCCTTTTTCGGTTGGTATAAAGAAGAAAACAAGGATGTATCTCCCTTAGCATCTCCGTAAATAGATTTGAAGTCCATATTTACAGGGAAGCCCAAGTGCGACAGTACGTTTGCATATCTTGCAAATGATGTATCCTGCTGAACTTTCAACTTATTTTCACGCCGGGTTAAAGCCTTTTTCCCGTCACGGCCTTTATCTATATGTGCAACAGGAACACCCATTAACCGGAAACGAATATCAAACGGTATTGTGCGTAACACATAATGGAAATCGGCCACATAATCAAAGTTCAACACTTTCAACTCATAAAAGAGCTTATGCAGACCTATCATTCCGTGATGCTTACCTTCCAGGTCGGCACAGTAAAAATGTATATTCGGCAACAACTTATCAAAAAAACATTTGAACTTACGCCTGCTCAACACTGTTATATCCAAATCAGGATATTGATTTGCCAATGAATAAACAACAGGCACCGTCATTGCAACATCACCCATTGCCGAGAAGCGTATAATTAAGAGTTTACTCATTTTATTCCGCCATACAACACCGGATTAAGAGCAGGATCATTGTACATTTTCATTTGCTTGTACACTTTCATGTACTTATGTCCCGTACTAATATCTTCAAGTAATCGGTCTATTGCCGCAGACAAGTCTTTTTGCTGTTCAAGTAATACGTCAAGCTTCTTTTTGCACGCGCTGATATGCTCTGCATCCGAATTATTTCGTTCAGCTTCCACCTTCATGTGATAGATTTTCAAGGCAAGAATCGACAAGCGGTCAACCGCCCAAGCAGGACTTTCGGTGTTGATAACAGCGTCGGAAAGAGGTTTCACATCCTTATATTTGTCAAGGAAATAGCTGTCGATAAGTTCTACCAAATCAGTACGATCCTGATTCGACTTATCAATTTTTCTTTTTAAAGCCAAAGCCTCAACTGGATTTATATTAGGATCACGTATAATATCTTCGTAATGCCATTGAACGGTATCTATCCAATTCTTCAAATAAAGATAGAACTCTATTGTTTTCAGTTCGTAAGGATTGTGAATTTCTTGGTTAACATCATCATTTACATGATAATCCTTAATAGATTGCAAGAATATATCATTGCAATGCGCACTAAACGTTTGCACCATTTTGTCTGTGTTTAAAATTATAGGCACAAAAGTATATATAATTTTACAAAGTGCAACAGATAACTCGCTATTTTAGCTTTAGCACGTCTTAAACAAGAAATATTTGCAAGTTTTGTAGTAATGCCGAACAGTCTTTTCAAAGCGTTTAGGCAGTGGATAATCGTTGAAATTCTTCCAACTATGTGATATACGATGCACGGCAAAGCAGTCGGGAGATTGGTATTGTTTCCTCAATGCAAGATTTTTAGAGTCGTAAATAGTAACTCCAATCGGCAAATGTTGAGTGACATTTTTATAAATATATCCGTACTTTTCGGCTACATCGGCGTAAATGAAAGGTGCTATTCTTGTATTCAACGATTTATCAGGGTTGATAAAACGTAGCGTATAATAATGATCAAGAAGAGCCTTGCAGAAAGGATTCCCCTTTTCGCCCATCATAAAGGCAGCCTGCAATCCAAAAGGAACTTCTTCTTCAGGATTCCTTTTTACCTCCTTTTTAAAATAATCCCATTCACACTCATGAAAGGTAACGAACTTATCAGTCATGAAATCATCAAATCTCCTTTTCAAGAAGATATCACTATCCATATACACTCCCCCTTCGGTATAAATAGCATACAGCCTAACCACATCGGCTGCGGTAGCCCATTTTTTCATCAACAGCGTTTCATCAACATATTTACAATGAAGAGATAAAGCATCTTTCATAGTCCATAAACGAATTTTATAATCCGGAAGGACCTTCTTCCACGTATCCATGCAATATTTAATTTCCGCAGGAAAAGGGTCACCACTAAACCAACATAAATGTATTATTTTAGGTATTGCTTTATTTATCATGCTCTAATCTTAGTTTTGTGCAAAGATAACAGTAATTTTACAGAACAGGAAATAAAACATAATGACATTAACTTTCGATAACCAGATAAATGTATTACATAATAAATTCGTAACTTTGTCTACAGATAAATGAAACGTTTACTTAAAGTAATCTTTAGGAATTTTGCAAAATGAAAATAGTTATTGATGATAAAATACCATATATAAGAGGTGTAATAGAAAATTTCGGCATAAACGCCAATGTTGTTTATTTACCCGGCAAATCATTCACTCATGCGGATGTATGTGATGCAGACGCACTTATCATCCGTACACGTACTCATTGTGATAAAGCATTGCTTGAAGGCAGCAAAGTGAAGTTTATAGCTACGGCCACCATAGGATATGATCATATAGATACGAAATATTGCGATGAAGCCGGCATATACTGGACTAATTGCCCCGGATGCAACTCCGAATCGGTGGCGCAATATATGCATTCAGTATTATTACTTTTGAAGCATGAAAAAGGTATTAACTTGAAAGGACTTACGCTTGGCGTGGTAGGTGTGGGGCATGTCGGTTCAAAAGTAGTTGCCATCGGTGAGAAGTTGGGGATGAAAGTATTAATGTGCGACCCGCCAAGGGCAAAGCGTGAAGGGAGTTCTTCATTTTGTTCGATGGATGACATCGTGAAACAATGCGACATTGTCACATTCCACACTCCGTTGGTACGTACAGGCAGATTCGCCACGTACCACTTGGCCGATAAAAAATTCTTTGACAATCTCGGCCGAAAGGCTGTTATCATAAACACATCACGTGGTGAAGTTGTTGATAATGAAGCTTTATCACAAGCCATAAACGACGGTAAAGTTATTAATGCCGTAATTGATGTTTGGGAAAACGAACCGAATATTTCGTTACCATTATTAAATAAGGTGTTCATAGGCACACCGCACATAGCAGGTTATGCCGCCGACGGCAAAGCCAATGCCACACGTATGAGCCTTGAAGCTTTTTGCAAGTTCTTCAATATAAATAAGGTATTGCACATCACACCAACCTCACCGTCAATAAACAGCATAATGGCAAAAGACGAAGAGACTGCCCTACTGCAAATATACAACCCTCATAACGATAGTTACAAACTGAAAGCCGAACCGGAAAAGTTTGAATGGTTCAGAGGACATTATCCGTTACGCAGACAACGAGAAGCATATAAAATTACATATATCGGGAAATAGAACATGAATTAATCCGTTTGTATTAATACAATTGTATTAAAAAATTAACCGCTATCAGATATATTTTTAATACCTTTGTAATCAAAAATACATTCATGGAAAAAGATATTAATTTCTTGGATCGTAATGAATTCAACTTTGCACCTTCAGATGAGGTGGTTAAAGCTCTGAAAGACTTCGACATAAAAAAGTTATGTTTTTATACACGTATTTACGATCAAGGTAAAAAAAGTATATTCTCGGAATATTTGTCTACACTTTATAATATTGATGAATCACAAATCCTTTTAGGATACGGCGGCGAAGATATTTTAAAACAGGCTGTACACTTTTTTCTTACAGAAGATGACGGAAACAAAAAGATTCTCATTCCACGCTATTCATGGTGGTACTACAAATCCATTGCAGAGGAAGTAAACGGTAAGACCGAACTCTATCCTTTGTACGAAGACGGCGACACTTTCAAATATGATTTCGACGGATTAAAGAAAACATTAAAGGCCGAGAATCCAAAGATGCTGCTGCTTGCTTCTCCGAACAACCCTACCGGTAACGGACTGACACCTGAAGAGATTGACAGCTTATTGTCATTTGTCCCTAAAGAGATTGTAGTATTGATTGATGAAGCATACGCTTCTTTCGTAACTCACGATGCTTCATACATAAAAGCACTGGTCAACAAATATCCGAATTTAATTATTGTAAGAACCCTTTCAAAGTTCTATGGCCTACCGGGATTGCGTATGGGATTCGGCTTTTGCAGCAAAGAATTAAGCCGCTTCTGCAAATACGGCAATAAGTATTTAGGCTACAACCGCATATCCGAAGACATCGCCATTGCTGCATTAAAGTCGGACGAGCACTATCGCTGTATTGCAAAATCAATGAATGAAGACCGAAAACATTACGAAGATGAAATAGGTACATTACCGGGATTTAAAGTATATAAATCCGTGGCCAACTTCATTCTCGTAAAATATCCGATAGAACTGAAAGATGCGCTGCAAGAGGCTTTTGCCGAGCAAAGCTACAAAGTGAAGTTTATGAATGAACTGGACATAAACACTCACATGCGCATCACGTTGGGACGTCCCGAACAAAATAGAATAGTTATTGACATCATTAAAGAAATAGCAAAAAAATGAGAGCTGTTATCCTTGCTGCCGGCATGGCAACTCGGTTGCGTCCTCTTACGAACGATACGCCGAAATGCCTGCTACAAATCGGGGAATGCTGTCTTCTTGAACGCACTGTTGATGTATTGATTAGTAACGGCATAAATGATATAGCCGTTGTCACAGGCTACCGTTCACAACAAATAGTCGATTTTCTGAACGCCTGCTACCCGTCCATTTCATTTGAATTCATATATAACGACCGTTACGAGACAACAAATAATATATATTCCCTTTGGTTAACCCGCAAGTTTTCCGAAGGTAACAATATATTATTGCTTGACAGTGACATCCTGTTTGACCCGCAAATCATTCCTGCTTTAATAAACTTCCGCAAGAAAAATGCTTTGGCTCTAAATCGCCACGAATTAGGCGAAGAAGAAATAAAAGTAATTATTGACAATGAAGGTAAAGTGTTGGAAATCAGCAAAACGTGTTCTCCACAAATAGCAATAGGAGAATCGGTTGGCATCGAAAAGATGTCGAGCAACTACACAAAAGCTCTATTTGCAGAACTTGAACAAATGATTGAAAAAGAGCATTTGGACAATGTCTTCTATGAGCAGGCTTTTGAACGCATTATCAAGAAAGACAATTATTTTTACATCAAAGATACCACAAATTTGTTCTCCATTGAATTGGATACAGTGGAAGACTTCAAGCAGGCGCAAATCCTAATCCCTAAAGAACTTTATTAAAAAAACTGATAACAAGTTATAATATCCTATTTATTCCATTTAAAATATTACATTTGGCTCTAAAAGTAATCTAAATGTATTATGGAAAATGATAAAATGAAAGATATCAGGATAAAACGGGTATTGGTTATTCGTTTTAGACAAATAGGTGACGCGGTGTTATCGACTGTCATCTGCAATACGCTCCGAAAGAATTATCCTAAAGCTATAATAGATTTGGTACTTAACCAACATATAGCTCCACTATTTTATAATCATCCATCAATAGACAACATATTTACATTTTCCGAAAAAGAGAAGCATTCTGCTTTCACATATCTGCACAAAGTTTATAACATCGTACATCAAAACCATTATGACGTCATAATAGATATGAGGTCTACAATGAATACTTTGCCTTTCTCTTTGTTTTCACCATTTACAATGTTTCGAATCGGAATACGTAAACCGTATACACGGCTTGTATTTAACCACACTGTCAATTGCAAGACTTTACAAGGGAATAAAGTAGAGCATCTTCTACAACTTCTTAAACCGCTTGAGGCCATAAAACCGTTGCAGTATGTTCACCGATTCACTTTATATGTGACTGATGATGAAAGGAAAAAGTTCAAGGCATATATGAAAGAACATGGTATTGATTTCAATAAACCGATCGCACTTATTGGCGTAACAGCCAAACTATCCAATAAACGATGGGACGAGGACAAAATGGCCTATACGCTGAAGCTGCTGATTGAAAACAATCATGATTTGCAACTTATTTTCAATTATGCACCCGGACAAGAAAAGATAAATGCCAAAAGAATTTTTAAAAAACTAAATTGCAATAAACACATCTTTTTTGACATACAGGCATATTCGTTACGCGAACTGGCTGCCATGGCTCAATTGATTACCGTTTATTTCGGAAACGAAGGGGGAACACGCCACATCGTGCATGCTATGGGTAAACCTTCATTTGTGGTTTGCTCGCCTTTTGCTGATAAGCATCTCTGGCTTCCTCAAAACGAGACGCCGGCATTGGGTGTCGGGGTTTCAGACTTCCTGACAGCAGAGCAACGAGAAATCATGAGTCCGCAACAACAATATGAAGCAATAACGGTTGATAAAGTATGGGACGGGTTGCAAAAGCTCATCAAACAAACTGTTTCTGATTATTTATCCGTACCTACCGATTAAAGCGGATGGCGATTTATTCGTCCGAACGTCTTGATACTGGTATATTTTCGCCACAAATTAAGTTTACGATATGGAGGCACACCTTTTCTATCAATATAATCCTGCGCTGCCGCAAGCATACGCTTGCATACATTCCCATCAAGATACGGATCATAGTTGTCAATAATCCATTTACGGCGTGCAATGCTTGCCGGATCGTTCTGAACCTTATCAAAAGCAGTATTCAGTTCACCGGTGTCGGTGATATTCTCCCAATAAATATCCTTAGCTACCGCATTGTAGGTAATTACGGGACGATTAAGCAACAAGAATTCATATATCGTTGAAGAGGTGTCGCTAATCATTATGTCAGACATAAGTTGATATTTCGTCACGTTTTCGCCGTGCTCCACAAAGACAACATTTTCTTGCGTCTTTGCCCACTCACGATACTCCTCCACCCACTCTTGCTTCGTGAGAGGATGAAACTTGAGAATAAGAACAATATCACGCTCGTTCACCAACTTTTCCAAAGCGTCTTTCATATAAGGCAATGATGTCAACGACGGAGAAAACGTGGGTGCATACAGAACAAGCTGTTTTTTATTACGTTCATTCAACAAAGTGCTTTTTTCGGCATCGAAAGCATGAAGATTAGCTTTAATCCAATCCTGCTTAGGCCAACCGGTTTCAGTCACTTCAAAGTCTTTGTACTTGGCAGCCAATCGCTTGAACCCTTTTGTAAAGAAAGGACCTTGTGTGAAATATGTGTCGAAATAACGGCGGATGACCCAATGGTCTTTCTTTTCAGCTGCATATCCGTGGAATATCTGTATCTTCACTCCGGGCAAATAATACGGCACTATATTTCCGGGTACGAATACGGCCTCAGGCGAAAAATCGTATATTTCTTGTATCGAATTAGTCCACTTAACCTTATCTTTAAGAGGGAAATCAGGTATTCTCAGCTTATGCACATACCACAGTACTTGGTGGCTCTCGCTGCAAGCATCAACCTCCAACTGTAGCGGATTAAGAATGTCAATAGCATATTTATTTTCACAAAACAGCACTATACGCATATCCAATAACTTTTGTAATAATTACGAAATGCAAAAGTAATGAAAAGCCTCTATTCTACGAAGTTTTAAGGTTATTATTTGCTCATGTCACGAAATATAGCGACTTTTGCGGAGTTTTACTGAAAAATGTTATCGGCGCATGTACAAAGTCAAGTTCACACCTTATCGTAAAGAATTAGGGGAAATAATGCCACGACAAACAGCTCATCACAGCTGTGTCTCATCCGATGGAAAATATAAGTTTTATATCAATGAGGATGTTGACGACCCCGACTTTTGGGTTGTTCAAGGTAAGGGAATTCGGCAACCGGAAACGTGCCATGTAGCTCCCGAGAACACAATATTCCTCTCCACCGAACCGCGCTCCGTATTAATGTATCCACAAAAATACCTTAGGCAATTCGGATTGGTTTGCACATGTCAAGCAAGAACAAAGCATCCGAACCTGCATTTGGCTCCGGCCGTGCTTCCATGGTTGGTGGGTTGCACTGAAGACAAAGAAGGAAAATGCCATTTCACCATTGATTATGACATGCTGAAAGACGCTCCCGCTCCGGCCAAGACAAAGCTAATATCAGTAATCACAAGCAACAAAGCCTTCACCGGCGGGCATGTTGAAAGAATTGAATTCGTGAAAAAACTTAAGGAGCATTATGGCGACAAGATTGATGTGTTCGGGCGCGGATGTAATGAATTTGATGATAAATGGGACGTGCTGGCTCCATACAAATATCATATTGCAATAGAAAATTCATCACACGATTATTACTGGTCTGAAAAAATATCAGATTGCTACCTCACTGAAACATTCCCGATTTACTACGGTTGTACCAACATAGGAGATTATTTTCCACATGATGCTTATTGCAACATAGACATCCATCATTTTGATGAAGCGGTAAAAATTATTGACCGATGCATTGCCAATGACATATACGAGCAACGAAAGCAAGCACTTGCCGAAAGCAAAGAACTGGTTTTGGAAAAGTACAATATGTTCAACTACATAGCTTCACTTTGCGACACATTGAATCCCGACAGCCCGAAACAGGATATAACTTTGATACCGTGCGTAACAATAGGCAACTGGCACAATTTCTATAACTACACCTTCAAACGCAGTTACTACAAAATCAAGCAAAAATTTATTCAATGAAAATAGTTATCAACCGACAATATTTGCAGAACTCACATTTGAAGGCATTCATAGAGAATTTACCGACGTATTTTGACGAAAATGACGCCACACTTTATGACGAGCGCAATGTAATAAAGAGTTTTAATATTGATAACGGAGATAATAACCTGCAAAATGTAGTTATAAAAAGATACCATTGTCCAAATATTTTTCAAAGAATTATTTATAGTTTTTTCCGCCAAAGTAAGGCAAGACGTGCTTATCAAAATGCGGAAACATTATTGGAAAGAGGATTTTCAACACCTATTAATATAGCATACGTTGAACAAAGGAAAAGCGGATTGTTTAAATACGGCTTTTATCTCACCGGATTTGACGGGGCACATCCGATATGCGAACAACTCAACGACCAAAAAGAATTCAACAAAACAATGGCCGGCGATTTTGCTGCATTTGCAGCCGAACTACATGCCAAAGGTATTCTTCACGGCGACTTAAATTCTACAAACGTACTTTTTCATCCGTTGGACAATGGTCATTATTCATTTTCGGTCATAGACATCAACCGTATGACGACCCGGCAGTCAGGCAACTTCACGCCGAATGAATGTTTTGATAACCTTACTCGTTTTACAGGACGCATGGATTTATTTGAATATGTGCTTAAGCAATATATTATAGCCAGAAATTGGGATGTCGACAAATATCTACCTCAAGCCATTGCCATAAAAGAACATCATGACGAACAATGGCGCAAAAGAAAAGCCTTTACCGGAAAAATCAAAAAGATATTCTAAAATATGCGTTCATTTTAATCAAATAAATTTTTCTATTCATGTTTCATAACACCTGTATCCATAGGCTTTTTCAGCTGATGAGATGAATACCTGAAGTGTTCAGAGAATTATGCGTGTATCGTCCTGAAAAATGTTGTCCGGTTAATACATAATATTTT
>Ga0210129_1000104_pt1 | contig 23564 bp, 19 predicted proteins | sample WestPond_Cattail_2_FD_185582 | JGI IMG/M metagenome (GOLD analysis project Ga0210129, IMG submission 185582) | Wetland microbial communities from the San Francisco Bay, California, USA, that impact long-term carbon sequestration -... | ecosystem: Environmental > Aquatic > Marine > Wetlands ... | reverse complement strand
GTGGTATCGGCTAATTATAACAGTGATTTTAAACATAGGATCTATAATAGTAATCTATCTAATGTGAATAGGTGACTTTGCGGATTATCATAAAAAATTATATCTTTGTATATAATAAAAAAGAAATTAATGAAGCGAGCTACTACAATAGAAGAGCAAATAGAAATATTACAAAAGAGAAATGTTATTTTTAAAGACAAGGACAAAGCAAGAGAAATATTACTTGATATAGGTTTTTATAGAATTGGCTTCTATTCATACCCTTTTGAAAAAACATTTCCACAATTAGAAAATAGAAACCATGAATTAAAATCAGGAACTACATTCAAGAGTATAGTTGATTTGTATTATTTTGATTATGACTTAAGACGCATTCTTGTTGATGCTATAAATAGAATAGAGGTTAATATTAGGACTTATATTACATATACTGTCTCAAATAAATATCGTAATCTACCTATATGGTTTGTAAACAAGGATATAATGAAATATCAATATATTAACTCTTTTGAAGACAAAGTGTACAAAATTATTAAAGATAACCCTATTATTAAACGCCACCACAGCAAATACAAACATGATAAGTTTGCTCCGGCATGGAAAACACTTGAATTTATGACATTTGGAGGGATTTGTACTCTTTTCTTAAATATTAAAGATCTGGAATTAAGAAAACAAATTGCAGAACATTATCATTGTGGAATAGGAGTATTTATAAATTATATAGAAACCATACGTATTATCCGTAACACTTGTGCTCATGGTGGATGTGTATACAACATATCAACTCCTAAAGGTATAAAATCAGGACCGGCAGGTAATTTAACTGATGATGATCGACATAATATAAAAGGAATTATATTAGTGATTTGTTATATATTAGGACAAATTTCACACCACAGATTGAATGATTTTAAAAGTAATATTGCTTTATTGTTAAATGATAAAAACCGAGAAAATGACACTAAAAAAATAATTTCAAAATGTACAAATTTATTTGAAAAAGATTTTGTCATCTAAGAATATCGCAGTATCTTTGTAGTCTAAAAAAACAAAGTGCCCGTGTCGGCAGGTCGCGGCATCTGCACTATAAAAAAGATTCGAGGAATCCATTATGGGTTCCTCCTTTTTATTATATCTGTTGGTTTGACATTTGTGCCTTATTCTGCTTTTAATCGTACAATAGTTGAATTAAATGTCTATCTGATGTACCTTTAGCCTTAGAAAAGCACTTCCAATTTCACTAATGTCTGCGACAAAATATAGAAATTCATAAACAAAGACTTAAGCCCTGATATAATTTATATATCTTTGCCGTTAACTGTCAAAAGATGCTAATGATAAAAATAATCGAACAATGAGAATAGATATTCTAACTGTAATACCCGAAATGATTGAAGGCTTCTTTAATTGCTCCATTCTGAAACGTGCACAAGATAAAGGACTGGCTGAAATATATCTGCACAACCTTCATGACTATGCTCACGACAAACGCCATAATGTGGATGATGAAGCGTATGGCGGGGTGGCCGGCATGGTGATGAAGATACAGCCTATAGAGGAATGTATTGAGAAACTGAAGGCTGAACGTGACTATGACGAAATAATCTTCACTACGCCTGACGGTGAGCAATTTGACCAACCTATGGCTAATGAGCTTTCGCTGAAAGGTAATCTCATGATTCTATGCGGACATTTCAAGGGTATTGACTACCGCATACGCGAGCATTTCATTACCAAAGAGGTTAGCATCGGCGACTATGTGCTTACCGGCGGTGAATTGGCTGCCGCTGTCATGGCCGATGCCATTGTGCGTATTATTCCCGGCGCTATCAGTGATGATGAATCTGCTTTGTCCGACTCCTTTCAGGATAACTTGTTGGCTCCGCCTGTATATACCCGCCCTGCTGAATACAAAGGGTGGAAAGTTCCTGACGTTTTGCTGTCGGGGCACGCTGCAAACATCAGCGAATGGAACTTCAACCAGGCTTTGGAACGCACAAAGCTTTTACGACCGGACTTGCTGGAGAAGAAATAAGATTTATATTGGTAATATATAGACGTTCCATCCGCAATCTGGACAAACAAATATTATAATATTATTGTATCAACGGATTTAATGCTATGAATATGGTATGTTATAAATATCAAATTGTTATGCAAAACATATTTTTATAATAAAAGATGTTGCATTTTTGGCTTTTTGTCTTTATATTTGTAACTTGAAACAGATAATACATCTAACAAGTTTATTTTATGGGTAAAAAGTTTGTAACATTGTTTTTACTTTTTGCATTATGCTTCGTCGGAATTATGAAGTCGCAAGAAGTTAAAAGGACAGTAGCAGGAGTAGTTACTGATGAAGCGGGACAACCGATTGCAGGAGTCTCTATAAGAGTTGATGGTACTAATATCGGGACTATCACCGATGAAGTAGGTAGCTATTCATTAAATTGTGCCCCGGCAAGTACCTTTACATTCGCATTCATTGGTTATGAAAAGCAAAAAGTGAAAATCGGGAATCGTACTTCTATAAACGTGAAACTTCATGAAGAGGTGAATCAATTGGATGAAGTGATGGTGGTGGCATACGGCACTGCTAAAAAGAGCAGCTACAGCGGATCGGCAGCACTTGTGAAACAAGACGCACTGAAGGACGTACCTGTTACAACATTCGAGAATGCACTAAACGGTAAAGTTGCAGGATTGCAAGTAACAAACTCATCCGGTCAGGCAGGAGAAGCACCAAGCATTCGTATACGTGGTATAGGTTCGATGAATGCAAGTAACGATCCGCTATATGTCATTGACGGAGTGCCGGTGATTTCAGGTAACGTCGGGCAGATGGATAACCAGTTATACACAACCGATAATGTAATGAACACTTTGAATCCTGAAGATATAGAATCAATATCCGTATTGAAAGATGCGGCAGCCTCATCTCTTTACGGTTCGCGCGCAGCCAACGGCGTAATATTGGTTACTACCAAAAAGGGACATGAAGGAAGGACAAACGTTTCGTTTCAAACTTCTGTCGGCTTCACCCCGAGTTGGGCTACAAAAAACTATGAACCTGCAAATATAAATGATCAAACGAAAATGCTATACATGATCTTTCATGATTATTGCACTTCAAATGGAAAAAGCGATGCCGATGCAAGCCGCTATGCAATATGGAGTCTTAATGACAGTTTCAACCAGCATGGTTATCAATTTTCAGCTGACGGCACCGGACTTGATGCAAATATCACAATCGGCGATTATGACAATTCAGGACGTGCAGGTAAATATTTCGATTGGAACAAAGCGTACTATCGCACAGCATGTTATCAAAACTATGGTGTTACAGTGAGTGGTGCTACACCTACAACAGGATACTACACTTCATTCGGCTACACTAAAGATGAAGGACGCATCAAGATAAATTCATTCGAACGTCTCAACGGTCGCGTGAATCTGACAAATAAAGTAGGTAAGTTACTTGACTTTGACACTAATGTCACATATGCACGCACTAACACATCCGGATATAACGATTCGCGTACAACAGGCAATAACTTGTTTATGGAAACGCAAAACCTGCTTTTCGGTTTCTATTGGCCTACCAATTATAAAACCGGAGATGACTGGACCGACCGTTACGGGAGCTATGCATACAATGCCATATATTACAATAAACAGTGGGACAACAGCTCCATTGACAACAAGTTATCAGCATCAGAAACAGTGACTTTACATATTTTGCCGAATCTGTATGCCCGTACGATACTGTCATACGACAATGCAAACGTAAAAGACCATCTGTACTACAGTGCAAAACACTTTTTAGGTTCGGCTGAAAACGGTGAAGTAGATGACATGCACACTACCTATGAAACAACCGTATCAAGTACGACAGCCAACTATGACTTAACACAAGGTTTGCACACCATTCAACTAATGGCAGGCTTCGAAGCGGAGAAAAATACGACTGACTATTTAAGCGCCACAGGTATCAACCTCGCTACCAGCACTCTGCAAAACGAAACGACGGCAGGTACCACATCATCATCCGGCTATAAATGGGGCAATTCGATGTTATCCGTATTGAGTAAAATAGATTACAACTACAACCAACGCTATTATGGCTCATTCAGTTATCGCCGCGACGGTTCTTCAAAACTAAGCAATAATAAACGATGGGGCGACTTTTGGTCGTTAGCCGGTTCATGGAATATTCACAGTGAAAAATTTATGAAACAATTCCCTACCGTAAGCACACTTCGCGTGCGTGCTTCATACGGTGTTAACGGTACATTGCCAACAGACAACTACGGTTATATGAATTTAGTAACATTTAGCAGCAAGTACATGGGCCAACCCGGTGGCATACAAACAACAATAGCAAATAACAACCTTTCATGGGAAACAAGCTACACATACAATCTAGGACTTGACTTCGGATTGTTCCGTAATCGTCTGCAAGGTACTATCGAATACTTCAACCGCACTTCAAAGAATCTTTTACAGGATGTACCTATTTCAACAGTTACCGGATTTTCATCCATATTGCAAAATATCGGTAGTATCAACAATAACGGAGTAGAAATAGAGCTGTCAGGAGACATTATCAAAACTCATGATTTAGTATGGAGCGCATCAGTGAACACATCATTCTTAAGTAGTAAGGTGAAAAAGCTATACAATAAAGAATCTATTATCTGGTATGATCCCACAGGGAGTGATAATCGTGCACAATATATCTACGAAGAAGGAAAATCCACATTGGCATTCTACGGATATGAATGGGCAGGTGTTGACAAGACCAATGGCAAAAGCGTTTACTACACAAACGATGGTACTACCGGAGATTTCACATACAAAGGCCGTGCAGCTACATACAGTTACTCAAAGGCCAACTATACTATTATCGGTAATGCCATACCTGACGCATACGGCGGCTTCAACACAAATGTTTCATACAAAGGCGTTGATTTGGGTTTAAACTTTACATATAAAATAGGTGGAGATCTTTATGACAGCGCATATAAAGATATGGATAGCGACGGATATTACTGGGAACGCCTTTATTCAAAAAACTACTTCAAACACATGTGGACTGAAGAAAATCCGAATGGAGACCAACCAAAGATACGCGGCATAGACCTTAAAGATGCAATGCAATACAGTTCACGGCATATATGCAACGCAAGTTATCTGCGACTTAAGAGCATGTCATTAGGATATACCGTTCCGCGTACACTCACAAGCAAAGCTTTTATTCAGAATTTACGCATATTCTTCAATGCAACAAACTTGCTTACATTTAGTAAGTACAAGGAAGCTGATCCTGAAGTGAACGACTATGGCACTCGCGGTTGGGAAACACCTATAGGCAAGACTTTTGTTTTCGGATTAAATTTAAAATTTTAAATGTCGGGGAGGAACAAAATAATGAAAAGAATATATATTACACTTAGCTTAATATTCACTTTAGCACTAAGTTCATGCAGCGGTTTTTTAGACATGTCGCCAAGCAACTCAAAGGAAGCTTCAACATCAATTGCTTCACCTTCAGATGCAAAAGTAATGATAAACGGCTTAATGAGAGCTATGACATCATCATCATATTACGGACGTAATTTTTTCCTTTACGGTGATGCAAAAGGAGGAGACTTTACAATAGTATCCCAAGGACGCGGATACGATGATTTATATACATTCGACCATTCACCTTCAAGCGGAAGCTACAGCGGTTTTTGGGAGACAGGATACAGTTGCATCGAGCAAATTAATACAATACTTGAAGATATTGATAAATTAACGACAGACGGCAACACCGATTATGACAAATACAAGGGTCAGGCTCTTACATTGCGTGCACTGATATATTTTGACCTCGTACGACTCTACGGTTTACCATACAACGATGACAAGACGAGCTACGGTGTACCGCTGGTTACTGCTCCTCTTAAATATAATGCTCAACCGACACGCGTATCAGTGGATTCGGTTTATCAACAAATACTCTCAGACCTTTCAGCCGGAGCTACCCTTTTAGCCAAAGATAAGTCACAACAAAACGGTTATATCGGTTACTATGGAAATATAGCAGAGCAAGCACGTGTTAAACTATATATGCAAGATTATGACGGAGCATTAAGCGCAGCCAAAGAAGTTATAAACAGCGGGAAATTCACTCTATATAAACCTGGCGAATGGGTTGCATCATGGGCAAAACAGTTCGGTTCGGAAAGTATTTTTGAATTAGGAGTATACTCCACGGAAGCTGATTTAGGTACTTCAAGTTTAGGGTTTATGCTTATGCGTGAGGGAATGGAAGACGGAGCGTCAGGCTGGTTCGTTGCAAGTGACTATTTCCTTAAACGTCTAGCTCAAGATTCCACTGATGTACGATGGGGATTGATGTACTATGATGAAACGGATACTACAAAAACTCACTCGGTACATTGGGGCAGTTGCAGCAAATATATGGGAGGTCCGGATATGGCTGGTGACGGAAAAGAAACAGCCACAGCAGTAAACATCAAAGTGATTCGCTTAAGCGAAATATACTTGATAGCAGCAGAAGCAGAACTTCATGCTTCCACTCCGGATGCAGCTGCAGCAGCGAAATATCTTAATGATATTCGTTGTCGTGCACCCAAATTGGCTCCGGCCACAGCATCTACAATAACGGATGATATGATTCTTGACGAACGCAGCAAGGAATTGTTTGCTGAAGGCCAACGTTTCTTCGACATGATACGAATGAACAAATCAATAACATTCGATGACGAATTAGGCAATATTCCTGTATCAACACGTGATAAAACTATTGACCGCACTTTCGGTAAAATAGTGTTACCTATATCACAAGATGAAATCAATGCCAATCCGGCATTAAAGAACGAACAGAATTCAATATATAAATAATAAATACAAATCAAAAGGGTTGCACATTGCCGGCAGAAAAACAACTGCTTATGTGCAACCCTTTTAATTGTATACTATACTTTAAGTGTAATCCTTTACTTCTCAATAAGCCTCTGCAAATGTTTACCGTAATCGTTTTTAAGCAGGGGTTTGATAATTTCCCTTAGTTTGTCGGCCTTAATCCAACCTTGGTTATATGCTATTTCCTCTAAACATGCCACTTGCAGGCCCTGGCGTTTTTCTATCACTTCAATGAAGTTGCCTGCCTCGGCAAGCGAATCGTGCGTACCTGTGTCAAGCCAGGCAAAACCGCGTCCGAGCAATTGTACTTTCAATTCCTTATTTTCAAGAAAGCACTGGTTAACCGTTGTTATTTCCAACTCTCCGCGAGCTGATGGCTTTATGTGCTTTGCCACATCGATTACTTTATTGGGATAGAAATATAAGCCGACAACAGCATAGTTGCTTTTTGGATGATCCGGTTTCTCTTCAATATCGGTCACATTGCCGGACTTATCAAAAGCTGCAACACCATATCGTTCAGGATCACTCACCTGATAACCGAAAATAGTAGCTTTTTGTTCTTGTTCAGCATTTTGAACTGACTTATGCAACATCCTCGTGAAACACTGACCATAGAATATGTTATCTCCCAAAACAAGACAAACACTGTCATTGCCGATAAACTGTTCACCAATAATAAATGCTTGCGCCAATCCGTCTGGACTGGGTTGCTCGGCATACGAAAACTTGACTCCGAAGTCGCTGCCGTCACCGAGAAGACGTTTGAATCCCGGTAAATCGTATGGCGTACTGATAACGAGTATCTCGCGGATACCGGCCAACATCAATACAGAAATAGGATAATAGATCATAGGTTTGTCAAAAATCGGAAGCAACTGCTTGCTAACCCCTTTGGTTATAGGATAAAGGCGTGTACCTGATCCTCCTGCTAAAACGATTCCTTTCATAATTATTTGTTTTTATGCAAAAGTAAGGTATCTAATTTTAATTTTTCACAAAAAAGCCCGGATATTTTTTGATTTACGATTTTTTATCAATACATTTGGAGTAATAAGTGTTCTAAATATCTCTAAAATGCATCTAATAAAAAGAATATTTTTAATGTCCTTTCTTATTATTGCCACTTGTGGAATCTTTTCTTGCACCAATGAACCTGACGTGGAAATCATAACCGGAGGTAAATCCGATAAAAATGTTAGTGCTCAACAAACGAAAGTAGAAAAAGATTCTATAGCAGTCAACAGAAAAGACTTTCAAAATTCACTCCCTTGAAGTTGTCGATGACAACATCCGATAAAGGTTCAAGCGAGACGCGAGGATTGGTAGTTGCCAATGCTGTTACACGCGTGTGTGCTGCCTGAGCTGCCTTTAATCCGTTAAATGAATCTTCAAAAACAACACATTCTTCGGGCTTTAGTTTGAAATAATCAACCGCAACATTGAAGCACTGCGGATCGGGTTTCGATTTTGAATAATCGTCTGACGTAAAAATTTTATCGAATAACGCAGGCAATTCTGGATGTGCCTTATATACACATGCCATTTTCAACTTGTTTGAACTGGTAACGACAGCAGTCTTAATTTTCGCTGCACGCATTGACTCTACGAAATCCACCACTCCCGGAACATACACATACGGCATACTTTCTTCATAATGATTCAAGGCTGCCGTAATCTTGTTTTGTAATTCTGCTTCGCCTGCGAAAAAGCTGTCATATATCTGGGAAAGCGTACAACCTTTTACCTTTTGTTCAAAATCTAATACATCAGGCCTGTACTTCTTGCCCATTGCACCCCAAAACTTGGAATACTGCGGTTCAGTATCCATAACAACTCCGTCAAAATCAAATAATCCTGCTAAAATCTTTTCCATAACTTTATCCAATACCATTTTAATCATCGGCAAATATCGCAATTTATTTTGGCGTTGACAATAATATATGATACCTTTGCTCTATATGAACTACGAAAAACGACATTTATGAAAGTTTTAGAAGTGATCAGACAAGGACAAATCGGCGGCGGTGAATCTCATCTACTTGATCTTGTAACGAATTTTGATAAAACATTAATAAAACCTGAAGTATTATCTTTTACCGATGGCCCAATGGTTGACACATTACGTGAACAGAACATTCCATGCTACGTTATTCATACACATTATCCATTTGATTTCAGAGTTTATAATCATATCAAGAATATAATAAAGCAACAGCATTTCGATTTGATTCATGCTCACGGCAGCCGTGCGGCTTCAAACATTGTATATATAGCCAACAGTTTGAAAATACCTTTAATATACACGGTACACGGGTGGAGCTTTCATAGTTCGGAGTCAAAGTTGGCATACAAACTGCGTGTCCTATCGGAAAAATATATTTGTAACCATGTTCAACAAGTAATCTGCGTATCACATAGTAACTTGGAAACCGGATTAAAGCTATTCAAAATAGCCAACCCTATAGTGATAGAGAACGGCGTTGATATTAATAAATTCGACCCCTACGCATTAAATGGCAATTTGCGCGATGAATTAGGGTTTAAAAAAAATGATTTCATTGTGGGATGTATATGCCGTATCACTTTACAAAAAGATCCTATCAGCTTTTTAGCCGGCATTGAAAAGGCACACAAAATTGATGCTAATATAAAAGGATTGCTAGTCGGTAACGGCGACATGGATGAAGAGGTAAAAAACTTCATAGAAAAGCATCAAATGCAAAGTTATATAATACGGCAGCCGTTTCGCACAGATGTACCGTTACTAATGCACACTATAGATGTTTTTTGCTTGCCGTCGTTGTGGGAAGGGCTATCAGTGATATTACTTGAGGCTATGTCAATGGCAAAACCTATTGTTATTACTCCTACCGACGGAACGAAAGATGTTATAATCAACGGAGAAAACGGTACTATTGTAAATTTCAAAGATGTAGATGCCATGGCACACGCTTATATTCAATACAAAAATCAAGCTCAATATGCCACATTGTTGGGACGGAATGCCAGAAGCCTTGTATTACAGAAATTCAATAACAAACGTGTTGTTGAAGAAGTAACTGAAATTTATCAAAAGTTGTTATAGCCCTCCTTTAAAGATTACGCACTCAAGCATATACACGGCTGCTCCGGCCAAAAAACCGAGCAATGCATAAAAAGATATTCTCTTCATATACCACATAAAACTTATCTTCTCGATTCCCATAACCACCACACCTGCGGCGGAACCGATAATGAATAAGCTTCCGCCTACGCCGGAACAATATGACAGGAATTCCCAAAAAGTCCCGTCCTGAACGAAGTGCATCATATATGCGTAATCGCCACCTGCCGGGATTGCGGTAGCCATATGCAGCGGATACATGCTGATGCCGGCGGCAACCAAAGGGACGTTATCTACTATGGATGATAGGAAACCGAGAAGTACATCTATAATATAAACATTGTGAATTTTAGCATCCAACCATTGAGCCAATGCATTTAAGATGCCGGCTTCCTGCAAAACGGCTACAGCCATTAAGATGCCGAGGAAAAATAGTATCGTCTCTATATCTATGCGGTGCAAAGCATTGGATACGCGATATTCTCCGGTTGTGCTGTTCTTCTTATTATATAGTATATCGGTATTTATCCAAACGACGCTCAGTGAAATCATCATTCCGATGAAAGGCGGCAATCCGGTAAGAGCCTTAAACACAGGCACAAATAACAGTCCGCCTATTCCGAGATAAAACATTGTCTTTTTCTCTTGATATGTAATATTACCGATTGCCGGTTTTACATCGGCAGTAATTGTGGCGTTTGGTAACTCGCCTTTAAGCATTGGAGCCAAACATAAAATAGGTACTACCAAAGAAACTATTGATGGCAACAACACAAACGAGCATAAAGATTTAGTTGTAACATTGCCCTTTATCCATAACATAGTGGTTGTGACATCACCTATTGGCGACCATGCTCCACCTGCATTGGCAGCTATAATGATAACCGCAGCATACACCCAACGTTCGCGTTGGTTCTTTACCAGTCTCCGAAGTAACATTGTCATGACAATTGCAGTAGTCATGTTGTCAAAGACAGGCGACATAAAAAACGTAATAAAGCCTATTATCCATAACAACTTGCGCTTACTGTGCGTGTCAATGCGGTTGGCGATGACTGAAAAGCCACCATGGGCGTCTACCATTTTAACTATCGTCATGGCTCCCAGCAAAAAGAAAAGAATCTCTGTTATATCACCCATGTGATTAAGCACGGAACTGTTGATGCCGTCGATACTTTTCGACGACATTGAATAAATTAACCAAAGTATCATGCTTAAGAGCAAAGCCGTAGCTGCCTTATTAATTTTCAAAGGTTGCTCCAACGCTATCATAACGTATCCGAAAATGAACAAAAAGACTAACGTAAAAGCCATAACATCCAATTTTTTTACAAAAATAAAAATAAAAGCCGATTATTGCAACTTTTTGTCTAGATTTACCGTCTAATGAACTAAATTTATAGAGGAATGAAATTAACATATATATTTGTAAATTCAGATAGAAAACTTATGTTGTAAGATGAAAAAAAACTTCTTATGTCTAAGTTAATTGCATATAGAAAACAAACATAATAATTTTACAATCAATAATTTAATAATGAAAACTATGAAGTTATTTAGAATCACAGTTTTATTTATGGTACTGTTTAGCGCATCTGCAACTTTATTGGCAAACCAACTTGCCGACAGTGTCGTTAAGCCTACACATTGGACTCTTTCTTCATGTATAGATTATGCAATGAAGAACAATATCACTATCAAAAAGAGTGTAAACACTTTACAACAAAGCAGGGTAGACACTAAACAAGCTAAAGCGGCACTATTCCCTTCATTATCAGCTTCTACATCTCAAGGAGTGACAAATCAGCCTTTCGGAGGTAACGGTAGCTACGGTTCTTCATTTAATAGCGGTAGCACAAACACTTACAGCGGCAGCTACGGAGCAAGTGCATCATGGTTATTGTACAACGGTGGAAAGAATAGAGAAAATATTCAATATGAACAACTGCTTAATAAAATAGATGAGTTGAACATTGCTACTTCAAGGAACGATATTCAAATATCAATAACAAAGGCTTATCTACAGATTTTGTATGCTATAGAGGCTATCAAGATAAATGAAAATACTGTGGCTACTTCAAAGGCCACGTTAGACCGCGGTAATGAATTATTATCTGCCGGCAAATTGGCAAAGCCAGATGTTGCTCAATTGGAATCACAGTACAGTCAGGACAAATATACATTGATACAGTCTCAGCTTACACTGAGCGACGATAAGGTACAACTCAAACAGTTACTTGAATTGCAAGGTTCGGATGAGATGAACATTGATGTTCCGACATTGTCCGATGATGAGGTGTTGACTCCTTTACCTTCCATTGAAGATGTATATCAAACGGCATTGACATTCATGCCTGAAATAAAAGGCAGCGGCTTAAGCACCGAAGCAGCAAAACTAAATGAGAAAATCGCCAAAACAGGACTGTCACCTACTGTCAGCCTGAATGCACAGGTAGAGACAGGCAATAACAACCAGTCAAGTGAAGGACTGTTTAAACAATTGAAAAACGGGTGGAGCAATTATTTAGGCGTATCTGTGTCTATACCTATATTTGATAACCGCTCTACGAAAAGTACTGTAGAAAAAGCTAGGTTGGCTACTGAAAGTTCAATGCTTGACGAACAAGATAAGAAGAAAACTCTTTATCAAACCATTGAAAGTATCTGGCAAAACGGCCATTCGTATCAAACACAGTACGTTGCAGCCAAAGAGAAATATAAAAGTACTAAAGTCAGCTTCGATTTGGTAAATGAGCAATTTAATTTGGGAATGAAAAATATAGTAGAACTCACGACTCAAAAGAATGATTTGCTGAGTGCCGAGCAGTCGGTACTGCAAGCAAAATATATGACAATTCTTAATGCCGAGCTGCTGAAGTTCTACAATGAACAAAAGATTACATTGAATTAATCAAGATAACACAACACAAAATGAAACATGTAAAGAAAAATGTGACTCTGATTGCGGTTATAGTATTAGTTATTGGAATCATCGCATGGTTTTGTTTGGGCTCAAAAAAGGAGAGCAAGACCAATTTTGAAATGACTAAAGTAACTCGCGGTAACGTAAGTACATCTGTAACAGCTACCGGTACGGTAGACGCAATAACATCAGTAGAAGTAGGTACGCAAGTTTCAGGCTTGGTATCAAAACTTTATGTTGACTATAACTCAACCGTGAAAAAAGGACAACTGTTAGCTGAGTTGGATAAAACAAACTTAATGAATAGCCTGAACTCGGCTAAAAGTTCGTTGGTAAGCGAAAAATCAGATCTGGATTACCAACTGAAAAACTTCAAACGGCAACAGATGTTACATAAAAAGCAACTGATTTCCGAAGCCGACTATGAAACTGCTTACAACAGCTACGCTGATGCCAAAGGTAAATACGAAGCAGGCAAGGCAAACTATAACACGGCCAAGACAAACTTGGGATATGCCATGATTTATTCTCCAATAGACGGTGTTGTTTTGTCAAAGGAAGTTGAAGTAGGTCAAACGGTGACTGCATCAATGACTACGCCTACACTGTTTAAAATAGCAAAGGATTTGAAGAAGATGCAAGTAGTAGCCAATGTTGATGAAGCTGATATAGGTAATGTTGCTGTTGGGCAAGGGGTAAGTTTCACCGTAGATGCATACCCGGACGATACATTCAGCGGTACTGTAAAGCAAGTACGTCAAAATGCTACCACTACTAACAATGTCGTAACATACGAAGTGGTTATCAATGCTCCGAACGAAAACTTGAAACTGAAACCGGGACTAACGGCAAACGTAACTATTTACACTAAAGAAGAAGCAAATACGTTGAAAGTACCGGCAAAAGCATTAAGGTTCACACCTGATGTAGACATTATCGGCAAAGGCTTTCAGGTAATAAATGCCAAGAATATAACTACTGACGATACACATAAGATTCTGTGGAAACGCGAAGGCAACAAATTAATTGCCATTCCGGTTGTTATTGGCATTTCAGACGGTACAAACACAGAGATATTAAGTGGAATCAATGAAGGTACTGAAGTTGTACTGAATGCCAATATGACACAGACCCAAACGAATGCATCAGGCAGTAGTTCAGGCCAGAGCAGCACACAAAGTGATAGTCAAAATTCAAGCAGCAGTACAAGTGAGTCATCACCTTTTTCTCCTACTCCTCCGGGAAAAAGTAAAAAGAAATAAACATGGCAAAACCGATTATAGAACTCTACAACATTTACCGGAACTTCTTAGTAGGAGATGAAACAGTACATGCTCTGCGTGGTGTGAATTTCACTATCAATGAAGGAGAGTTTGTCACCATTATGGGTACGTCAGGCTCAGGCAAATCTACATTGCTGAATTTGTTGGGATGCCTTGATAAACCTACATCGGGCGAGTATCTACTTGACGGTGTGCCGGTTAAGAAGATGAGCAGACCGGAACGTGCCGTACTGCGCAACCATAAAATAGGGTTTGTATTTCAGAACTATAACCTGTTGGCAAAAACTACGGCAATAAATAATGTAGAATTACCTTTGATGTATAATGCCCAGGTAAGCGCCAAAGACCGTAAAGCGAAAGCAATTGCTGCTTTAACTTCGGTTGGATTGGGCGACAGACTGGAACATAAAAGCAATCAGATGTCAGGTGGACAGATGCAACGTGTAGCTATTGCACGCGCACTAATCAACGACCCGGCGGTGCTGTTGGCCGATGAAGCGACAGGTAACTTGGATACTCGTACTTCTTTTGAAATATTGGTATTATTTCAAAAGCTTCACCATAATGGGCATACCATTATATTTGTCACCCATAATCCTGAAATTGCAAAATACAGTAGCCGCAACATTGTGTTACGGGACGGACATGTAATTCAGGATACTACAAATAATAATGTTATGAATGCAGCAGATACATTGGCATCACTGCCAAAAGAGGATGATTAATAAAGGAGAATATGAATTTTACTAATTTATTTAAAATAGCTTTACGGGCATTGGGCAACAATAAGATGCGTTCGTTCCTAACGGCATTGGGAATAATTATCGGTGTTGCTTCTGTCATTATCATGCTTGCCATCGGTCAAGGCTCAAAAAAGAGCATTCAGAACCAAATATCTCAAATGGGCTCAAACATGATTATGATACATCCGGGTGAGGATATGAAAGGCGGAGTGCGTATGGATAAGAGTTCCATGGAGACATTGAAACTCAAAGATTACGAAAATATTGTAAACCAAACGCGATACGTAGCAGCCGTAAGCCCGGAAGTAAGCAGTTCTGGACAATTTATCTATGGAAATAATAATTATCAGGCAAGCATAGAAGGCGTATCACAAGATTATCTGACAATTAGACAATTCCAAGTAGAAGACGGTGAATTATTTACCAAACAAGACATAAAAGCAACTGCCAAAGTTTGTGTGATAGGAACTACAATAGAAAAAAATCTGTTTACCCATGGAGAAGAGGCAGTCGGCAAAACAATACGTTTCAATAAAATTCCATTTCGAGTTATAGGCGTATTAAAGTCAAAAGGTTACAACAGTATGGGTGACGACCAGGATGAAGTAGTGTTGGCACCATATACTACGGTGATGAAACGTATATTGGCCCAAACATATTTAAGTTCGATATTTTGTTCGGCTATTAATGAGAACCTGTCCGATAAGGCAATAGACGAAATAACGACACTCCTACGCCATGACCATAACATAAAAGCTAATGCCGATGATGATTTCAACGTCCGTTCACAAGAGGAATTGAGCACAATGATGAGCAGTACCACTAATTTGATGACTATCTTGTTGGCATGCGTTGCAGGTATATCGTTAGTTGTCGGAGGTATTGGCATTATGAATATTATGTATGTGTCGGTAACGGAACGAACACGCGAAATAGGTTTGCGTATGAGTGTCGGAGCTAGAGGTATTGACATTCTCAGCCAATTTTTAATTGAAGCAATACTTATCAGTTTGGCAGGCGGCATTATCGGTATAGTTATAGGCATTGGTGGTTCATATCTGGTAAATATATTTGCAAAATGGCCTGTATTTATACAACCGTGGAGCGTATTCCTCAGCTTTGGAGTTTGTACGATAACCGGGGTGTTCTTTGGTTGGTATCCTGCAAAAAAGGCAGCCCACTTAGACCCTATCGATGCACTTCGTTATGAATAAGCTGACTGCATAATAATATTAAAATAATGAAGACAAATAAATTTCATGAAATTATTGTGCATCTTATGATGTGCATAATATTATTGGGATTCCCATTCTTTTTCATCAATACACAAAACTCCAGAACTATCTATTGGCGAATTTATATCTCATCAATGGTAGTGCCATTGACGTGGATGGCAATGTTCTATATAAATTATCTTTGGCTTGTGCCAAAAGTCTTGTTTAAGCAAAAGGCATATCGTTACCTCGCAACGAACCTTCTCTTTTGTATAGTCTTTGCAGTAGGATTGCACTTTTTGCAAAACACCAATGCGGCAAGTCCTCCGTTTCGTCCTAAACCTACGGTATCCGAACAACGTGAAATGCCACCTATATGGATATTCTTCAGCAGAGACATACTGACTCTTGCGCTTGCCGCCGGATTAGGTGCCACTATTCGCCTGAACAACAGATGGAAAGCGGCTGAAGTTGCAAGGCAAAAGGCTGAAAAGAGCAAAGCTGAGGCAGAGCTGAAGAACTTAAAAAATCAATTAAATCCGCATTTCTTGCTCAATACTTTAAATAACATTTATGCTCTGATTTCGTTTGACAGCAACAATGCACAAAAATCAGTTCAAAACTTGAGTAAAATGCTTCGATACGTACTTTACGATAATCAAGCGGATTTTGTACCACTTATAAAAGAAGCTGAATTTATCAAAAACTATATCGCCTTGATGCGCATTCGACTTACTAAAGATGTGTCGGTACAAACGAACATTAATGTATCGGCCGAATCAACAACCGAAATAGCTCCGTTGATATATATATCATTGATTGAGAATGCATTTAAGCATGGCGTTGCTCCTTCAAAATCATGTTTTATCAATATCTCGCTATTTGAAGATGGTAAAGGTAAAATAGTTTGTGAAATTAAGAACAGCAATTGCCCCAAAAGTCGTCAGGATAAAAGCGGGCATGGTATAGGGCTGGAGCAAGTTCATAAAAGGCTGGAACTGTTGTATCCTCAAAAATATCTGTGGGAAAAGGGGATAACCGGTGAAGAATACCGTTCTTTGTTGGTAATTGACACTAACTAGCATCCACTTTTTGTAAGTTTAACGCATACAAAGGTTAAACAAAAAATCTTTTTATTTATCTTTGAACCTATAAATATACGATAATATGATATTAAGTTGTGCTATAGTAGATGATGAACCGTTAGCAGTAGAGTTGCTTGAAAGTTATGTAAAAAAGACACCGTTTCTGGAATTATCGGGAAGTTATCCCAATGCTTTACAGGCGATGCGTGAATTGCAAGCCAAGCCGGTTGATTTGTTATTTTTAGATATTCAAATGCCGGAACTGTCAGGATTGGAATTTTCCAGAATGGTGAGTTCCACAACACGAATAGTATTCACAACGGCTTTCGACCAATATGCTCTTGATAGCTACCGTGTTAACGCTCTTGACTATTTGCTTAAACCGGTAACTTATTCCGACTTTTTACAAGCTGCAAACAAAGCGTTGCAATGGTTTGAACTGGTCAATATTAAAAAAATAAATACGGAAGAGCTGAAAAATTCTCAGACTGATGATGTCAATATCATAAAAGAAACGAACGCACCGTTTGACAGCATATTCGTAAAGAGCGAATATAAGTTGATGCAAATAATGCTTGACGACATCAAATATATCGAAGGATTGAAGGATTATCTGAAGATATATACCGAAAGCAATCCTCGTCCGATATTGTCTTTGATGAGCATGAAAGGTATGGATAAATTATTACCCTACGAGCGTTTTATGCGCGTACATCGTTCATTCATTGTGAATATACAGAAAATCACAATTATAGATCGTAATCGTATCGTATTCGGAAAAACTTACATTCCTATCAGCGATAGTTACAAAAAAGCCTTTTACAGTTTTCTGGATAAGAGGAGTATTTAATTACTCCCATCATTATTATCATTAGCAGGGCTTCCGCTATTTTTATTACCGGCTGATTGTCCTTCCATTTGTCGTTCCTGCATGTTTTGGATGTTATCTTTAGCATTTGACACATATTCTTGAATAAGCGGGTTGTTACGGAATTTATCCGGAGCTTGATCCACCAATTCTTGTAATTCTGGCGTCAACATAGGGAATTGGAATGTACTGCTGCACACCATTAAAAAAACAGACGGTCCGAGAACATTATCGTAATTCTGTCGAATAAAGCTCTTTAAGTAGCCTTTCATTTCATCACCTAACTTAGCATTGGCTTCATCCATTTGTTCCTGAGCCTGCTGAGGATCAACACCCTCAAGAATACGCTGACTTTCAAGCCGCTGATTATCCTGCGCACGATCATCGATAGAATTCTTTTTGGCTACGAATTCGTACAGCTTGTCATTAAGCTTGGTACCCTTTACATTGATGTCGCTCTGTGAAATGGTAAGTTTCATAGTGCCTGACTCTATGGCAATGGGTGCAACACTTTCGCCGTCTATATAAATTGATGCAACGCCAACGGAATCAACCGAACCTTTCATGACGAATTCGCCATGAACGATTTGAGCCGAATCAATAGTAATCATTTGATCGTTCTTCGACATCTTTATATAAACAGTCTTACCATCCAATGTCGGTATTGAAGATGTTCCATTGATTTTAAATGATTTGCCACACGATGCTAAAAGTATCGAAGCAATAAATAACACCATATATCGTTTAAACATACGTCTATCTTATAATAATTAGTTTTACAAAATTATATCATTAAATTTGCATTAAGAACTTTTAATTGGTATTTTAAGCTAAAATAAAAGATATTAAGATTAAGACCACACTTAATCCAACTTTAATACCGCTAAAAAGGCCTTTTGAGGTACTTGAACATTACCTATCTGCTTCATTCGTTTTTTGCCGCGTTTCTGCTTTTCAAGTAATTTGCGCTTACGACTTACATCACCGCCATAACATTTGGCCGTAACATCCTTTCGTACGGCTTTTACCGTTTCGCGAGATATTATCTTGCTTCCTATTGCCGCTTGTATGGCAATATCAAACTGTTGGCGGGGAATGAGATCCTTCAGCTTTTCACACATTCTATGTCCTAGTTCATATGCATTATCCACATGAGTTAATGTGGAAAGTGCATCAACTGCTTCACCGTTAAGCAAGATATCAAGTTTAACCAACTTTGATGGGCGAAAACCGTTAGGCGAATAATCGAATGAGGCATAACCTTTGGAAATACTTTTCAACTTATCATAAAAGTCAATAACTATTTCACCTAAAGGCATATTATAATGCAATTCAACCCTGTTGCCCGAAATATATTCTTGTTTTACTAACTCGCCGCGTTTACTCAGGCAAAGAGTCATAATAGGACCGATAAAGTCGGTCGTTGTTATTATTGATGCACTGATGAATGGTTCTTCTATATGATCGATAAGCGTCAAGTCGGGCATACCTCCTGGATTATGCACTTCGGTAACTTCACCGTGCTTGTCATATACCAAATACGATACATTAGGAACAGTGGTAATAACGTCCATATCAAATTCTCGGTCAAGTCTTTCTTGTACTATTTCCATGTGAAGCAACCCCAGGAAGCCGCAACGGAAACCGAATCCCAATGCTACGGAACTTTCAGGAGAGAAAGTCAACGAAGCATCATTGAGTTGCAACTTTTCAAGAGACGAACGCAAATTTTCATAATCTTCAGGCGCAATAGGATATACACCGGCAAACACCATAGGCTTCACTTCTTGAAAACCGTGAATAGACTCACTGCAAGGATTTTCAACATGAGTGATGGTATCGCCGACTTTCACTTCGGTGCTCGTCTTAATACCAGATATGATATAGCCCACTTCGCCTACACCTAGATATTTACGCGGAATTAAATCCATTTTAAGTACGCCTATTTCATCAGCCGTGTATTCTTGACCGGTATTGAAAAACTTTACTTTGTCACCGGTAGTAATAGCGCCGTTTTCTATTTTAAAATAAGCAATAATACCGCGAAAAGGATTAAATAGCGAATCAAATATCAAAGCTTGCAGAGGTGCTTCTTCATTTCCTTTAGGACTTGGTACTCGCTCAACAACGGCATTTAAAATATCTTCTACTCCCATACCGGTCTTACCGCTCGCACGAATAATCTCCTTCGGCTTGCAACCGAGTAAATCAACAATTTCATCTTCAACCTCATCAGGATTGGCACTTGGCATATCGCATTTATTGATTACGGGAATAATCTCCAAATCATGATCGATTGCCATATAAAGGTTCGAAATAGTCTGAGCCTGCACTCCCTGCGAAGCGTCAACCACCAACAACGCACCTTCGCAGGCAGCTATTGAACGCGACACTTCATAAGAAAAATCGACATGTCCCGGAGTATCGATCAAATTCAAAATATATAGCTTGCCATCATGCTTGTACTCCATCTGTATGGCATGGCTTTTTATTGTGATACCTCGTTCACGCTCAAGATCCATGTCGTCCAACATTTGCCCCTCGGTTACTTTTATGGTATTGGTATATTCCAACAACCTGTCGGCTAAAGTGGATTTACCGTGATCAATATGTGCTATTATGCAAAAGTTACGTATATTCTCCATTTAAAAATCTATCCATCGTTTAAGCTGCAAAAATAATGAAAAGAGGCGGTTTCACAAAACATACTCTTACTTATAATTTTCTATGTGTAATAAAATTAATATATAACTCTTAATCCGCTTGCAATTCAAAAAATAAATCAAAATGTAATATGATAATGGAAAAAGAATTATCTTTGCAAAGATGAAAATATAAAAAATGACGATATTAGCTTTTTACCTATTATTATGAAAGGTCAGTTTAAAAAGGCCACACTCTTTATTGGCATCTTTCAAGTTTTTGACTTGATCGTATTGAATATTATGTATATTCTATTGTATTACACCAACTTGTACTTCTTTCACGGGCCTTCAATCATACAGCATACATTTTCTTATTGGATGATAGGTAACGTAACATATTTATTCAGTATAAATTATAATCTGATGATGCTTCACGACCGTCTGGTGCGTCCGGAGACTATCGTATCAAAAGTTTGGCAGGCCATTGTTTTGCAAGTTATACTTTTTTTAGCCGTACTTGCCCTGTTGCGAATTCCTTCTCCTTCATTAGCTATGCTTCTCATTTTTTATGTTCCCACTTTTGTTGTAATAAGCCTGGGACAACTTTTCGTATATCACATCATCAAGCATTTTCGTTATACCGGATACGACAATTTAAATGTGATACTGATCGGTAGCGGTGAAAATATGAATAACTTGGCGGATATTATGCAGGACCGTTGGAACGGATACCGGTTGATGGGCGTTTTCACCGATGAGGAAAGTAACTATTATAAATCGGGAATACAACGTCTTGGCGATATTGACGATGTCATAGATTATATTTCAGTAGCTCAGGTAAACGAACTTTATTGCGGGTTGCCTTCAAACCGAAAAGAGGATATTTTGCCTATTATAAACTATTGCGAGAACCATCTGATTCGTTTTTATAATGTGCCTAATCTACAGAATTATCTGAAACGCAATGTCACGATGAGAAGAATGAGCAATATCATAGTTCTGTCGATACGTAAAGAACCTCTTAGCGTTTACTACAATAGATTGTTGAAACGCTTTTTTGATTTTACATTATCTACGCTCTTTCTATGCACCTTATACCCCTTCATGTACATTATTATAGGGGCTATAATAAAACTGACATCGCGTGGTCCAGTATATTTTAAACAAAAGCGCACAGGACTGGACGGAAAAGTCTTCACTTGCATCAAATTCCGCAGTATGCAAATAAATAATGAGTGCGATATGGTGCAAGCTACAAAAGACGATGAGAGAATAACCGGAATCGGCAAGTTCCTTCGCCATTACAATCTTGATGAGTTTCCTCAATTTATTAATGTTTGGAAAAATGAAATGAGCATCGTAGGACCACGTCCGCACATGGTGGAGCATACAGAATATTATTCAAAAGTCATTAACAAGTATATGCTTCGGCATCTGGTAAAACCAGGCATAACAGGATACGCACAAGTATCTGGATTCAGAGGTGAGACAAAGATAATTTCAGATATGGAAGGCCGTATTAAGAAAGATATTTGGTATATTGAAAACTGGACATTCTGGCTCGACATAAATATCATTGTCAGCACCATCGTAAAGATGATCAAAGGCGACGATTCAGCTTATTAATACCATTGTATGTTGGATGAAGCCACACTTTCCTGGTGATACTTGAGGTCTTGCAGCAGACTTGAAGTGGCACGTATCTCAAAGCTATACGATTTGTAAGTACCGAATGGCACCAAACTGCAACTCATTGTGAAGCAGTGTAGGTTTCTTGAAATGTTGACTGCCGTGGTGGCTATTTTATGAGCATCAAAATCATACGAAGAAGTGAAATTTATTTTCCATTTATCCGATATATCTATATTACCCGACATACCAAGCGTTTGACTAATTTTATACGGATAGCGCATTGTCTTTGAATTAAACGTTCCGCTTGTATTTTCATATAGGCGTCCTGACCATGACAAGCTAACAGACCAAGGCATTTTGAACGGCATATATCCGTCATCGTTAGTGGCTGCCTGCACTTCTTTCTGCCCGTTTTGTTGTTGCGCTTGATTCGGATCGGTGTTATTATCAGCATCTGGATTTTTATTCTGATCGTCTTTTTTTTTCTTATCTTTATCACTACTGTCGCCCTTCCCCAATAGCTTCTTCCATGTATCGTTATTAAGCGTATATGAATATGATAAATTAAAGCCCTGGAAACGTCCGAATTTTCCGTAGCTCCAATATGTACGATCACCTACTTCAACCGTTTTGCCGTCAGCAGCATATTGATAGGCATACGTAGCGAATGAAGTGTTCATACTCAATGTATAGCTTTTGGTAAGTTTCATTCTTAAATTCATACTCAAGTCACTCCACGGCTTCGTTTTTGCAGCCATATTATAAGATAAGCTAAATCCTAAATCATCAATAAGCGATTTCTTGGCTACACCGGTGGAATCGGTTTTTGAAGCCGGCGTGAAGGAGAAGCCAGGGATCCAAAGTCCCCGGCGAGCGGATTGAGCGAATTGTAAGTGCGCGTGACGGTGAGCGGGATGCCGTTCACCGGAATCACCACGGTGTGATGCAGGAACATCAGCGGCGACTGCCCGGTGTACGCCAGCTCCGCCGAGAAGCGTTCGTAGTGCCGGTGAATGGCCCGCAGCGTGACGATGATGACGGGGATGATGATCGTGACGATCCATGCGCCCGCCGAGAACTTCGTCACTACCTGCACCACCGACACCACCGCCGTGGCCAGCGCGCCAAT
>Ga0210129_1000103_pt1 | contig 23614 bp, 12 predicted proteins | sample WestPond_Cattail_2_FD_185582 | JGI IMG/M metagenome (GOLD analysis project Ga0210129, IMG submission 185582) | Wetland microbial communities from the San Francisco Bay, California, USA, that impact long-term carbon sequestration -... | ecosystem: Environmental > Aquatic > Marine > Wetlands ... | reverse complement strand
ATACTTCTTTTTATTTAAAAATAAAAACTTACTACTATATAATATCCTCATATTCAATTAATTAATGCTAAATATCACCGTTCAGTAGACCCTAAATACTAAGAAAGCCTATCAACAAGGGTTAAGTGAACTGCCGAGAACAGCCTCATTCATAGCCACTTCAAATAGGAAAATGAAAACCGCTGACAAAGAGGCTATGAAAGGTGTAAAAGAGAGCAAGATTTGGGGCTTGCTCAAAGAGTTAGATTATCATAAGGAACATTACGAAGATGGCAACAAATATAATGTAGTGAAAATATAATGATTAAAACTCACATATCCGCGTAACTTCATACGGTGTTTCAATAGCTTCATACGCAGATACTTGCGCATAATGAGCATTATATGCCGAAATTGTTGGTGGCCAATATAAATTACCAATAATATTTTTACCGGTAAGAAACTCACACCACGTACAAGCAGCAACATAACGCCCGATTGATAATGAAAGATGATACCCATCACGGCATAAGACATCACCGAAAATAGTTCTGGCATTTTGAATGGCTGTCCCTGAAGGAATAATTCTTTTTATTTTATTCTTTCTTATTACTCGTTCAACAGCGTTTACAATGCTTAGGTACATTTCCGTTTGATCTTTATTATAATTTATAAAGCCGGGATGAGTGCTATTTTTCGCATAAGCCCATGTCATATGAAAGGCAAATTCTACGTGCTTATTGATAGCTGTTTTACTGACGTATTTTATAAGACTGCTTAATTTTTTGTAACTCTTATATTTACCAGATAAAGGGCTCGACTGCTGAAATGTAATAACATCCCAGTTATCGTCTTTAATAATACTTTCTAAACTTCGATTTTCATATACAGTCTTCAGCCCTCCTACTATCTTACGATATGAATATTCGGCTTTCCCGGTTTTTGCATCATTCCAATGTCTATCTAAAGAACACCCGCCAATATATGCATTACCGATAACTAAACTGTCGCCTTGAGCTTTAGCCAACTCATATAGATTTTGTTCTACAGCATCTACAGAAAAGCTATTCCCTATTGCCAATACTTTTATTACCTTCTTTGCTTGAAGGTCAGAAATACTTACTATAATAAGAAACACTATAGATAATGTGTATGACATGCAATTCTTCATCATTTCAATATATTACTTTGTTAATTAATAAGCTACATACCTGCTACCGGTAACTTTTAAGACTTCTCTACTATAATCCTCAGAAGGAGTAATTGTTGTAAATTGTCCGGTCTTCATGTCTTTACAAATACCGTCATTGTATTTTACGATGAGATATTCTCCCAAATTTTTCCATGCATCGAATGCCTCATCCGCTGTTTTTATGCTATAAGATGTTAGCATATCTTTTGCCTCTACCGGATTTGTTTTATATAGTTTAGACGCTTGTTCCTCTATACTATCCTGTTCGTTGGCAAATTTATCTTCAAGCCTATTTTGCACATTGCGCATATCTCCTATCATTAAGCCATAATAAGGACGAATCATACCTGCGACCCAGTTATATATCCAAAATGAACTCTTCCATGAAAACTTGTTATCAAAAGCATATTGATGAGAATAACAATCAGGCACTTTGTCATTACAACAATAAACAGGAGTAAAAACAGTCATGTTGGAATCATCGAATCCATACCATATCACTCCTCCTATTTCGTTTGGCAAGTTAGCACGAAGTTGAGCTACAAACGTGAATGCACTTTGCTGCGTCCCGATAGGACGCTCATTGAACATTCTTTTATCATCCACTTTATAAAAGATTTTACTCATCCGATATGGCGAATGGAAAGGACCGGCACTGATATCCTTCGTCGGATCAAGTTCAGTATCTTCATAATGGTCACGCATCATGTGCTGAATGTCTCTTACCGATAATTTCATATCAGGTTTTACATAAAGCGGCATTGGATCATTACTTGTTCCTTTGATATATGAAAGATACATTTCCATTGATTTGTTGTATTTATGAAAGAAGCTCCATACGCGTGCTTCACAATAACGACGGGCCTTGAATGTCAACGGATCATAAGCTTCTGCAAAATCAAAATCTTTATCTTTTCCCGAAAAATATCCTCTCTTACGTGCAAAGTTGATCACATCCGGAGAATACAAACAATTCTTTTTGTCGTTTAACGGGAATTTATGTATCCGGCAATAATTAGCATGCGCTGCTATACAATCGTCAGGAATTCTCACAGCCACCCACACTGCGCCTTTTTCTTTTGACGTCTTACCTATCATCTCCAAAATCCAAATTTCATTCGGATCAGCTATTGAAAAACTCTCACCTGTACTGTGATAACCGTATTCTTTGACTAATGATGTCATAACACCAATCGCTTCTCTCGCTGTACGTGAACGTTGAAGAGTTAATTGCATAAGCGTAATATAATCAATTCCTCTTTGAATGGTATCGGCAAGCTCAAAACGCCCGTCAAAAGTGGTTTCGCCGATAGATACCTGATATTGATTAATATTACCCATCACACCATAAGTTTGAGACGGCTGTAGTACCTTGGACAATGATTTTCCATCATCACTTACTACACTATAAAATGCACCATGACCATATTGTGCAGGAGGAGTATACTGAAGATAACCTGAAAGGCCATATTCATCAAACGAATAAGAAATGATTGTTGAACCGTCCACAGAAGCGTTTTTCCCTACTAGTAGATTCGTACAAGGCAATATATTTGTAAAAACAAATAACGATAATGCAATTGTAATTCCTAATCTTTTCATTTCCTGTAATTTAATATTTATAGTTTTATATCGCCTATACGGCAGATCTTATAAAAGAGACTATGCAACTTTCAGCATAGTCTCTTTATTCTCTTTAATAAGCTATATGGTATAATTTTTCAATTTCTTCAGGAGAAGTTTTTCTCGGATTAGCGCCTGTACAAACATCATTAAATGCTGCTATAGACAAAGCATGCAAATCTTCTTCCTTGACATTGATTTCGTGCAACTTTTCCGGGATATTAATACTCTTGCCTAATGCCTTAACAGCATTGACGGCTGCTTTAACGCCTTCTTCAACACTCATTCCGTCAGTATTCACACCCATTGCTTTTGCAATACCTAAATACTTACTTTTTGAAGGACTTTCTGCGTTATATTCCATAACATAAGGCAATAAAAGTGCATTGGCCAAACCGTGAGGCGTGTCATAAAAGGCGCCTAAAGGATGGGCCATTGAATGAACAATTCCTAAGCCGACATTGCTAAATCCCATACCTGCAATATATTGAGCATAGCTCATTGCTTCACGGGCTTCTTTGTCTTTACCGTTATCAACTGCTTTTTTCAAGTTTTGAGCAATCAATTCTATGGCTTTGGTTTCCATCATATCCGTCATTGTCCAGGCTCCGGGAGTGATATAACTTTCGATAGCATGAGTCAATGCATCCATACCTGTAGCGGCAGTCAGTCCCTTTGGCATCGAATACATCAATTCTGGGTCTATAATGGCAACAGCAGGAATATCGTTAGGATCAACGCAAACCATTTTCTTCTTTGCGCTCTCGTCAATTATAACGTAGTTTATCGTTACCTCGGCACCTGTTCCGGCTGTAGTAGGAAGTGCAAAAGTTGTAACGGCCTTATGTCTGGTGTTAGCCACGCCTTCGAGACTTTTTACATCGGCAAAATCAGGATTATTCGTAACTATGCCGATACCTTTGGCTGTATCAATACTCGAACCGCCTCCCAAAGCTACAAGAAAATCAGCCCCGCTGGTCTTAAATGCCTTAACACCGCTCAATACGTTGGCAATAGTAGGATTAGCTTTTAAGTCAGTGAATACGTCGTATGGAATATTTGCATCTTTGAAAACCTTTATAACCTCGTCTGCGACACCGAATTTTACCAAATCTTTGTCTGTAACTAAAAGAGCTTTCTTCAAGCCTCTTCTTTTAACTTCTTCTGCGATAACCGAACGGCAACCGGCTCCAAAATAAGAAGTTTCATTAAGAATCATCCTCTGCATTGTTTCAATAATTTTTATGGTTAATAATATATTGTAAATACACAACAAATATACTCAATTTGAAGATTTGTTGTTTTTATATTCCGAAGGGGTCATATTATAATATTTCTTGAACATTGCCGAAAAATAAGATTGTGTACTGAATCCTGTCATATCACCTATCTCTGACAAAGTATAATCACCTGATTTTATTAGTTCGGCAGCTCTTTTCACCTTATATACCCGTATATAATCATTAGGTGAAATACCGGTAAGTGTCTTAATCTTCCTATAAAATGTGCTGCGGCTAAAATTAAGTTCCGATGCCAAATAGTCTATTGACAGATCGGAGTTTGACAATTCGGATTCCATAACTCCATCTAATTTGGATAACAATTCCCTGTCCATCTTGCTAAGATTATTTACCGGTTCTTCCTTTTTATTTGTTATAGGGGTACTATTTACAATTTGATGTTGCATGCGCTCTCTGTTTTTAAGAGTTCCTTGTATAACCGATAGTAGATAATCCGGGTTAAAAGGCTTCGGTATATATACATCAGCACCAGTATTCATTCCTTCTATCTGTTCACTTATATTACTTTTAGCAGTTAACATTATAACCGGAATATGGCACGTGCGTATATCACTCTTAACTTCATTACATAATTCATAGCCATTCATTAGTGGCATCATAACGTCTGTCAGAATAATATCGGGGATAATATCAAAAGCCTTATTCAATCCTTCTTTTCCGTCAAAGGCTTTCTGTACGGAATAATACGGCTGTAACAGATTACCTAAAAATAGTTGAAGATTCGGTTCATCTTCTATAATAAGCAATTGAGGCTTATCTTCTGCTGTGCTATTTCCCCCTGATTTATCACAAGTATATTCAAACGTATTTGCACTAATGTCATCAGCCCATCCTTTCACATCTTCATTTGTCATTTCAGATGCTTCATAAACATCCGTATCCAGCGGAAGGCAAAATCTGAAAGTCATGCCTTTATCAATATTACGTTCTGCTTTTATAAAACCTTTATGCTTTATGGTTAAACATTTTATATAATATAGACCAATTCCACTTCCGACAACAGAGGTATTATTTTTATTGCTGCTACGATAAAAGCGGTCAAATATATTTCCTATTTCACTTTCTTCAACACCTACGCCATCATCTTTTACGGAGATTTGAACATACTTTGAAGCTATCATCTTTATATCAGGATTATATGTTTTCTGAACATCATCACAAAGTATTACATCCATCGACACAACTATTTCACCATTTACCGGAGTGTATTTAAACGCATTCGACAATAAATTTGACAGTATTTTATCTAACTTATCCTTATCAACCAACATCAGAAGTTGCTCGTATTTTGTTGAGAAAGATGTTTTTATGTTCTTTTCCTTATTTTCTCCATGGAAACGTTCCATTATCTCTTTAATAAAAGACACAATATCCGTTATATTTACCTTCAATGATAAAGTTTCACTACTCAAATGGGAGAAATTAAGTATTTGCTCCACTAATGCCATCAACCTTTTTATATTGGCACCGATCAGAGACATATAAAATTTTTCTTTATCGGAAAAGTCCTTCTCTTTCGACAATTCGCAATAAGGTGCATAAATTAACCCCAAAGGAGTTCTGAATTCATGAGAAACATTTTCAAAGAAATTAATTTTCGCCTGATTCAATTCTCTCTCTTTTTGAAGAGTATTTGCTGATAATTTTATTTTTTCCTTATCAACAGTATAATTGATATAAAATCTAAGAACCAAGAAAACCAGGCCTGCTGTAACTATTATATAAATCAAAATTGCCCACCATGTTTTCCAAGGAGCAGGTGGAATAACAATTTTCAGACTCACCGTCTTACAATACCACAATCCTTCATTATTACATACTCTAACCTTGAATTTATAAGTGCCATCCGGGACATTGGTGAATTTAGCCATACGAGAAGTTGACGGGATGCTCCAATACTTATCATACCCTTCTAACATATAACTGTATCGTAAATTTTTTGCTGAAGCGTAGTCAAAACCTAAAAACGATATTGTAAAAGAATTTTCTTTATAGCTGAGATTTATTTTTTTAGACAGATTACCACATGGTATATATTTTTTATTATCGGTTACAAGGCTTTCTATAATAAGAGGTATATTTCCGTGCATGGCATAAATCATCTCAGGTTTGAATGAGGTAATTCCATGGTTTCCGGTAAAATAAAGCATTCCACGGCTTGAATACACAGAGCGTTCATGATATTGATTTCCTAAAAGGCCGTCTTCGGTAAAATAATTGATAAACTGACCGTTTCCTATTATTTTGGATAATCCGAAAGATGTGCTCATCCAAATATGGCCTGTTTTATCTTCCGTTATTGCCAACACATCATTACTTGGTAGCCCGTTTTCCATCGTGTATATCGTCTTGGTATGATGCAATATATCATAACGCATCAACCCGCATCCGTAAGTGCCAAGCCATAAAATTCCCTTAGAGTCTTCAAAAATATAGATAACCGATTTCAGAAAAGTGGAACTTGAAGGCTCTATTTTATCAAATAAAGGTTTCACCGTACCTCGCGAATCGACCAAATAAACATTATCGCCAAAAATAGAAAATACATACTTATTGCATCGCATCTGCATAAAATAAGTAACGTTAGATGAAAACGCTATTGAAGAGGCAAAAGGCCTCAGCATGGCAGTCTTTATATCCCCGGTTATCTTCCATATTCCACCGTTGCCATTACATATACCCCAAATATTCCCCTGCCTGTCTTCCGTAATATAGCGGGAACTTCGAAGATTATCATATTTTTTTATCAGCGATGCGCCATGCGATACATTATAACAATATACTGCGTCGGCCGTGGCCACCCATAATCTCTTTTGAGAATCATAAAAACAACATTCTATTGCAGAAACTTCACTCTTCAGCCCTAAATTCAGCAACATTTTCACCGAACCGTTTTGCCTGTCAAATTCCCATAATCCTTTGTGCCGAGTAGCAATCCACATTTTATTTTGTCCGTCTCCGGTAAGGAATGTTACGAATTCATTTCTGAAATGATTAGATAATGCCTCATCGACATCAAAAAGGTGCGTGGTTAAAGGTATGAATTTATATCCTTCCTCAAATGTACCTATCCATATATTCGATTGTCTGTCAACAAAAATTGATGTAATGTTATATACATTATTAATACCTTCAATATTTCGATAATTAAAAGAATGCGTCTTTTTATCATATATATAAAACCGTATATCCTTAGTCAGAAAATAGATTCTGCGATCGGCAGTTACTCCGGCTTTTTCTATATTGTTTTTTGACATGAATAAAGGCAACCCTATCGTTCCCCTTGTTACCGAATTAATAAGAGTTATTTCATTAGATGTGGTTATGCCGTATAAAGTATTTTTCTGTGGACCTTTAAACAATTGTTTAATATCACTATTATTGATTTGAGCAACGATCTTACGAAAATGAGGATTAAATATAATTATTCTCTTTTCCATGATTATCCACAATAGTCCTCTGTCATCGCAACACAATTGACTTATCGGTTTATTAATCTGAGGCATTCGCAAACTATGAATTAAACCTGATTTATTATCGACATAAGACAAAGTGGATGAAGAATTGGGGCTGACCCATATTCTACCGTCTAAATCTTGCTCTACACATCCTGAATAGTAATTACCGTTGATATCCTTTAATCTCATGAAATTACCGCCGGATCTGTTGTAAATATTAATTCCCCATCTTGTGAAAACATATAGATACCCACATCTGGAAACAAAAAGTTTACATACATTATCATTGGATAAAGAAACATTGTCAGACTTGTTCAAAAAGAAATACGGTTGGTCATATCCATCCAAACGGTCAAGCCCTCTGGCCGTTGCCATCCATATATATCCCAAACTGTCTTGAGCTATATCCTGTACATGCAAGTTGGACAGTTCCATACCGGCAGAATATTGCTGGTACGGTTGAGCTTCTCCTCTAACAATGAATAATAAGAAGAATATATTAAGTAATAAATATCTTTCAACTATATTAGATTTCATAGCAGTTTCTTTATACAATAAAATCACTATTACAGCACAAAAGTAAAACTTTATTACTACCCATGACTATATTCTACGATAAATTAATCTAAAACGTTCATTATAATATTTGCTTTTATTTACCTAAATTCAAGTTCTTCACTGTAATGTCGTTCGGTATTCGTTCAAAGATTGCTTTAATTCGCTTTATATCGAATTTCGGTTCACGATTGTAATAATAAATACCATTTTTCTCCTGCTCAACATCAGTAAGTTGGGTATAACAAAAGCCACAAACATGTTTACATGATTTTAAAGCATCTACTTCTTTTTCCAAACACTTATAGTATTCTTCCATATCTTTAAATTCACTCCCATATCCCCAGGAATCCTTGCGATCCTGTGCTCTTATCCATGGTAAACCTCCGAACTCATCAACCACATACGGTTGCCCTTCATAATGGGATAAGAACTTCTTTTCAGGTTGGTTGCGATATGGTTCCTGACCATCTTTAAACGTCAATTCTTCAACTAATTTTTCAGGATCACGTTCATAGTTATGTACACTCCAAATATCTGTCATCACATGTCCATCGCCGCTTGAATCATTTATCGGACGAGTAGGATCTATGGCTTTTGTAATATGGTACACATCCGTCATCATACGTATATAAGTTCCCGGTTGGCAATCCCATGTTTCATTAAACGGTGTCCATGTTATTATCGAAGGATGGTTACGTCTGTCGGTAACTATTTCACTCCATTCTCCGATAAAATTGCGGGCAGCAGTCTCATCATTCACGTTCAAACCCCAACTCGGGGATTCTGCATACGTAATATAACCTAACTTGTCCGCCCAATAGAAATATCTGTCCTCAAACGCCTTTTGGTGTGTACGTGCTCCGTTGAAACCTGCCTCTTTACCTAGTTCTATATCTTTCTTTAAAGCCTCATCCGTTGGCGCTGTCCATATTCCTTCAGGATAAAAACCTTGATCCAATACCAATCGTTGATAATACGGTTTGTTATTTAAATAGAAATATCCGTTTTCAGTAGAAATTTTACGCATTCCGGCATACGACTTCACCTCATCAATGACTGTTCCCGATTTATTTGTTATCTTATAAATGATATTATATAAAAATGGAGATTCCGGGCTCCATAGTTTCATCCCCTTTATAGGTAAAACAACAATGTCATTGCTTCCACACTTCACTGATTTTGAAGAAACTACTTTTTGACCGTCTAATACGGAAACCGTCAAAGTATTATCCGATTCATGGTAAAACTGCGGGTTAACAACCAATTGGTGCTGATCTATGTCGGGGAATGCATATACCGACTTTAACCCTTCAGGAGAAACGGCTTCCATCCACACTGTTTGCCATATACCTGTTGTACGGGTATATGAACATTCCTTTGAGAAATAATTAAAGCATTGCTTGCCTCCGGGTTGTTTTCCTGACCTTAAATCATCCTTTACACATATTATTAAATTATGAGTCTTACCGGGAGTTACATAATTTGTTATGTTTACTGCAAAAGAAGAACTACCACCTAAATGGCTATTTACAAATTGACCGTCAATATAAATATCAGCCTCATAATAAACAGCTCCAAAGTTTAGCATGATCTCCTTATCTTTCCAATTAGCAGGAATGGAAATGTTACGTTGATACCACATCTCATTGATAAAATCCTTATGTTCAACTCCTGATAGTTTACTCTCAGGACAAAATGGGACTGTAATTATGTTATCAAATTTTGTCGCCGACTGCCAATTTTTGTCTTTTCCCGAACCTCCGAAATCGAAAGTATAAGTCCACTCGCCGTTCAAATTTATCCAATTCGACCTCTCAAATTGTGGACATGGGTATTCAGGACGTGGTACAACATCCGTAGATGCACAAATGCCTAAATGAACAAACAATAAACAAATAATAAAGCTATATAACCTTTTCATATACATATATATTTATTCCTTATAAACAAAATTGAAACGTCCGCCTGGAGCTGTGTCGCCGTTGACATAAAAATCCATAATATTTCCTTCGTCCTGCATATTGTCATTCCACTTGAATTCAATATTCAACGAACGATTGTCCAAATGTAATAATTTACGAGGTATCGAAAAAACAAGAACATTATTTTTCATAAAATATATACTCCTGCCTACTTGTTCCCATATCCATTTGCCTTTGTAATTCTTCTCTATTATTACTTCTCCGTTTTCAGGACTTATTCTATTAACAATATAATCATAACCGTTCCAACCTGTGGATTTATCACGGTCAACATCCAACAATAACATCATCCAATGCTTGCCCTTAGGAGAAGTAAGTTTATTTGTCGTCTTCACATAAAAATAAACATTATCAGTATCCCTAGCTACCTTAGCACCGATTATATCATTACGTCCGGAATTATTAATATAATATGTATTACCGCGTCCGCGGTGGTTTCTGTGCATGGCATTTCCTTTATAAGAAGTAAAATAAGGCTCAACACCTTTCCAATCTTCCAATTTATTTATATGAATCTTTTTCGCTTTTGAAACGGATTCAGGTTTATCCATTCCTTTAAATTTTCGGATTCTGTCTACCAATTGCAAATAATACACATCTCCTTTGTCACCCCATCCCTTATTCGGTTCTATATCACGGCTACAATTCCAATTATATTCATCAACGAATGAAAACGGATTGCCTGTCCATCCATCTTTCGGAAGCCATTGTCCAGCTATGTATTCATTCCATCCGGTTACAAATACGAGTTCAGGATTAAGTTCAAAAGCACGATCCCACTGCTCGGAAAAGTTCCAACCATACAAATAACCGTCTATACGCGGGTCAAATCCGTTGCGTACACTAAAATTACGCCCATAAGCATCTTTTAAATTAAATGCACTGCAATGGCCATTGCTTAAAGGATTTGCATTTTGAGCTACACCAACAGTCACTTCTTCATAACCGCCATCAGGTTTATGAACATATCCATGCTGGGGGTACATTTCAAGCCATCCCCATTGATCATTGCGAGTCGGACCATTTACATAATCCGGTTGCCCGGGACGAAAAGTAAAAAACGAAGCGATTTCCCTATCTGTTTGCGAATCTGTAAGATTATCGGGATAGGCCATAATACATGGTTTCCCTTTCCATATAAACCACAAATTCTTATATCTTCCCGGTTTATAAACATCTTTATATAGTTGCCTTAACGATTCAAGAGAATTTGACGAATGACCGAACGGTAACATAAAAACAATCTTGGGAACTTTAACCCCGTCTTTTTGTGCTTTATCCCATGTTTCCATTAAAGCTTCGTATGAATCCTTCCATGTAATATTCCCATTAGTGCAATCAAAAAAGACGGCATCTACTCCTGCGTCTGCAAGCATTTCGGCATGTTTGCGAAGAACCCACTTATCTGTCGTTTGGTAATATCCGAATAATGGTTGCTCCCAATAAAAACTTGAACGTTTTTTGCCCCATGCCGGATGATTATAATCTTTCATTGCCTCAGGATATTTACTAACAATATCTGTAATATTCTTTACATTATATGTAGTATCATCTCCTTGATGCCATGTCCAGTAAAAGAGAGCAACATACTTATCTTTTTTCTTATTACCGGCATTATTGTAATCACATACCTTACGTCCTAATGCATCAGTTGCCGCCCAATAATCACTATTAACCTGTTGAGCACATATATTCTCAAATCCGCATATAAATAATAACGGCAACGCTATTGATATATATCGTATTAAACCTTTCTTTATCATAGTATTACAATATAAATCATTTTCATTTAATTATATCATAATCATAAGATTGTATTTCCACCGGACCTAATAAACCTGAACTTTGTAAAGAAGAATCTTTATTCAAATAGCTATACGTTTGCCATGTAATTCGCTGCTCTTCAGGAATACTCTTATCACGAATAAGACGATTCCTCCAATTATTAACAACTTCTATCTCCACTTCGTTTTCTCCCTTTTTAATATAATCTGTGATATTCAAACGATAAGGAGCAGTCCATACGCCACCGACATAATTGCCGTTTATCTTCACTTTAGCCATAACCATTACCTTCCCTAAATCAATATACACCGGAAGCTTTGGCATTTTATTTATTTTGAAAGTCGTACTATATGTAGCAGTTCCGGAAAAGTATTTTATTCGATCGTCATTACTTTTCGACCAATCCGACAACTCATTAAATACTACAGGTTTATCAGGACCACCTCTGCCAGCTTGAAAGGTTACCGTCCATGGGTTATTAACCTTAGTAACAACATTTTTAACAGGAAAATTAATGCCTTTATTTGTTATAACGGAATCTTTCAAAGCTTTAAAGACTACAAATTCACTTTCATAAGGTTGCAAAGCCATTGGTACTTGAGTGGTTTGGTTCAATGATTTATATTCAGGTAACATCCTGATTTCAGCAGTCTGCGGATTCCACAATTCAGGAGTCTCTCCTTTTGTGCGGAAAGAAGCATCAAAATTAATTGTTTTATCACCTTGATTTGATATAAAATAAATATCACTGTCAGACAGCTTACGATGAATGAAAAGTAATTGATTACAAGGATCGGCACTCTGAAAATCAGGAACTAAATTCATATCGGCAAATATCTCCTCCAATGAAGCATCGCGATATACTCTACCTTTACCGTAAGGAACACATTTTCTATAACCGTTTGAAGTCTGCCACATTTGTTCTGCCATATCACGTACTTCTTTGTCGGCATTAGGATAATTTTGTAAACTTGGAGAGTGTGTTGGAGCCGGTCCTAAAATAACCAATCCCTGATCTACCAAATCTTTAATCTTACTAAGAAGTTCGGGACGCATTGTATTTTGCGGTGGAAGTACCAACACCCGATATTGCATGCCGCCTTTCAATGTAAGCTTGCCATCTTCAACAGTTGCGTCTTTCAGCAATACTTCACTATTAATATAATCGAATGAATAACCTTTAGGTAATCCCGGCACACATATACCTGTCATCTTAGGTGTATCTTCACCTATGAAATAAGCAACATCAGCTACATATTTCCCTTGCTGCAACATGTAATTGCATCGTTTCAGATATTTGGCAAACACATCCATTTGGGAAAACCATGTATTATGACGATTAAACTCAGTACAGAAAGGAGCATTTATACCCGGTACTCTTTCATCCGGTTGCTCAATATATAAGTGAAGTAATGTGGAATTGATACCTTCGGTAAAGAAACGGTCACCACGTTGTTTTATTCCACCTGGATAATAAGTAAAATCAGGGCCACCGCAAGTAAACGACTCAGCCCATACTTTAGGCTTTCCATATATATGTCCGCAAGAAGATGCTATCTTATTTTCTATATCTCCCAAATCACCGGTACTCCAAAACTCACCTGCAACTTCATCGGATTGTCCGCCATATTGCAGGAATTCTCCTGGGAATCCCCAATGCCCATAATTCTCAAGCCATGTGGTTAGACCATGTTGATGGCTTACGTCACGCAAACCACCAACATATTCATAAGAAACTTTATCGGCTATCAAACGACGGAGATCCCATAAAAAACGATCGGATTGATCTTCAGACCCTACAACAACACCTTGCAATACAGGAATATAAGGGACAGGATCATATCCATATTGTTTAATAAAATCGGGAATCATCGTATCAGTCCAATTCAAACCTCCGGTTTCATAGCTATCTTCAACAACTACATGAAATGTTTTTCTGTCATCGGCAGGGATTCTTCTTAATATTTCACCGAGGAAAGCATCAAAATGAGAAGCGACATGCTTTGCACTCATTTTATCTATTTCCAATCCCGTACCTTCAGGAGCAGCCGGTGCATTAGTTTGTCCTGTAGGTGCCATGGCAGTACGCATAATAACCCATTTGCCTTTAGGAACATTCCAATTCAGCACACCATTTGCATCCATATACTTTGAAATATCAACCACCTTATCGGCAGTAATCATTGTCGAAGCATCCGATACTACAGGCTGTGTTCTCCAAAGATAATCATACCACATAGGGTGTGGCGTTTGGAACATTTTAGCCAATGTTTTTTCAGGATAACGTTCTACCTTAGGTACATCTGAAAATTCAACATTATTCAATGCTCCTGCATTATTTTTACCTATTACCAAACGAAACTCCGACGCTTTGGTCTCAGGAATAGAGACTACAACAGGTGCATAAGGCTCAAATCCTACATTAATGGCAGGATTACTTCTGTCTATTTCAAACTTACATAAAGAACGATATGCGCCGTTTTCCTTAACAAATAACTCAGCACTGGTCTTTACAGGCTTTTGAACTGTTTGTATAGTGATACTACGAACTATTTCAGGTTTTTTACTTACCAAGTCAATGCTATAAGCCTTACTTATATCTTGAAGAGAAACGAAGGAATCGTTGTTCTCGATGGAAGGATAAGCTATTACTTTCACATCTTGCGCTTCTTCATTCACAACGGGGAGTTTTCGATTAAACTTAATAGGTCCTTTTACAACTATTTGCTTTGAGGCAAGATAACGCATAGACTGGCTTGGTTTAACCCAAGGACCTCCGGACTGGCTCCATCCGGGACAATTAAAAATACCTATTTCTATATTTAAGTCAGTAGCAGTCTTTAATGCCGTATGCAAAATATCCCACCATTCATCAGAAAACAATTTCACTTTACCGTAAGGTACATTTTGACCGCCGATATTACCGATATAAGCTCTGTTGATACCGGCTTTTTTCATTGCATACAAATCTTTTATAACTCCATCTTTAGAGATGTTATCGGACATCCAGTACCAGTATACGGCTAATTTCTGTTCATCAGGTATTTGACGAAACGTCTGCGTCATAACAGAAAGTGATTTCTCCGAATTTAAATGTTGTGCAAAAGTGACGCTACTGCACAACAAACAGAGAAAGGAAAATATAACTTTATAATATCTCATCTTATGTAATTTTACTTTTTAAATCAATTCATTAACTTATAAACTTCGCACGCGGCTAATAGAAAAGCCCCTACTCCATATAATTCCGTAGTATCACCTGTAACACCGCTCGGACTATCACCAACAGGTTGCACATAACCCAATTTTCCATCATTATGTACTGCCGAACAAAGAGCATTCCACCCTTTCATTACAATAGGTAAGTATTTACTTTTTGACAAATAACCGTTATTAATGCCATATGCCATTCCATATACCATAAATCCTGTAGCACTCGTTTCTGGTAAAGGATAACTATCAGGATCCAACAAACTGGCATGCCAAAAACCATTCTTATCCTGAAACGAAGCCAATCTATCACTCATCTTTACCAATAATCCTGAATAAAACTTTATATCTTTCTTATCACTTGCAGGTAATGATTTCAATATTTCACATAAGCCACCTAAAACCCAACCATTGCCTCTTCCCCAAAACACCTTCTTCCCATTAGGTTCCCGCTTTATCATAAATCTATTATCACGATAAAAAAGATGTTCTTTTTTATCAAATAAGCGTTTATAAGTAGCTCTATATTCTCTATTAGCAAATTCAATATATTTCTTCTGTCCGGTTATCGCATATAAGCGAGTATACACAGAAGGAGCCATAAACAAAGCATCACACCACGTCCATCGGTCAGAATATATTTTTTTATCAATATAGAAATCCATACCACCAATAGGAGGATGTGCAATTACCCAATCTATATGTTCCAATGTAGGTGTAATCATCTTCTCTTCCTTATACTTGCTATAGAAATCTAAATAAGTTTGTGCAACACAAATATAATCGGCATGATATTTACTGTCTCCAACATGCCACTCCTGATGATCAAATATTTTACGCAACCAGTTTTCATATTTGGAATTATTACTTATTTGCGCCCAATTAAACATACCTAAATATAAAGTCCCTGCTATCCATCCTTTAGGATCTTTTGGATAAGAACCTTCAAAAGAATTAATCTGCCATTCAGCCACTTTATCTGAAATGGATAATATATCATTTTTTGATATCGTCTCATCCGCCGTAATTGGTAAAAAAGATGATACAACGACAAACAAAATAAACGATTTAAAAATAAAATGCTTTAATGATTCCATTTCCACTATTTCAAATACAATCAATCATTATTTATAGAAAATTCTGCCATTATTTTATGCTTTGATAATAATCATGCATAATATACCATGCCTTTTTACGCATTCCTTGATCGGAAACCAATCCCTTTCTATTCCACTCACTTTGATTCGGATTAAAACGATACGGTGAACGGAAATCGAACAATACCCATGGAGACACTCCTCTTAAATTTGTTATATGACTAAACATCTTAAGATTGTCTTTATATACATTAGCCTGAAAGTCTTCGCTCCAGGAACTTTTCACATCGGCATCTCCTGTCTTTCCATATAAAGCCTCACAACCAAATTCTGAAATGACGACAGGTTTACCGGGAGCAACATTCCATCGTACTTTATCAGGAGACATCGGCCATGGATGATACCAGCCCATATATTTATTAACTGCTACAATATCCAGTTGGTTGATAATAGTATCTTTTAATTCGAACTTTTGGGCATCTTTATCAAAATTAACCAAATCTGAAGCTGCTGTTACCAACCTTACAGGGTCTGTGCTATGGCAAGTATCGATAAGAGATTTCACGAACTTATCCCGAGCTGCTGACGGGCGGGTTTCATTAGCTACTCCCCATACGGAAAGTGCACAACGGTTCTTATCTCGCGAAATCATTTCTTTCAACATACTACTAGCCTTACCAAAAGTCTCTTGATTTGCAAAATCTATCTTTTGCCATACAGGTATTTCCTCCCAAAGCATAATTCCCATCTTTTCCGCCAAACGCAATATGTATTCATTTTGTGGATAATGAGCCAAGCGTACGATATTTACGCCCAAAGCTTTGGCTTCGGATAGCAACATTGCTGCATCAGCTTCTGAAAAGGCACGTCCCTTACGCTGAGGAATTTCTTCATGAAAACTCACGCTTTTAAAAAAAATAGGTTTCCCATTCAAATATATATTTTCTCCCTCCACATATAAATTGCGGAAACCTATTTGTTCTATTACATTGTCGTAACCGGACGATACAATCACCTTATATAACTTAGGCGATTGGGGAGACCAGCGTTGAAGATTACGAACTTTAAAAGAGAGTTTCCCTTTCCCTGTGTTATCAGTCACAAGGTATTGTTTTACATTAAGTTCCGGAATTTGAATTTGTACTTTTTGATTGGATTTTTTATCAGATAAACTGACATCCGCATGTATAATATCTGGTCGGTATTTATCCAGCTGTATATAATAATCCTTAATATAATTTCGCGGAGTATAAACCAACATTACATCACGTGTGATTCCGCCATAATTCCACCAATCGTATGACATGCCGGGTATTGCATCAACACTTCTATTATTATTCACCTCAACGGCAATGAAATTATCACTGTCATTATTATTCACTTTATCGGTAATTTCAAATTGAAAAGGTGTAAATCCTCCTTCATGTTCTCCAATCTCTTTACCGTTCAAATAAACCCGACAACGATAATTGACAGCACCGAAATACAAAAACAAACGTTCATTCTGCTTGTAGTGAGTGGTAAAATGCCTTGCATACCAAACCGTACCTTCATAATATTTAAGTTCCGGCATCTGCGAATTCCAATCCGACGGTACATTCAAATAATTATGATTATCAAAAGAGTATTCATAATATTCCGTTTTATTTGCCGGTTTCTTATTCATGAATATTCCCATCGGCCGTCCTATGGAATACATATCGACAATTGCATTCCATTTCCCATTTAAGAATTCTATATTACGCCCATATACATTTGTCATCGTTTCCTGTGCTGTAGTTCCTTCTATAGCAAAAAACAATAACAAGAAGGATAGTATAATTCTATTTCTCACTTTCATTATAAACTATTTTTCCAGACTTCTGTTTAATTATAAATAAAACTTCCGATAAAGTATCTCACCCTTTTTCATTATTAGATGCTCTCCATGAAAGGAGAAACTCGTATCTTTCCATGCATGCATAGTTAAGTGAACATTCTTATTAATGATATATCCGCTCACTTTTATTCCCAATTTTGAATATAGATTTTTAAAATATATATCACCTTTCCACGGAAAGCACTTAGTAACTTCCAATTTATTATACCAATCGCACACTATGTTGTTGACTAATGTTTGTATCATAAGTCCGGCCGTAGTATTAAAAAAAGACATGCCATAATTCTTACTACTTTCATATATCTGAATAAAATCAGAATCCACATTCTCAGATTTCTGCATGTTGTCCCAATCTTTCGACCATTCTTTTGCATCACCTACGCGTGAACCGGCCAACAAATATTCTCCCATTGTCCACCCCCAGAAAAATGGTCGTTTTGCATCACGAGTAATGTTGTATCTGGAATAATATGCAGCCAGCGCTTCTTTTGAAGGATTCCTTTCCGTTGGTAGATAAGCTAATTCATTAAGTTGTACAGGGTGTTTCTGATTCCCAAAATCCTTGGTTCCTCTCCCTTGACAAGAATAATAGTATCCTTTATCCGATTTCAATGTTTGAAACGCTAATCCATCTTTTAATATATGCTCATATTGTTTATCATTATCCAACCCATAAGCTATGGCCTGTTCAAAACAATATTTAGCGCTGTATAATGCATCCAAATAATCTTTCTGGTTAGCGCCTCCCATTTCATCTTGTCCCATGCTTGGAGTAACAAACAGATGCCATAACCCATCGGAGTCTTTCTTACATATACTTTTATAGAATATAGCAGTTTCTTTAATTAATGGAATAGCATACTTTTTCGTCCACGATGGATCATTCACAAATAAAGATGTTTCATGAGCCATTCGGGCTAAATATCCGGAATTATGTATTTCATAATAGCACTGGTTCGGAGGCAACGGATCATGATAACCTATAAAACTACCATAGGGAAATACCCAAGGCAACATAACACCATCAACCTTAATCAATCTCTTGGTATATGCTTTCATGCCATCCAATCGATCTGCAAAGTATTCTATCCATGACTTAATAATGCCTATATTACCTGTAGACAAAAGTGCAGGTGCTATATATGACAAGTCCTGTGGAAATGGAAATGACCAAGAATTACCGGTTAATCCGGTCGGTGGTGCTAATCCTAACTTCTCATTATTAAATGTAGACAATAACAAAGCCATTGAACGCACCCACATTTGTTGAGTTTTTATATCGGAGAATTTAATGCAACCGGTATTCTCCCATTTACTATGCCACCATTCAGCAGTTCGTTGACGTGACTTTAAAATAGGCACATTGATATTTTCCCGATAAGAAATTTGGATATTATTCTCACCCTTCTTCAAACTCAAAAATAGTTTATTATCCTTTATTTGACCTTGTGCATTAGTCTTTACAAAGAAAAAACATTTTTTGCCAAGACATTCAAGTGTAAATTTCCATCCACCATTCACGCTGTCAATATTAATAGTTTGGCTTACTACCTGACCATAATGTAATCTAATTATCTTTCCGGGATCAACGACAACATCATGCGGCATATTATTCCCAATACTAATGATAAAGCAAGCAAGGTCACGGTTTACCTCATCAAACCAACTTTCAATTTTTATAGGACAGTCTTTATCTTTAAATGAGGTCGTAAGTGTACCATCGTAAAATGATTGATGCTGAGTGTATGATGATATAGCAAGAGTATTATACCAATACATCCTTAAAACAGGCGACAGATAATCAGAATTATATTCACCGCGTACATAATGCTCAATATGCATAAATTCAGTTTTACCATAAATGTCATTATTGGCCTGAGCAGGAGAAGCATTTAGTCCGGATAAAGCGAAAGCACTACCAAAACGTCCATTACCTTGATAAAGATGAAGAGTCGCCTTATCTGTATAAGTATGACGATAGACATCTGCCGATTCAACCACCTTTTTTATACTAAAATCTATGTCATTTGCTTCACAAGAGACAGAGAAGCAAATAAAAACATAACTTAGTACAAAAATATATCTTCGTAAATATGTAATCATAATTTGGTTAACTTCTAATACATTCTATTGATTTTTATTCCACTGATAATAGGCTTACCTATTACAGGTTCAAAATTAATACTTATTCCTTGACCGTTAACGGCAGAAACAGTATAAGTCTGAGTTACAGCAGTTAAAGCGCCGCAATCTTTTGCAAGATTAAAATTAGAAATGATATTCTCTCCATTCAATGAAACATTGAAAACCCTGTTCGCTGTAGCATTCACATCTTTTGAATCCAGAATATATAACGATTTTTTAGCAGAACGTACAGGTTCACAGAAATATAAATCTACCGTATATACACCATCGGGGACATCAAACTTATATGCTTTCATATTCTCTCTGCCAGTTTGAAACAAAGGTCCATTGTCAGTAGCATTTATCTCCTGCTGAGTTACCGTACCGTTACATGAAGCTCCGATATAACCCCAACTGCCTTTACGGTATGGTTGATCAGGCTGATAAACTATTCTTGTCTGATTATCTATATAGAAGCAATTACTCCCGGTATTCACTGCAACCTGCAAATCATTCTTTTTACATTCACTTAATTTATACGGATTAAGTTTGAAATTTATCATTAAATCATCATATATATATTGATTATCAGGAGTCTCCGCCCGTACTTCAAGTAAATTTTTGTCGTCGATAAACGGTACATTATATACGGTAAAACAGTTATTGACCGGTTGTTTACCTAAAGACTTATGATTAAGAAACAGTTCTACTTCTTTAAGATTTGAATAAATCTTTACCGCTTGATAGGCAAAATTATCAGTTGAATCGTTAGGAGTACCGGTACGTAGAGTCCAATCACGCGATGCAATGTGTACTACAGGCTCTTTAGAAAGCATAGCTTGATAATAATAATACACATCTTTAGGGTCTCTATTTTGGTGCATTATACCTTTATTATTGACATGAGGCATTGATTCCTGCCTAAGAGCCGAACCGAAATCAACCAAGTTCCAAAGAGAAGCCCCTACTACATATTTTCGTTTTAGTATTTCAGGTAAATAATATTCATGAAAATGTTGCTGGTATTCAATGCTATAATCGCATCCCTCAGGATTCAAATTGTGGATACGAGCATCAGCACCTACTCCATATTCACTTATAAATATCGGGCGCGTTGGATGTTGTTCTTTTTCTTCATCAAGGAAATTGGAAAAACTTTGAAAATGCCCGGTGCCTAACCCGTCATATCTATTCCAGCCGACAGTCATTGGGATATTACCGACTCCATATTTGTCATAGATATCGCCTGCATGAAATGCTATTGAAGTAATACGATAAGGATCTTCTTTATGTACTACCGATTCCAATCTTTTTAGAAACTCTACCAACGTATCACAATATTCTTTATCATCCTTATTTCCACCCAACATCACTTCATTACAATATGACCAAATAAGAATAGACGGATGATTGTAATTCTGACGAATCATTTCTATAAGATTATTCTTGCAGTTGTTATAAAAAGTAGAGGTAGGAGTTATGCCATTGACGATAGGTATTTCCTCCCACGCAATAATACCGAGCTTATCACACGCATCAAGAACAGATGGATCTTGCGGATAATGAGCTACTCTAACATAATTCGCACCCATCTCTTTCAACAGCTTCACATCCCTGTAATTCAAATCATTACTCAATGCATTCCCTATTTCCAAGTAATCCTGATGCCTTGATGCTCCAATAAGTTTTATCGGTTTGCCATTCAGCATAAAACCGGTTTTAGCGTCAACACTATACCAACGGAACCCTAAGGGATTAACGATTTCATCTATTATTCGTCCAGTTTTGACATCAACTATTCTAGTAGAAACATGATATAAATAAGGATCATCCGGTGACCACAAATGAGGTGATAGTATTTTCTTTGATAATAAATCAACACTATTCTCTTTGCCGGCAATCAATTTTGTCTTTGTTGAAAAAGATTGTATTTCCTTTCCTCCGGCATCAGTAATAATTGATATGACTTTAACGGATTTATCAACATCATCATCGTTATTTATTATGCTTCGTATGTGTACGGAACTACTATTGGCAGAAACTGACGGAGTTTCAATAAAGACACCTTTAGAACCATAATCATTCAGGCTAAAATGTATCGGTTGCAGTTCCACTAAATATACATCACGATAAATACCTCCCCAGAAAGTAAAGTCTCCGGAAAGCGGGGCTATATTTTTATTATACCTGTTATCGACTTTAACAGATATAACATTCACAGAATCTTTATTATAGGATAGCAAATCAGTCGCATCAATTGCAAAGCCAGTATATCCTCCGATATGATTACCGGCATACTTACCGTTCACATATACGTCAGTCAGTTGATTGGCACCTTCGAAATACAAATAATACTGCTTACCCTTATGAACCGGTTCCCATAGTATTCTTCTATACCATCCTATGCCTCTATAATAGTTTTGCATCTTGCTTGCATCATCAGCATTCCAAGTATGAGGCAGATTTAATAATTGCCAGCCATTATCATTATAATATGTTTGCATAGCAGTAGTAACGTCACTTTTATAGAATCTCCACGATTCATTTATAGTGGTAACTTTACGTTGACTGAACGCACTCACGGATAATACGACAATGAAAAAACAAAAAATTAAGCGTTTCATATTATAATAGACTTTTATTTATCGCAATTATACTCATTTTTTAATGATTTTCACCTCTTTGGGGGCATTGATTTCAGATACGATCTTGCCATTGGGCAACTTTTTATGATATATTTTTATTACTCCATAAGGGGTGGGATAAGTACCTTTTACCCATTTAAGTTGTCCAAGATGAGGCTCAATAAGAATTTCTTTACATCCCGGTTTTAAAATTTTCACTCCCAATACATATTCACTCAACCAAGCTGTAGGACCTGAAGCCCATCCGTGACAGAATGAATGGCGATAACCTTTATAACAATATGCTCCGTAGGTTTTATGTACATCCACTTTCCCCTCAGGTGCCAATTCATCTATGCGTCCTGCATTCTTTGCCCAATCTATATTAAAATCTTCCCAAAATGTCGTAGCACCCAAATCTAACATTGCTCCCCAATATTGGTTAATAATGTCAATCGCTTGTTCATAATTCCCTGCTTTTGCCATTGCATCCAACATATAATAACCATAAAACGTAGAAAAACCTTTAGCTCCGCCTACAGCTATAATATCATCGTTTGCCTTTTTAGCATCCATCAAACCGGCAAGCGACATCAACGCCGCACCTTGTTTTGAGTTATTACAATCAGGTACATATTTACGTAGCTTTGCTACTGCCTTTTCACATTTGTCAGCTAATACTTTATCATTTAAATGCAATGCCAAATCTCTACCTTTATCTATCGTTAATATCATCAAAGCCTGAAGACCTGCGTCTATACCAGCCTTATTCTCACTTGAAGGCCAATCCAGAAATCGTCCC
>Ga0210129_1000102_pt1 | contig 23649 bp, 25 predicted proteins | sample WestPond_Cattail_2_FD_185582 | JGI IMG/M metagenome (GOLD analysis project Ga0210129, IMG submission 185582) | Wetland microbial communities from the San Francisco Bay, California, USA, that impact long-term carbon sequestration -... | ecosystem: Environmental > Aquatic > Marine > Wetlands ... | reverse complement strand
CCTATGTGCACGTGGCCCGTGGGCGCGTCGCCGTCAATGGCCAGCCCATGGACACCGGCGACGGCGCAGCGCTGGACGACGTCACCCAGGTCCGCCTGGAAGGCCTGGGGCATGCCGAAGTGCTGCTGTTCGATTTGCCGTGATAGCCGCGCAGCCGCCCCGGCAGCGGGGCGGCCCCCTCATCGACAACCCTGTTGGGCGAGTTTCGTCCAACGCTTGCAGTCCCACTGAAGGAGTAAGCATGAAGACCACGATGACAGTATCGGCGCTTGTCACCACCGCATGTGTGGCGGCAGTCTCTTCGGTTTCTCTTGCCGCCGAACCCAAGAGCGAAAGGGAGCGCGTTCTGGCAAATCTGAAACGCTTCGATCAACTCGACTTTAACGCGTACAGTCAACGCAAGGACATGAAGCTGTTCAGGGACATTCACTGTCCTGACGTCAAGGTGGTGTTTCCGGACGGAAGAACGACACATGGCATTGATCAGCACGTGAAGGACATCGATGGCCTTTTCAACGGCACGCCAGACTCGCGAATCACTGCACATCCAATCGCTTTCGGGTCCGGTGACTGGACTGCAACAACGGGGGTTATGGAGGCTACATTTTCAGAGCCCATGAAACTCCCGGATGGAACGTCAATTCCGCCCACAGGCAAAAAGATAAAAATGCCAATGGCCACGATTTCCAAGTGGAAGAACGGGTGCATCGCTGAAGAACATCTCTTTTGGGATAACGCCGAATACATGAAGCAGCTCGGTCTTGGAAAGTGACGAGCCTGACATGACCACGCAGTCAGGCATCGGGCCGACTACGCGACTGCGCATTTGCGGTGATCGGGTGCTGCTGGAAGTGGCAAAGGACATCGCATCGCCTGGATCCGCCACGCTTGATGTAGGTTCTTTGCAGCGCATTCTGGCACACCTGGGCCATGTGCCGCCTACGGCAGGTGAACTCGAATCGGCCATCCTGCAAATCGAAGACGACCTGATGCCTGTCCTGCGGTCCTTGCCGGATCACAGTCAGCTCGTGACCTCTGCGCCGGAGTATTGGGAAGCCGTCACGGTTGCAGGACTTGGCGGCTCGCCCGAAGTGAATCTGGAGACGGCCACCGTTGAGATGCTGTTCAACCGGCTGGCATATGTCGCCTATGGCATTCCGGCAGCGCGACTTGGCATCCCGACGAACAGAACCTTTGCGGCAACCCTGCTATTGCTTCGGGAGATCTTGCACCACGGTGGTTTCGGGTCTGTTTTGGTCATGCAGCCATTGCCGGCGGCTAGCCATTCGCTACAAGGTTGACGGCCCTGCTGGGCAGTGTTCCCTGAACACATTCGTTGGGCGTCAAAGCACAAAACGTCAGTGGGGGTTCATTACAAATGCGAGACAACAAAATCCATGAGCACTGAATTGACAAGGATGCCTGCTGTGTTCCTGGGGCATGGAAATCCCATGAACGCAATCGAACGCAACTCTTTTCACGCGAGCTGGGAGCGCCTGGGAAAGCAGCTGCCGAGGCCCAAGGCGGTGTTGTGCATTTCTGCGCACTGGGAAGCGCCCGGCGTGCGTGTGACGTCATCTCTACAGCCAGAAACCATTCACGATTTCTATGGTTTTCCGAAAGCGCTGTTTGCGGTTGAGTACCCGGCGCACGGCGACCCGGAGCTCGCCCGCCGTGTTCGTGCGCTCTTGCAGGGGCACGAAGTGGTGCTGGATGCTGAACGTGGGTTGGACCATGGCGCGTGGAGCGTCTTGAAACCCATGTATCCAGGTGCGGATGTTCCGGTTGTCCAGCTGAGTGTGGATACCCGTGAACCCTTTCAATTTCACTACGATCTTGCAAGAAAGCTTGCCCCACTGCGTGACGTAGGTGTTCTGATTCTTGGCAGTGGAAATATCGTTCACAACTTGCGTGCTTTCAGATACGACGATCCTGTGGCGCCTGGATGGGCGGTCGAGTTCAACGACACCGTGAAACAGAGATTATTGTCGGGGGACCATCAGGCACTGATTGATTTTGGATTGCTAAGTGAGCATGCGGCCCTGGCGGTACCGACAGTCGAACACTACCTGCCTCTGGTCTATATTCTCGGAGTACAGCGTGAAACGGACAGGGTCGAATTGATTGATGACATCGTGCTTAGCGCTATATCCATGACATCAGTATTGATCGGTGACGGACTTGCCACATGACGTCCCACTCGTGCGTTGAAGGCCTTTCCTTCGGGCCTTGCTGCGGCCCCAGTCACCCAGACCCATGTGAAGCGCATGGTGGAATCAAAGGGGCCAGGCTCACAATGCTCTCATTATCCAGAGTAGTAATCTCGCCTCGTCTCGGCGTGAACTCCTGATCAGTGACTGCTCACGACCGCATAGCGGACCAAGTCGACCCAGAACCCGCCGGCCGCTCTGGCCGATCATCAGAAGTACGCGCCGATTTAACGTCTGGTCACTTACTGACCTACACCTGCCGCCCAGTAACGCATTTCCCCACTCCGCCGGCGACGGCTGATGGCCGAACCCTGTCAATTACGCTTCGCCGATCCCCCCGCTCTATCCTGCTTGCGGCAGCGAGTCCGGCCATGCCTGAGAAGCCGTGTTCAGTTCAGGATTCTGCTAACCCAAACATCACCCTGTGGTGTCGGGATCGTCGTTCTGGATTCGGGTTGGCTTGTTGCGTGCCGCTGCCAACATCGCCTGCCGCGACGCCGGGGTTTCCAGGCTGATGCGGCCGAGGGTTCCGCTGCGGTAATCGGTGAGCAGGATCATCGCCGCCTTTTCCAGATCGAGTTCGCCACCGCGACCCTTCAAGATACAGCCGCGCTTTTTCGCCACCGCCTCCAGCACGCCAGTGGCATCCAGGCCGTCGAGCGCGAAACCGTAGCGCGCGGTCAGCAAGGCTGGGTAACGTTCGAGCAGGATACCGGCCAGAAAAGTTGCCACTTCTTCGTCGATGACTGCATTGCGGCCGATCGCATGGCTGGCCGCCAGCATGAAACCGTCGGCATCGTGCTCGATCTTCGGCCAGGTCATCCCGGGTGTATCGACCAGCGTCAGGAGCGGGCTGAGGTTGATGCGCTGCTGCGATTTGGTGACTGCCGGTTCGTCGCCCACCGCCGCCACGCGGCGCTTGACCCAGGTGTTCATCAGGGTGGACTTGCCGACGTTGGGAATGCCCATGATCATCAGCCGTAGCGGCTTGATCGGGTCGTTGCGATGTGGCGCCAGCTTCTGCGCCAGCGCCGCCAGCTTCGCCACGTCGCCTGGCTTCTTCGCGGAAATCGCCACCGCCATCACACCCGGCTGCTTGTTGAAATAGTCCAGCCAGGCGCGGGTCGCCTCGGGGTCTGCCAGATCAACCTTGTTGAGCAGCTTGAGACAGGGCCGCTGGCGATGCGCACGCAGCTCGTGAATCATCGGGTTGCTGCCGGCTTCCGGCAGGCGGGCGTCCAGGACCTCGACCACCACGTCGATCTGCGCCATCGTCTCCGCCGCTTTCTTGCGAGCGGTGGTCATGTGACCCGGAAACCACTGGATAGGCATGATGGGCTTTACGAATGAGGGGAAGAGATGATCGCGCCGGTTCGCACTTAACCGGCGCCGCCGCCACTGCCGACGCCGTGCGCGGCTTGCAGCACCAGTGCATCGAAATCCTTCGCGCTCATCAGCCCGCGTTCGGCGACGATGTCGCGTACCGGGCGGCCGGATTTTTCCGATTCCTTGGCGATTTCGGCGGCCTGGTTGTAGCCGATCTGCGTGTTGAGCAGGGTGGCGAGCGCAACGCTCTGGTGGATGAAGAAGGCGCAGCGTTCGCGGTTGACGACGATGCCCTTGAGGTTCTTCTCGGTGGCGGCGTTCATCGCGTTGGTCAGCCAGTCCATTGCGTCGAACAGCGCGGAGCCGAGCGCGGGCATCATCACGTTGAGTTCCATCTGCCCGGCCTGCACCATATAGGACACTGCGGCATCCTGTCCCAGCACCTGAAAGCAGACCTGATTGAGCATTTCGAACATCACCGGATTGACCTTGCCGGGCATGATGCTGGAGCCCGGCTGCACCGGAGGCAACTGGATTTCGCCGAGGCCGGTGCGCGGGCCGGAAGCCAAGAGGCGCAGGTCGTTGGAGATGCGGGTGAGCTCCAGCGCGAGGTTGCGGATCTCGCCCGACAGCCGGGCCAGATCGTTCATCGACTGCATCTGCGCGACCAGCTGGCCGACGCGGATCGGCTCGCCGGTGAGCCTGGCCAGTTCGGCGGCGGCGCGCGCCGGGTAGTCGGGCGAGGTGTTGAGCCCGGTGCCGGCGGCGGAGCCGCCCAGCCCGATTTCGCACAGCGCCGGGCGCACCGCATCGAGGCTTGCCGCGCAGCGCCCGAGCGTCCATGCATAGCCGGCGAATTCCTGCCCCAGCGTGGTCGGCACCGCATCCTGCAAGTGGGTGCGGCCGGATTTCACCGTATCCTTCTCGCGCCCGGCCAGGCGGCTGAATTCGGCGGCCATGCTGTGTACTGCCGCGGTCAGACGTGGCAGCTTGGCCAGCACGGCCAGGCGGATGGCGGTGGGGATGGTGTCGTTGGTCGACTGCCCCATGTTGACGTCGTCGTTGGGATTGATCGGCTGGTAGGCGCCTTTCTCGCCTCCCATTGCCACGTTGGCGAGATTGGCGATGACTTCGTTGCTGTTCATGTTGTGGCTGGTGCCGGCACCAGCCTGAAAGCGGTCGACCACGAATTCGTCGCTATACTCGCCGGCGAGGATGTTCTCGCAGGCGGCGGCGATGGCGTCGCGCTTTTTCTCGGAGAGCCAGCCGGGCTGGCAGTTGGCGCGCGCCGCGGCAAGTTTGATCCGGACATGGGCTAGTACGAAATCCTTATCCGGACGGCGACCCGAAATGGGAAAATTGGCGACGGCACGGGCAGTTTGCGCGCCAAACCAGGCATCCTTGGGAACCCGGACTTCGCCGAGCGAGTCTTTCTCGATGCGGAATTCATTCATGATGGGAAAACCAATGCAGACATTACAAGGTAATCGATTTTATCCGATGTGGCTGGCCGGGCTGTTGTTGGCGCTTGCGGCGTCATGGGCGCAGGCGGACGGATTCAAGATGACCGATACCGACGGCAAGACCCACACGCTGGCGGGCTACAAGGGCAAATGGGTGCTGGTGAATTATTGGGCGACCTGGTGTCCCCCGTGTCTGGAGGAGATTCCCGATCTGATCGCGCTGAACGACAACAAGAAAAACAATCTCGTCGTCATCGGGGTGGCACTCGATTTCCGCAGCGCCAAACAGGTGACCGATTTCGCCGAGAGCATGCTGGTGAGCTATCCCATCGTGCTCGGCAACCCGCAAGTGGTGAACCAGATCGGTCCGGTGCAGGGCCTGCCGACGACCTATCTTTACAACCCCGACGGTAAAATGGTCGCCCAGCAGGTCGGGGCGGTGACCCGTGCAGCGGTGGAAACCTACATTGCCAGCAAAAGCGGCCGCGCCAACAAATAAGCCCTGAGCAAATCGAGGAAACTGCATGCGACAACTGCTTATCGCGTTATGTGTAATGTTTGCGTCGACTGCATGGGCGGAAACGCGCGACCCCGGCAACTATTTCTTCCAGCCCAAGTTCGGCGACCTGCGGGCTGATCTCGATGTTGCCAGGAAGCAGGGCAAGAAAGGCATCTTCCTGTTCTTTGAAATGGATGATTGTCCGTTCTGCGAGCGCATGAAAACAACCATTCTTAATCAATCCGACGTGCAGGATGCCTTTCGGGCGCAGTTTCTGCTGTACCAAATCGATGTGAACGGCGATACGCAGATGATAGATTTCCAGGGCAAGGAAACCACCGAAAAAGCATTTTCCTTCTTCCATCGCGTGCGCGCCACGCCGACCATGCTGTTCTTCGATCTCGACGGCAAGCTGATCACGCGCCATACCGGCCCCACAAAGAACAAGGCCGAGTTCCTGTTGCTTGGACAGTATGTGATCGATGGCACTTACGCAACCGAGCCTTTCACGAAATACAAGCAGGGCAGGTAATGACGCGGTTGATCGGGTGCGTCTTGCTGGCGTGTGCGCTGTCTGCTTCGGCGCTGGCTGAGCGGCTGACGCTGGACGAGGCGCTGGCGAGTTCGACCGCGCCCCATCCAGACTTGCGTATAGCTGAAAGCGACCTGGCACTGGCCCGTGCAGACCGTGACCAGGCGGACAGCCGGCAGGGTTTCAGCCTGTCGCTTGAAGGCGACCTGCGTACCGGACTTCGCCCGACCGGCAATTGGGAGCCCAACAATGTAGGCCTGATCGTCTTGCGCAAGCCGCTGCTCGATTTCGGCCGCAGCAGCCAGGCAGTGGTGGCGGCGGATCAGGAGGTAGCGGCACGCCAGGCGGCGCTCTTCAATGTCGAGAGCCTGCGCCGTATCGATATCATGGCGCGCTACTTCGATGTGCTGCTGGCCGATATGCAGTACGCCGCGGACAATGAATTCCTTGCTGTCGCCTACGTAGCGTGGGACAACGCGAAGGATCGCTTCGAAGTCGGCCAGATCAGCCAACCCGAATTGGTCAAGCTGGAAGCCAGCTACCAGGATACGCGCGAACGACGCAATGCCAGCCAGCAGCGCCTGCGAAGCACGCGGCAGAAACTTGCCAATGCCATTTTTCGTCCCGACAAATTACCCGCCGACCTGGTCGATCCGGCTTTGAAGGACAATACGCGGCCGGTTCCCGCATACGAAACCATTCTGCCCTGGGTGATGGCGAAGAACCCGCGCGTGCAGATATTGCAGGCGCAGGTCGCTGCCGCGGACGCCCGGCTTGCCTCGATCCGGGCTGAAAGCAACCCGACAGTGAACGCCGATGTGTATGCCGGCAGCTACAGTCGCTTTTCGAACACGCGCGATGATTACAGCGCCGGGCTGGTGTTCAATATACCGCTCTACCAGGGCGGACGCGTGGATGCACGGGTTGCGCGCGAACTGGCGCAAAAGGAGCGTACTGCCGCCGAACTCGACAAGCTCAAACTCGACCTGGCAGACACCCTGCTGGTCACTCTGCAGGAAATCGAATGGCTGCGCGGAAGCAGCCGGAGCGCGGCCGACAAACAGATCGAGTACCGCGACTGGGCGCTGGAACGGACGCGTGCGGAATATGAACTGGAACTGAAAACAAATCTGGGCAACAGCATGGCCGAGACGCAAATGGCGCAACTGCGCCGCAAGCAGGTGGAATATCGTCTGGCTTTGGCGTTGGCACGGCTGGAAGCATTGTCTGGCGGCAGTCTGCCGCCTGTCGAGGGAGCACAAAAATGAATCTGGGCGTATTGGCTGCGGCGCTGACCTGTGGTCTGGTGGCGGCAAGCACGCTCTGGGCTGCGGACGATATTCCATTGACCACCCCGGTTTCCGGTGTGGTGGAAAAGGTGTTCGTGAAGCCGGGGCAGCGCGTCAGCAAGGGCACGGTGCTGCTGCAACTGGACAAAACCATTTTGCAGGCGCGTCTGGACGAAGCGGTCGCGGAACAGGCTCGTGCGCAGGCCGAGGAAAGCGACGCCAGACGTGACCTGGACCGGGCTCAGGAGTTGTTTAACCGCACCGTGTCCTCGGCCACCGAACTCGATGCGGCCGCACTGCGTCATGCTCGCGCGCAGGCAGCCCTGGCCACTGCCAGCGCACGTGTTGTGATTGCGCACAAGAACCTGCATAACGCCGAACTTAAAGCGCCGTTCAGTGCGGTGGTCAGTGCGGTCCCGGGTGCGCCAGGCACCGTGGTGACTGCGGAATGCCAACCGAAAACACTGGTCGTCCTGCGTTCCGCACGGCCCTAGTTCAGGTCTGCCGCTGCGACGGTCCGTTGCGACCGGCAACTTCTATTACCCGCGCAATGCCGTTGCTCACACCGAATGAAATTTGACGGTGTTATGGCCGCATTCGTGCGCCAGCCTGTTCAGGTCGCTGGAACTCAAATGCGAACGGGTGCGACAAGCATAGGTGCGTCACGTACACGCCCCTGTCTGAAGGGCCGGGTGGACTGTCAGCTTCGCGAGGCGGCAGACGCGTCTGCCGATTTGGTGGCGGGAACGTAATCCCAGTGGCGTTTCCAGGCGCCGACGACGAGAGTGGGGTATTCCGGTTGGCCCAGGCTGCCGTTGTAGCGTCCGAGCGCACGGTACAAATCGCCGCGCTCGATGTCGATGTAGTGGCGCAGGATCAGCGCGCCGTAGCGAAGATTGGTACGCAGTTGAAACAGGTTGTGGTCGGGGCTGCCGATAGCCTTGACCCAGAACGGCATGACCTGGGTGTAGCCGCGCGCACCCACGGGCGAAACGGCGTATTTTCGGAAGCCACTTTCGACCTGGATCAGCCCGAGCATCAGTTGAGGGTCGACCCCGGCGCGCGAAGCCTCCCAGTGCAGGGTGGTGAGGAATTCCAGCCGCTCGCCATCGTCTGGCATGCGCTTGGCGAGCCGCCGCGACATTTCCTTCAGCCATGCAGTTTCGTCGGCCGCGTTGCGAAAGGCAGTGCGGGTGACTGCGGTGTCGGCCAGTCCGCGCTGCAAGGATGCACGCACATTGGCCGACAGCGCCTCTTCCTGTTGTCCCCCCGCATGCGCGGGGTGAGCCAGGAAAAGAGCGGCCAGCAACAAACCGGTGTGTGTCGTTTTCTTCATGTCAATGTTTCAGCAATTCCGTCAGATGCTCCATAGCTCCGTTCAGGGCGATTTTTTGCGCCTCGCCGGCTTGTCCAGCTTCGGCATGGCGCGGCTGGTATTCAATGACGCCATCTTTCAGCCCGCGCTCCCCCACCGTGACGCGGTGCGGAATGCCGATCAGCTCGGCATCGGCAAACATCACCCCGGGACGTTCGTCGCGGTCATCCAGCAGCACGTCAAACCCGGCATCCAGGATTTCAGCATACAACTTATTGGCGGCAGTTTTAACCATTTCGCTCTTGCCGTAGCCAATCGCCACAATCACCAGCAAGAACGGTGCCATGGCGCGGGGCCAGATGATTCCCTTGTCGTCGTGATGCTGCTCGATGGCCGAGGCGACGATGCGCGACACGCCGATGCCGTAGCAGCCCATTTCCATTGCCTGTGCCTTGCCGGCTTCGTCAAGGTAGGTTGCATTCATCGCCTGCGAATACTTGCTGCCGAGCTGGAACACATGGCCGACCTCGATGCCGCGACACAGCTGCAGCGTGCCCTTGCCGTCGGGGCTGGGGTCGCCGGGCTCGACGTTGCGCAGGTCGACCACCACCGGTTCAGGCAGATCGCGGCCAAAGTTGACGCCGGTGAGGTGCTGGCCGTCGTTGTTGGCCCCGCAGACGAAATCGCTCATCGCAGCCACCGCGCGGTCGGCGATCACCGGGATACTCAGCCCTACCGGGCCGACCGAGCCCGGCCCGGCGCCGGTCGCGGCACGTACGGCCGTTTCGTTCGCCAAGGTAAACGGCGCTTTCACGCCGGCCACCTTTTCTGTCTTGATCTCGTTCAGCGTATGGTCGCCGCGCAGCAGCAACGCTACCGGGCCGTCCGTGCCCTCGACGATGAGGGTTTTAACGGACTGGCTGGCGGGCTGCTTGAGGAAGACGGCGACCTCGTCGATGGTTTTGACGCCGGGCGTCGCGACGGTCTGCATGGCCTGCCCAGGCGCCGCGCGCGGGGTGGAGGGGGCAACGGCTTCGGCCAGTTCGATGTTGGCGGCGAAGTCGGAATCCGGGCAATAGGCGATCAAATCTTCACCGGAGTCCGCCAGTACGTGGAACTCGTGCGAGGCCGAGCCGCCGATGGCACCGGTATCGGCCGCCACGGCGCGGAAAGTCAGCCCCAGCCGCGAGAAAATCCGCGTATAGGCGTCGTACATCGTCTGGTAGGTGGCGGAAAGGCTTTCCTTGCTGGCGTGGAAGGAATAAGCATCTTTCATCAGAAATTCGCGTGCGCGCATGACGCCGAAACGCGGCCGGATTTCGTCGCGGAATTTCATCTGGATCTGGTAGAAATTCAGCGGCAGCTGGCGGTAGCTCTTGATTTCGCGGCGCGCGACATCGGTGATGACTTCCTCGTGGGTGGGACCGAAGCAGAAATCGCGCTGGTGGCGATCCTTGATCTTCAGCATCTGCGGGCCGAACACCTCCCAGCGTCCGGTCTCTTCCCACAATTCGGCAGGCTGCACCGCGGGCATCAGCAGTTCGATTGCACCGGCTCGATTCATTTCCTCGCGCACCACCGCCTCGACCCGGCGCAGCACGCGCAGGCCCAGCGGCATCCAGGTATATAAGCCCGATCCCAGGCGCTTGATGAGCCCTGCGCGCAGCATGAGTTTGTGGCTGACGAGTTCGGCTTCGGACGGGGCTTCCTTGGTGGTGGAAATGAAAAACTGGCTGGCGCGCATGGAGAAGGCTGGGAACAATATGACGAAGGGCGGCATTTTACCGCGCGGAAGGGGGATTGCTCCGGTAAAACTCCAATGCCAGTGCAACGCACGCCGTTGCGCGGATTTTTTCTGCTGGAACGCATGCAGGCATGCCAGGGCAGCGCTCTGGAGGCCGCGGCCAGCAGCCGCATGCCTGTGCTTCATCGATTGGCCACTTGCCAGATGAATGAGCAATGGCTGTCTCAGCCACGCTACTGGACGGGGCGATAGAATTGCATGCAGTCGAAAAAAACCATTTTCTTGTCAGGATCAACTTTCAACCATGACAACCACGCGCCATCTCAACTTTGTTACAACGTGTGTGGCATGCGCCGCGAAACACTGTCCCGCCGTTTCGCTGGCAGGGAATGACACATGCGCCTGAAGCTCGGCCGGGCTGGACGCCGCGAAGTGGCGAGCGACGACGCCATCGAAGTGGTGGAGGAGCGTGGCATGCGCCTGCTCCATCTGGGCAGCCAGGCGATCCAGAGCGCAATGCGGGTGACGCGGCCGTGGGACCTGGAACTTGCCTATACCCGGGCGATGATGGGATTTCTGATGTTCAACGCCACGCCGCAGGATGTGCTGATGATCGGTCTGGGTGGCGGCTCGCTCGCCAAATTTATTCGCAAGCAGCGCCCGCAGACGCATGTCACTGCGGTGGAAATCGACCCGCGCGTGATTGCGGCCGCACGCGCGCATTTTGAATTGCCGCCCGATGACGAAACGCTTGCCGTGATCGAGGCCGATGGCGCGCTGTATGTGCGGCAGCATCCCGGCAGTGCCGACGTCATCCTGCTCGATGGTTTCGACGCGGGCAACCAGGTCGGGGCTCTGGCAACCCAGGCCTTTTATACAGCCTGCCGTCGTGTGTTGCGGCCGGGTGGTGTGATGGCGGTCAATCTATGGGGGCGCGACAGGGAGTTCGCCGAGTACTTCGCGCGCCTGACCCGGGCGTTCGATGGCGAAGTGGGCTGGATTTCAGTACAGAACAAAACCAACGTTATCGTGTTTGCGTTTGCCGAACCGGGCGCCGCATCGAGACTTGCCGCAGCGCAGCCGCACCTGGCCGACCTGTCGAAGCGTTATGGACTCGACTTGCGTGGGTTTGCGCGGGATTTTCAGTGGGCGGAAGGCATTGCACCGCTGCTGGATTGATCCTGTGCGATTCGATAGGGATGTCCTTTGATTACCCGAGCAGGACGTCCCCCATGTTGCCGGCCGGGATGAAGGGTTTGCGTATGCGGGGTGCGCAGCCTTGCGTCATCGTCTGCCCACGTATCACGCCGCCATGAGAGATGAAGAGCCGTGCATGCAGCCTTGCCGGACTTGCCTAGCTTGTCCCTTCTATCCCCCCACGCCTTTCACTCAGGTCCACCGAATGAAGATGCATTTTTGATTCCTGAAGCAGGCTTTTCCGAAACGGGGGCATCCGCGTAAAAATACAATTAAAACAATGCATAACGGCATTTTTATGGCCGTTGCAGGTTTGCAATTTTCGGCGGGTGTGAAAGAATGCAGGTAATCGAATTTTACAGATGGTGGCGGCCATGATCGACCGAGAAGGGTACCGCCCGAACGTAGGCATTATTTTGTGCAATGCGCAAAACCAGGTTTTCTGGGGCAAGCGCGTTAATCAGCACGCCTGGCAGTTTCCCCAGGGTGGCATCAATTCAGGGGAGACGCCGGAACAGGCCATGTTCCGGGAACTGGAAGAGGAAGTGGGGCTGCAGCCGGAGCATGTGCGCATCCTCGGACGCACACGCGAGTGGCTGCGATACGATGTGCCAGCCCATTGGACGCGACGCGACAATCGCGGCCTCTATCGCGGTCAAAAGCAGATCTGGTTTCTGCTGCGGCTGACCGGGCGCGATTGCGATGTTTCGTTGCGGGCCAGTAGTCATCCGGAATTCGATGCCTGGCGCTGGAATGAATACTGGGTGCCGATGGATGCGGTGGTCGAATTCAAGCGCGATGTCTACCGACTGGCACTCGAGGAACTTGAACGCTATCTGCACAAGGACATCCGTTATTTGCGGCAACGTGCCAGCCGGCTGTGCGATCGGCGTGGAGCGGCACCCGATCTGCAATTGAAACCCTGAAATTCGGCATGCGGAGGCGTGATGAAGATTCGAATCCATGCTTCAAGCGCGCTGCCGTTGGGCTCTGGATCCGGGCCCGGGCTACCCCTATGGCAGGTTGCGCCAACACGCGACAGTACCGGGCGTCGGCTGACCGATTTCATGATGTTGATTCCCAGGCTTCGCAGCCGCCCCCCCGCCGACATTGAACGCGCATCGCGCGATATCCAGTCTGTGCTGGCCTTGCATCAGGATGTGGTATTTGCCGATCTCAACCTGAAACTGAACCTGCTGTGGGTGTCGTTGCGTCCCAGTCCTGGTGCGATCAGCGAGTTGGCGTCCGCAATCAGGTTGCGCGTGCCAGAAGCCGTACTGGTGGCACATTACGCCGAGCCTCATTGAATCGCATTACCATTCCGTCGAAAGTCGAAAGTTGGCAACATGGATAACAACATGGTTAAAGAGAGAGACCGTATGGGAGTTTCCGAAATAGTGCGCAGTTTCATTGTCGCGTTGTTGCTGAGCCCTGGATTGGCTGCCGCCACGGGTTCCGATACCGCTGTGCCGAGCGAGCAGCCCATTCCGGTTCAAGGAGCACCTGCCATGAAGCCAGATACGGTGCCTTCAACCGCGATGTGGTTGCCGATGATGCCCGTAGCCAGGCCACAGGTGTATTTCTGGGCACCCCCACCCGGCACGATGTGGCCGGTACTGCCCCAGTACCCTGCACGCATGGCGATGCCTCCTGTTGTATGGGTGATGGTGCCGGTACCGGCGGCTTCGCTCACGCCTGCGCAGGCAGATTATGGCCCGGTGTCCAATGCACCGGTGGTGGGACTTCCATTGGTTGACGCGGTGCCTGCGCAGCTCATGATGGAAAATGGAGGCATCCCCACACCAACCGGTGTCGACTACGGGCCTGTGTCCGCTACCCCTGTAGTGGAACTCCCCCTGTTCGACTCAGCCATTGCGCAGACCATGTTGGAAGATGCGGCGCTTGCGGCCGCGGTGACCCAGGCAGGCAATGGGGAGGTTAGCCCGGTGGTTGTCCCATCCGGAGTCGAGCAGCCGGCATCTGCGAGCATGAACAGCCAGTCACCCGCTGCGGGCGCGGTTGAACCCAGTACGCTGACTGTCGAGACGCCCGCGAACGTGATGTCGGTAGATTACGGGACGGTGGCGCCTACACCGGTGGTCGACCTGCTGGTTTTGCAAACCCAGGACGCCGGATCCGGAGCCTCTGAGTCTACCCGGGCTATCCCGAAGCCTGTGCGCAAATCAGGTACACCCCCTTCATCGAAGCCCATGCCAACGGCGAAATCCGCGCCGGCCAAACGCATGTGCTGGTCCAAGGGGGTGGTCGCACCCTGTCGTTAATAGCAGTCAATATCCCTGTAAACGCTAGGGAAACCCGCGTATTTTCTGGCTTTCTGTTCACCTAAAGCGGCAGAATTCGTTAAAATGAGCGATTGCTAATTAACCCGCTGGAGCAAGCATGGCCGTTTCTGAACTTCAGGTGCAGACCGCACTAAAAGAGTTGGTTGACCCCAACACTCATAAAGACTTCGTCTCGACCAAATCAGTCCGCAACATCAAGATCGACGGGGGTGCCGTCTCGGTCGATATTCTGCTGAGCTACCCGGCGCAGAGCCAACTCTCGATCATCAAACAGCAGGTTGAGGACAAACTTAATAGCATCGATGGCGTAACCGGCGCTGCTGCAAACGTCAGTTTCAAAATCGTTTCGCACAGCGTGCAGCGCGGCGTCAAACTGCTTCCCAGCGTCAAGAACATCATCGCAGTGGCTTCAGGCAAGGGCGGCGTCGGAAAGTCCACCACCGCTGTCAACCTGGCGCTGGCCCTCTCCGCCGAAGGGGCGCGTGTCGGCATGCTGGACGCCGATATCTATGGCCCCTCGCAACCCACCATGCTGGGCATCACCGACAAACCCGAGTCCACCGACGGCAAGAACCTCGAGCCGCTGATGGGGCATGGCATTCAGGCGATGTCGATCGGCTTTCTGATTGACGTCGAAACGCCCATGGTGTGGCGCGGCCCGATGGTGACGCAGGCCTTGGAGCAATTGCTGAACAACACCAACTGGAACGACCTTGATTATCTGGTGGTCGACCTGCCGCCCGGCACCGGTGACATCCAGTTGACGCTGGCCCAGCGTGTGCCGGTGACCGGCGCGGTGATTGTCACCACGCCTCAGGACATCGCCCTGATCGATGCCCGCAAGGGCCTGAAGATGTTCGAAAAGGTCGGCATTCCCATCATCGGCGTGGTCGAGAACATGAGCCTGCACATCTGCTCGAAGTGCGGCCATGAAGAGCGCATCTTCGGCGAAGGCGGCGGCGAGCGCATGTGCAAGGATTACAATGTGGAGTTCCTTGGCGCACTGCCGCTCGACAGCAGCATCCGTGCTGACACAGATTCCGGCAAGCCATCGGTGGTATCGGATCCGAATGGCCGCGTGACCGACATCTACAAGCAGATCGCACGCCGTGTCGCGGTAAAGATCGGCGAAACCGCGGTGGATCACTCCGCCAAGTTCCCCAACATCGTGATTTCCAATACCTGATGAGCATCAAGTCCGACCGATGGATCCGCCGCATGGCGACGGAGCATGGCATGATCGAACCGTTCGAACCGGGACAGATCAAACAATCCGACGGCCGACCCATCGTGTCGTACGGCACGTCGAGCTACGGCTACGACGTGCGCTGCGCCAGCGAATTCAAGCTGTTCACCGACATCAACACCACCATCGTCGATCCCAAGGCGTTCGACCCGAACTCCTTCGTTGAGGTCAGGGGCGATTCCTGCATCATTCCGCCGAATTCCTTTGCGCTGGCGCGCACGGTGGAATACTTTCGTATTCCACGCAGCGTTCTGACTATCTGTTTGGGCAAAAGCACCTATGCGCGCTGCGGCATCATCGTCAACGTGACGCCGTTGGAGCCAGAATGGGAAGGCCACGTAACGCTGGAGTTTTCCAATACCACGCCCCTGCCTGCGCGCATTTACGCCAATGAGGGCGTGGCGCAAATGTTGTTCCTCGAATCCGACGAGGTGTGCGAAACCTCGTACAAGGATCGCGGCGGCAAATATCAGGGCCAGGTCGGCGTCACGCTGCCCAAGATTTAATTCCGGCCGAAATTTAATCCGGCCACAGCGCACGCAACGTACAATCCGCGTTTTTCTCCCGCCCCATAGAGGAGCCGCCATGCGCTTTCGCTTTCCCATTGTCATCATCGACGAGGATTTTCGCTCCGAGAACGCATCCGGGCTGGGTATCCGCACGCTTGCCGAGGCAATTGAGAAGGAAGGCATGGAAGTGCTCGGCGTCACCAACTACGGTGACCTGACCTCGTTCGCGCAGCAACAGGCGCGTGCCTCCGCGTTTGTGCTGTCAATCGACGACGAGGAACTGGCGGGGTCGGCCGAGGACGCGAATAACGCGCTGCAAAAGCTGCGTGGCTTCGTCGAGGAAGTACGCTTTCGCAATGCCGAAATCCCGATTTTTCTGCACGGCGAAACCCGCACCGCGCGCCATATCCCGAACGACATCCTGCGCGAGTTGAACGGCTTCATCCACATGCTGGAAGACACGCCGGAGTTTCTCGCCCGCTATATCGGCCGCGAAGCGCGCGCCTACCTCGATTCGCTGGTGCCGCCGTTCTTCCGCGCGCTGACCCATTATGCGGCGGATGGCTCCTATTCCTGGCACTGTCCTGGCCATTCCGGGGGGGTCGCGTTTCTGAAATCGCCGATCGGCCAGATGTTCCACCAGTTCTTCGGTGAGAACCTGCTGCGTGCCGACGTCTGCAACGCAGTGGATGAACTCGGGCAGCTACTCGACCACACCGGGCCGGTGGGGGCGTCGGAGCGCAACGCGGCGCGCATTTTCAACTGCGACCACCTGTTCTTCGTCACCAACGGCACCTCGTCTTCCAACAAAATGGTCTGGCACGCCACCGTCGCGCCGGGCGACATCGTGGTGGTCGACCGCAACTGCCACAAGTCCATCCTGCACGCCATCATGATGTGCGGTGCGATCCCGATTTTCCTGACGCCGACGCGCAATCACTACGGCATCATCGGGCCGATCCCGCTGGACGAATTCCGCCCGGAGAACATCGAGAAAAAAATTGCCGCGCATCCGTTTGCCAAGGATGTTAAACGCAAGCCGCGCATTCTCACCATCACCCAGTCGACCTACGACGGCATCCTCTACAACGTCGACATGATCAAGGATCTGCTGGGCGATTACATCGACACCCTGCACTTCGACGAAGCCTGGTTGCCGCACGCGACCTTTCACGACTTCTATCGCGGCATGCACGCCATCGGCAGAAACCGCCCGCGCGCCAAGGATGCTCTGGTGTTTGCTACCCAGTCGACCCACAAGCTGCTGGCTGGTTTGAGCCAGGCCTCGCAGATCCTGGTGCAGGATTCGGAAACGCGCAAGCTGGACTTCCACCGCTTCAACGAAGCCTACCTGATGCACACCTCGACTTCGCCTCAGTACGCCATCATCGCCTCGTGCGATGTGGCGGCGGCGATGATGGAGCCGCCCGGCGGGCCTGCGCTGGTGGAGGAATCCATCCGCGAGGCGCTGGATTTCCGCCGCGCCATGCGCAAGGTCGACGAGGAGTTCGGCGACTCCTGGTGGTTCAAGGTATGGGGGCCGCAGAAGCTGGCCGAGGAAGACGTGGGCGACCGCGAGGACTGGATGCTGGAGACGGGTGCCCGTTGGCACGAGTTCGGCAAGATCGCGCCCGGCTTCAACATGCTCGACCCGATCAAGGCCACCGTCATCACGCCGGGGCTGGATGTGGACGGCGCCTTTGCCGACTGGGGCATCCCGGCAGCGATCGTCACCAAGTATCTGGCCGAGCATGGCGTCATCGTGGAAAAAACCGGCCTGTATTCCTTCTTCATCATGTTCACCATCGGCATCACCAAGGGCCGCTGGAATACGCTGGTGACCGCGCTGCAGCAGTTCAAGGCCGATTACGACGAGAACCAGCCACTGTGGCGTGTGCTGCCCGAGTTCATCGATAAGCATCCGCGCTACGAAAAAACCGGTCTCAAGGACCTGTGCGACCAGATCCACACGATCTACAAGGCCAAAGATGTGGCGCGCCTGACGACAGAAATGTACCTGTCGGAAATGGCACCGGCGATGAAACCGGCCGACGCCTTTGCCATGATGGCACACCGTGAAATCGAGCGGGTCGAAATTGACCGGCTCGAAGGGCGCATCACCGCCATGCTGGTGACGCCTTACCCACCCGGGATTCCCCTGCTGATCCCGGGTGAGCGCTTCAATGGCACCATCGTGCGTTATCTGCAGTTCACCCGCGATTTCAACGATAAATTCCCTGGCTTCGAGACCGACGTGCACGGACTGGTCGAAGATGTGGTCGATGGCAAGGCGCGCTACTACGTCGATTGCGTCATCTGACCCCGGGCCAGGCAGCGTCAGGCGGCTTGATTTGTCAGGCAAAAGGCGTATGATTCGCGATCCCCAGTTTGCTGGGGATTGTTTTTTGTCCGGCCTTGGCTGTTAACCCTTGCTCCACCGCACCGCAGCGGGGGGCTGAACCGAAAGGAATCTTGATGCGGCATTACGAAATCGTATTTATCGTCCATCCCGATCAGAGCGAGCAGGTGCCCGCCATGATCGAACGTTATCGCGGCAACATTGCCACGCGCGGCGGCAGCATCCACCGTCTGGAAGACTGGGGTCGCCGCCAGATGGCCTACCCGATCCAGAAAGTGCACAAGGCGCATTACGTGCTGATGAACATCGAGTGCGACCAGGAAACACTGGAAGAACTCGAGCATGGATTCAAGTTCAATGATGCCGTGCTGCGTCATCTGACCATCAAGCGTGACGAAGCTGTCACCACGGCCTCGCCGATGATGAAGGAAGAAAAGTCGCGCGACATCCTGGAAACCGCTAAACCGGAAACCCCTCAGACAGAAGCCGCGGCCGAACAGCCTGCCGCTGCCTGAGTGAGTGAATCGGCTGGTCATCAGCGGAGCCCTCGTCCAGGTTGACCCATTGCGTTACAGCCCGGCAGGCGTGCCCATTGCTGAAGCGGTAATCCATCACCGCAGCAGTCAGACAGTGGCAACGCAAGCCCGCCAGGTCGAATGCGAGTTGATGGTACAGGCGAGTGGATTGCTGGCCACCCAACTGTCGCAACTGGCAACAGGAACGCAGGTGAGACTGGAAGGCGCGTTGAACCGACGCAGTGTGAACAGCCGGCAATTGGTTTTGATATTGAATCGAATCGAAAAGGAATAAATCATGGCACGTCCCATGGGTGGAAAATCCGGCGGCAAGTTCGCCAACAAGCGCCGCGACAGCGGCAATCGTGGTCTGTTCAAGCGCCGCAAGTTCTGTCGCTTCACCGCTGAAAAAGTCGTTGAAGTCGATTACAAGGATGTCGACGTGCTGAAGGAATTCATCGCCGAGAATGGCCGCATCATCCCGGCCCGCATCACCGGAACCAAGGCGCACTACCAGCGCCAGTTGGGTACGGCGATCAAGCGCGCGCGCTTCCTGGCACTCATGCCTTACACCGACCTGCATTAAGGAGACGGCCATGCAAGTTATTCTGATTGATAAAGTCGTCAACCTGGGCAATCTGGGTGACGTGGTCAAAGTGAAAGACGGCTATGCCCGCAACTTTCTGATACCAACCGGGCGTGCGCGTCGTGCGACGCAGGCCAACATGGACGCGTTTGCTGCCCAGAAGGCCGAACTGGAGCACGTGGCAGCTGAAAAGCTGGCCGACGCCCAGCGCCGTGCCGAAAAAGTGGAAGGCTGCGTAGTCAGGATTAGCCAGAAAGCTGGTGTCGATGGCCGCCTGTTTGGTTCCATTACCAACGCAGACATTGCTGAAGCGCTCAAAGCGCAAGGCCATGACACGGTCAAAGCGGAAGTTCGTATGCCCGAAGGCCCGTTCAAGGCCATCGGTGAATACCCTGTGGTGCTGGGGCTGCATCATGACGTCCTGGCCAACATCACGGTCGTGGTGGTCGGCGAACAGTAAGGTGTTCAGCTTGCCGAAGAAGGGAGCCGCCGGCTCCCTTTTTTATTCCCGGCCGTTCAGGCCTTATCCACAGCCTTATCCCTTGGTAGGGGAGGGACTGAAGACTAAAATCCCGACATGGCTGCTATCCACACGCTGACTGCAAATTCCGATCCCCAACTGGCGCAAATGCGCCTGCCGCCGCACTCGCTGGAAGCGGAACAGGCGGTGCTGGGTGGTTTGCTGCTGGACAACAGCGCGTGGGATCGCATCGGCGACGTGGTGTCGGAAAGCGATTTTTACCGCCAGGATCATCGCCAGATCCTGCGTGCGATCGTGCGGCAGATTGCGGAAAATCGCCCGGCTGATGCGGTGACGGTGGCCGAGGCGCTGCAATCGATGGGCCAACTCGAAAACGTCGGCGGGCTGGCCTACATCGTCGCGCTGGCGAGCAACACGCCTTCTGCCGCCAACATCCGTCGCTATGCCGAAATCGTGCGCGAGCGCTCGGTGATGCGCCGGCTGGCCGAGGTGGCGACCGGGATTGCCGATACCGCCTACGCGCCAGCCGGCCGCAGTGCTTCGCAGCTGCTCGACGAGGCCGAAGCCAAGGTGTTCGAGATCGCCGAATCCGGCAGTCGGGGACAGGCGGGTTTCACCGAAATCAAGCCGCTTTTGAAAGAAGTGGTCGAACGCATCGACGAGTTGTATCACCGCGACAACGATTCCGGCATCACCGGCGTTCCCACTGGTTTTCACGACCTCGACCAGAAAACCTCGGGTCTGCAGCCGGGCGACCTGATCATTGTTGCCGGGCGGCCATCGATGGGTAAAACCGCGTTTTCGCTCAATATGGCTGAAAACGTCGCGCTCGACACGGGGCTGCCGGTCGCGGTGTTTTCGATGGAGATGGGCGGCACCCAACTGGTGATGCGGATGATCGGCTCGGTCGGCAAGCTCGACCAGCACCGGCTGCGCACCGGCAAGTTGGGCGAGGATGACTGGCAGCGTCTCACCTACGCGCTCGGCAAGCTCAACGAAGCGCCGGTTTTCATCGACGAAACACCCGGTCTCAACGTGCTGGAGCTGCGTGCGCGTGCACGCCGGCTGATGCGTCAGTGCGGCAAACTCGGCCTCATCGTGATCGACTACATCCAGTTGATGTCGGCCAGCAGTTCGGGCGAAAACCGCGCCACCGAAATATCGGAAATATCGCGTGCGCTGAAAGGGCTGGCAAAGGAACTGCATGTGCCGGTCGTCGCCCTGTCGCAGTTGAACCGCGGATTGGAACAGCGCCCCAACAAGCGTCCGGTCATGTCCGATCTGCGGGAATCGGGCGCCATCGAACAGGATGCCGACGTCATCCTGTTTATTTACCGCGACGAGGTCTACAACCCCGATACGCAGGACAAGGGGACGGCCGAAATCATCATCAGCAAGCAGCGTAACGGCCCCATCGGCACGGTGCGTCTGGCTTTTATCGGCGAATACACGCGTTTCGAGTCGCTGGCACAGCCGGGTTCTTACTGAACCCATGCGCCCCATCAAAGCGCGAATCTCCGTCGATGCCATGGCGCACAACCTGCGTGTGGCGCGCAGCCACGCAGGGAATGCGCGGGCGTTTGCCGTAGTCAAGGCCAACGCCTACGGTCACGGACTGTCACGCGCGCGGCGCGCGTTCGCAGCGGCGGACGGATTCGGCGTGCTGACGCTGGAAGAAGCCGCCAACCTGCGGTTGATGGGGGTGGAGCAGCCGATCCTGTTGCTGGAAGGGATTTTTGGCGCGGATGAAATCGCCGCGTGCGCCGAACTGGATTTGTGGCCGGTGCTGCACCATGCGGCGCAACTCGACTGGCTGCAGCAGCAGCCACCGGCACGTCCGATCCGAATTTTCCTCAAGTTTGACAGTGGCATGCACCGGTTGGGGTTCCCGCTGTCAGCCCATGCCGCCATCATCGCACGGGCGCAAAGCCTGCCCGGCGTGGCGGGTATCGCGCTGATGACCCACTTTGCCCAGGCGGATGAAGCCGCCGGAGTGGAATGGCAATTGCAGCCGTTTTTGAGCGAAATGTCCGGCTATGGTTTGCCGTGGAGCACTGCCAACTCGGCGGCCCTGCTGCGCTATCCGGAAACCCTGGGGGCGTGGGTGCGTCCAGGCATCATGCTGTATGGCGCGTCGCCGTTTGCCGATGTGCCGGCCGCCCAATTGGGATTGCGGCCGGCGATGAACCTGCAGTCGGAAATCATCAGCGTGCAGACCCTGAAGGTAGGCGAGAGTGTGGGCTACGGCCAGCTGTTTCGCGCCGAGCGTGCGATGCGCGTGGGGGTGGTCGCTTGCGGTTATGCAGACGGCTATCCGCGCCATGCGCTGACAGGCACCCCGGTTCTGGTCGATGGCCGTATCAGCCGTACCCTGGGGCGGGTGTCGATGGACATGCTGTGCGTGGACTTGAGCGCGTGTGCCGACGCGGGCATGGGCAGCCCGGTCGTGCTGTGGGGGGAAGGGCTGCCGGTGGAGACGGTTGCCGCCTCGGCCGGCACCACTGCGTATGAACTGCTGTGCGCGCTGGCAGCACGCGTCCCGGTGGAAGAAACAGACTGAAAATCAGTCTTCTAGTGCGTGGTGCCGAACGACGGGTCGCGCGTACCCGGAGGCATCGGCAGTCCGGCGTAGCGGGTGGCCTGGGCGACAGGCCCCAGCGGGAACAAATTGTAGAGGAACTTGTGCCCGCCCAGTCCGGCAAACTCTTCTTCCAGCGAATTCATCAGCATGCGTGCATTGACCGTGCCGCCGTGGTCGGCGTAGCAGTCACGCAGATACCGAATGATGCCCAGATGGTCATCAGTCAATTCCAGCCCATCCTGCCGCGCCATATCGATGGCCTGATCTTCCGTCCAGGAATCCAGTTCGATCAGGTGTCCGCGCATTGTGGGATCCGTGTGTTCCTGTGCCAGCATTTTGTTGATATCCAGCATCGCCATCGCCATCTCCTTCGAGTCGAGAATGCTGTTTTATAGGCTGCGCCCAGAAAAAACCAAGATGTCACGAAACCGGCTGGGGAGCCCAGAACGGGAAATTGGCCCAGTGGAAACAGGACCGGTCGCCGACATGAAAGCGCTTGGCGCGCCCACTGGTAGCAGGCCTTTTCTGACGCAGGAGGCGGAAAGGCGTCACCACACCATCGGGTAACCCGGTTCGGCCGGCAAGACACCCAGAATGTTGGCGACCGCTCAGGGCGGGGACAGGATGGGGTCCGCCAGGAACGCCTTTGATTCTGGCGGGATAAAACACTCCAGGTGGCGTTCACCCAGGGTAAATGCCGCGCAATTAAGGCTGCCGGCAACCGTGTCCAGAGCTGCGGCAAACGCCGCAAAATCGACAATGCCCTGGTAAATTTCCATCCACATCGTCGGGTCGTCACAGCGGATCAAGCGGTGTGGGGGCTGGCAGCAATGGCGGGCCATCAGGCTCAGCAGCATATCGATCTGCGCAGCGGCCTGATCCGCTTGCCTTGAATCGATGCGGTAATAGAGGTAGGCCTGCCGCACCTATTCGGGCAGAGCGTAGGGCAACGGCTTCAGGATCAGCGCGGCACCGTCGGCGGCCTTCAAATGAAGGGTCTGCGTGCTCGCGCTCTCGACCTGGGCAACGGCCAGCACATCGTAACCCCCGGTAGGCGCTGGCGCTGCATTGACCACCGTGCCGGTAGCCTGACCCTCAATGTCGGCGCTGTACAGGTTGTCGCCTGGGGCAGCCTCCCCGTCCACATGCGCCAGGAACATGCGGCGCTTGAGTTTGCCCAGATACTGGCTGCGGGCGACGATTTCCTGGCCGGGGTAGCAGCCCTTCTGGAAGCTCACGCCACCGATGACTTCGAGGTTGACCATCTGCGGCACGAACTGCTCCTGCGTCGCAGCGACAATCATCGGAATGCCTGCGTTAAGCCGCAGCCAGTCCCACACCGGTGCGCCGACCGGTGTGGCCAACTGGCGCAGCATCTGCCAAACGGCCGGGGCGAGTTCGGGGGCTATCGACAGCACGAACTTGTCGTCGCCGACGCGGATCACCTGACCCGCCGCGGTGGCGACGGAATGCATGGAGGATTGCGGTACTGCA
>Ga0210129_1000101_pt1 | contig 23655 bp, 21 predicted proteins | sample WestPond_Cattail_2_FD_185582 | JGI IMG/M metagenome (GOLD analysis project Ga0210129, IMG submission 185582) | Wetland microbial communities from the San Francisco Bay, California, USA, that impact long-term carbon sequestration -... | ecosystem: Environmental > Aquatic > Marine > Wetlands ... | reverse complement strand
TAACATTGACGCTTCGCGGCGCGTGCTTGGTGTTATTCGTCCGACGGTGGAAGTTATAGGTAAGATCACAAAAACCAACCATGTGGGTGTTGTAGCCACACAGGGAACAATACTCAGCCGCAGCTATTCGTTGGAAATAAAAAAGCTGTGGCCTGATATTGTTGTCACAGGTCAGGCTTGTCCTTTATGGGTGCCGCTTATAGAGAATAATGAATATAACACTGCCGGAGCTGATTATTTTGTGAAGAAGTATTTGGATCAATTGCTTGATAAAGATCCGCTTATTGACACTATTATTTTGGGTTGTACTCATTATCCTTTGCTGATTGATAAGATACGTGCATATTTGCCTGACACGATAAATGTGATGCCTCAAGGGGATTATGTTGCTGATAGCCTTAAGGATTATTTACATCGTCATCCTGAAATGGAAGCGCGTTGTAGCAAGCATGGCGAAGTGGAGTTTCTTACAACGGAAAGTGAAGACAAGTTCTCTGAGGCTGCTAATATTTTTTTAGGTAAGCAGGAAGGTATACAGGCTCAACGTATTATTTGGGAATAATTCTTTAAATATAACCATAAAAAAAGAGATGCCATAGTTGAAATGGCATCTCTTTTTTTTATGGTTATGTAGTTATACTCTTTATTTATTTAATTCCTTTTGAGCGCGTCTCCTTGCTTGCCATTCCTGAACATTGAAGGCGATAGGCGAGGAGATAAACAATGTTGACAACGTTCCGAAGAATACACCCAAAATCATTGCGAAAGCGAAACTGCGTATTGATTCTGCACCAAGTATGAAGATGAATACCAAAACAAGTAAGGTACATGTTGTGGTATTAATCGTACGGCTTAATGTTGTGTTCAATGAATCGTTGAACAAATCCTTGCGGTTTTCATCTTTGTAGCGATGGAAGTACTCACGCACACGGTCGAAGATAACCACTTTATCGTTCATTGAATAACCTAGGACGGTTAGAATGGCTGCTATGAACGTCTGGTCGATTTCCAACGTAAATGGAAGAATACCCCAGAATATCGAGAATGCGCCGAATACGATGCATGCATCTACGGCCAGTGCAACTACGGAACCGATACTGTATGATATGTTCTTGAATCGCAATAGAATGTATAGACCGATGCCGACTAATGAAAGAAGTACGGAAACGATAGCACTACGCGTGGTATCACTAGCCACACTTGCCCCGACTTTGGTTGAACTGACTATGTAACCGCCGGCTTTTGAGTCACGGTTGATAAATGATTTCAATGTTACTCCGTGAGCTAATAACGGTTTAATGGACTCGTACAATTTGCTTTCAATGTCCTGTTCGATTGTTGGAGTGTTTTCGCCTATACGGTAGTTGGTGGATATACGTACCTGGTTGCCTGCCGTTCCGATAGCAATAACCGATACCGAAGCATTTTTACCGAAGTTGCTTGCTATAAGCGTACGTACTTGTTCTGGTTGTACTTTCTTGTCGAACTGTACCACGTAGTTACGTCCACCGGTGAAGTCGATACCCATGCTCAAGCCTCTTGTCACAAATGAAGTGGCGCAACCTATAAGTATGACAGCTGTTATTATGTAAGCTTTACCTCTGTTGCCGATGATATTGTAATGAGCGTTTTCGCACATGTGTCCGAATACAGGCGGTGTGAAGTTTATGTTCAACCACTTATCTTTGCTCATGAAATGTTCGAAAATAACACGAGTAACGAATACGGCGGTAAAGAATGATATAATCAAACCTATGATGTATGTCGTTGCAAACCCGCGAATAGGACCTGTACCGAAGAATAGTAAGATTACACCTGTGATTAATGCCGTCAAGTTTGAGTCGAAGATTGCCGAGAAAGCCATCTTATATCCCTCATGTAGGGCTTCTTTCACTTTCAATCCGGCACGGAGTTCCTCTCGTGTTCGTTCGTATATCAACACGTTGGCATCTACGGCGATACCTAATGTAAGCACCATACCTGCAATACCGCTCAGTGTCAAGGCCGCCTGGAAGGAGGCCAATATACCTAAGGTGAAGAATAAGTTCAATATCAAAGCACTGTTGGCAACCATACCCGGAATGAATCCGTATAGCAGGCACATGTATATCATCAACACCACAATAGCGAAGACAAACGATAGTATACTTGCATTGATTGATTCCTGTCCAAGTGACGGACCGATGACGTCTTCCTGTACTATGTGTGCGGGAGCAGGCATCTTACCTGACTTCAACACGTTGGCCAAATCTTTAGCCTCTTCAGGAGTGAAGTGTCCGCTTATAGAAGAGCGTCCGCCTGTGATTTCACCGTTTACGTTAGGAGCAGAATAAACATATCCGTCCAATACGATGGCGATGCAGTGGCCTACGTTGTTCTTTGTCAAGTCAGCCCATATACGTGAGCCTTCACTGTTCATTGTCATACCTACTACTTGTTGACCGTTGTTGTCGAATTCATCTTTGGCGTCGGTTATTACGCTACCGTCCAAAGGAGCTTTGCCGTCATTTGAAGAACATTTGATGGCATATAGTTCGAATACGGTACCGGTCTTATCGCCTTCGGCAGCTTTGTTACCCCATTTAAGGCGTAAGTCGGCAGGCAATTGATTCTTAATAGCCGGTATAGCCAAGTATTTGTTTACGGTTGCAGTATCGGTAGCCTTAACATAACCTACGGTACATCCGCTTCCCTGTTGATTCGGTTCAAGTATTGAGAGTAAAGGATGTTCTTTTCGTGCAGCCTTTTCGGCGGCAGATGCGACATGTTTGGCAACTTTGCTTTTACCTTTCATCAATATGGACGTCAGACTGTCCGTTTTGCTGCTTGCGGCAGCTGATGCCGTAGCTGTGGTATCGGTTTTGGCAGCCTTGTTTCCTTCGAACATTTGTTTCAGTGACGCGTCTATATTGTTTAAGTAAGGTGTAATATCTTTGGCATCGTAAGTCTCCCAGAATTCCAGATTGGCAGAACCTTGCAGCAATTTTTCAATACGGCGAGGATCCTGAACACCCGGCAACTCAACCATGATACGTCCCATCTTATCTTGCAGATTTTGGATATTGGGTTGAACAACGCCGAACCGGTCGATACGTGCGCTTAGTACGTTACGTGAATTTACTATGGCAGCTTCAACTTCGGTTCTTAGTGCTTTCAGCACTTCACTGTCCGATGAGTTCGGTGTCACTTTATCTTTCATTTGTTGCGTGGCAAATATACTTGATAATCTTACTCCTGGAGCCAATTGGTGAAAATTGTTTGCGAATAGGGTGATGAAATCAGCCCTGCTATTTTGCGATTGTTGGTAAGCTAATGCAAGAGCCTTATTGAAAGCCGGATTGGTGTTATTGTTTGCCAGTGTCTTCATTACATCACCGACAGATACCTCCAAGATGACATCCATGCCACCCTTAAGGTCCAAACCTAAACCGATTTCCATTTCACGACAATCTTTCAAGGTGTAGTTGCCCAACCAAATTTTCTCTTGAGATAGGGAATCTAAGTAAGCTTGCTCTTTAACCTGGTTTCCTTGTGCATAGTCGGCTGCTTTTTTAGTGTAGTAGCCAGTAACTGCCGAAAACGAAAGGTAAAAGATGCAAACGATGGTGAGTGCTATCGCCAAGAATTTTACAAATCCTTTGTTTTGCATTTTTCTTAAGTTTTATATTTATATAATTATTATTTTCAAAATAAATAAACGCGTGCAAATATAGCTTTTTTTCCGATTTTACACCTTATTTAAAGGAAATATTTTTAAAAAGGAGCTATATATGTCCAAATTGGGTAGTGATCGGATGCATCAATTTTGTTGTCTACCTCGCAATTGAATGTTGTCATATTGGGGCTGACCATTATGTTGTCTATACGGAAATAGAAATGGTTGCGATTGTATGATATTCCGAACCCGAATCCCGATTCGGTGTGTGCGTCTTTAAGTTTTTCCACTATCGTGCTGTGAGTGTATGATATTGGCGAATCGTTGAAGTCGCCGCATACTATGAGATATTTGTTCTTGCAGTTATTGATGAATTTAGCCACCGAGTCTGCTTCCGCAGCTCTTATTTTTGAGGCGTCGGCCAACTTCCCGAACAGGAGTTTATATCCCGACGGCACATTCTTACTGCTTGGGTTTTTAATCATGTCGGTATATACTTGTTTATCGTATTGCGTCAGCTTGTTCGATTCCAAATGGTTGTTTATCAATGTCACCCGCTTACCGCGTATGTCCAATTCGTAAGCCTCCGATCCGTTGAATATGCTTTTGTACGGTATCGGTATTTCAGCCAATATCGGGAATTTTGAGAATATGGCCTGACGGTCTCTCAAATGCCCGTTGGTGAGGCATGTGTAGTAGTACGGATAATTGCCGAGCACTTTTCTTATGTCTTTTTCGCGCAAATGATTGATGTCATCGGGCGGAGCGAATTCGAATTCTTGCAGGCAAACGATGTCGGCATGTTGGTTTTTTATGTAGTTCAACATCGGATTCATGTTTTGGCTTGAATCCTTTTCTTCATTATCAAAGCTCATCACGTTGTACGACAGAACTTTGATGCTGTATGGCGGGATTTCTTTTGTGCGGAAGTGAAAAGGCACTATATCTTTTATGGCTGAACCGCATACAAGTAGTGCCACAGCGGAAACAATTATATATTTCCAGTAAAATATAACCCAAAAGGCCACAAAACCTGCATTGATAAATAAAAAGATACTGAAAAACAGTCCTGTTGTCGATAGCAACGGGTGTATGTGCGGATTTACCAATGTCGGTGAATAACCGGAGAAAATCATCATAATTGCTGCTAATATGTTTATGAGCAACAACACAATCCTGAATATTCTACCGAAATATTTCATTTGCGTTTACTTTCATCAAACAGCGCTTTTTTCTCTTCGCTTGTCAAGCTGTCGTATCCGGTTTGTTTCAACTTATCGAGTATCTTGTCTATCTCATCGTTTCGGGCTTTCTTACTTGCATTATAGTCCCAATCGCTACGAGGTTTTGAAGAATGTATTTTCATCTTCGGCTTTTTGTGAACGCCGAAACGGCTGAAGAAGTCGAATATTGAGTTTATCCATTTCACTATATCATGACCGCGGCGAAGTTGCGCTGTAAACAACCATCCTAAAAGTGCTCCGCCTATGTGCGCTATTTCTCCCCCGGAATTGTTTCCTGACACCAGCAACACCGATATAAGCACCATTGCGCCGGCAACATATTTCATTTTTACGGAACCGATAAACAACATATTTATGTGATAATTCGGTATTGCTACGGCCGTAGCAACGATGATGGCCATAATTGCAGCCGAAGCCCCCACCAATGTCGCATTTGGCATAAAAGTGCCTGACAATATGAAAAACACTCCTCCTGCAATTCCTCCAAGAATGTAAAGTCCCCGTAGATGCCTTGCCGAAAAGGTGGTTAAGAACAGTTCTCCAAACCAGTAAAGGCATAGCATATTAAACAATATATGCCATATCCCGGCATGCACAAACATGTATGTAATCAGAGTCCATGGGCGGGTTAATAATATTAGGGGCGATGAAGGCAATGCAAGATACGATTCGCAAGTATACGAAATGTACGACCCGCAGAGTTTATCTACGAACTGTAGCAGGGCAATTACCAAAAATACACCTATATTAATATAAATCAGCTGTATATGTATTGCACCCTGCTTAAATTTGTTTTTTATATCAGAAATAATAGTTCCCATCCTTTTTATCTTTCCTCTTCCAATATAACACAAGTATCAGACCGAACAACATGCCGCCGACATGTGCAAAGTGAGCCACATTGTCTCCTGAGGAGTTCAACAGTCCCAGTCCTAATTCAAGTATTGCATATCCGGCTACAAAATACTTCGCTTTTATAGGTATCGGTATTGGTATGATAAATAATTTCTCATTAGGCAGCAGTATCCCGAAAGCAATTAATATTCCGTAAACTGCACCGCTTGCTCCTACGGTTGTCATATAGTTCAGATAGTCACTCATTGAGATGATGCTTGAACCTATGTTAACGGTAGAGTATTGAGAAAGAGTTGTTGCATATTCGATATATTGCACACCTTCCTGCATAAGTCCTGCGCCGATGCCGCTAACCATATACAGTATCAGAAAGCGTTTCGGCCCCCAAATATTTTCCAATATACGTCCGAACATCCACAGGGCAAACATGTTGAAGAAGATATGGGAAAAACCTTCATGCAAAAACATGTAAGTTATTATTTGGTATAGCTTGAATTTACTTGCCAAAAAAAAGTGTAATCCGCATAAATCATTTAAGTCGATTCCATATTTGGCTACAACTATACTACCGAAAAAGCAGAGTATGTTGATAATTAGTAAATTCTTTGTAACAGTGGGTAAATTTCTCATTAATATATTTCTACGTCTAAAATTCAGTGGCAAATGTACTATTTTTTTTTAAAACGACTGCAAAATGACCTTTTCTATTCATTTTTTTAGGGAAAACCTTGATTTTTTTTTGAAAAAGTTTGATATATTAATTTGTAGTTATATATTTGCAAGTATATTTTCAAAACAATTAATTTATAAACTTATATTTCTAATTTAAATCAACTATCATGAATAAGACAGAACTTATCAGTGCGGTAGCAGCAGAATCAGGCTTAACAAAAGCTGATTCCAAGAAAGCAATCGAAGCATTTGCTTCAAGTATTTCAAGCGCTCTTAAAAAGGGTGACAAAGTAGCTTTAATAGGCTTTGGAACTTTTTCTGTAAGTGCAAGAGCTTCAAGAAAAGGTATTAATCCTGCAACAAAGCAAGCTATCACTATTCCTGCAAAGAAGGTGGTTAAATTCAAAGCCGGTGCAGAATTAGCTGACAGCGTAAAATAGAATACTGAAATAGATTGTTTAAAAAGGGAGGTGCAAAGGATTTGCATCTCCTTTTTTTTAGTACCTTTGCAGCTTGATGTATTTTAATAATGTGTATAAATAAACTGAAATATGAATATTGAAGAAAAAATAACCGATTCAATTATAAATGCCATTGATGCTCTCTATCACCAAAAGGTGCCTGCTGCACAGGTAACGCTGCAAAAGACCAAGAAAGAGTTTGAAGGCCAATATACATTCGTCGTTTTTCCCTTTTTGCGTATTTCTCATAAGAAACCTGAGGTCACTGCTACTGAAATCGGGGATTATTTGATAAAAAACGAGGACGCCGTAGACAGATTCAATGTTATTAACGGGTTCCTTAATCTTGTAATTGCTTCGTCGTATTGGGTGGATATGCTCAATGCCATTCATGGTGATGAAAAATACGGTTTTGTAAAAGCAGGTGAAAGTTCACCGCTTGTGATGATTGAATATTCATCTCCAAATACCAACAAACCCCTTCACTTGGGGCATGTGCGTAATAATCTGCTAGGCAGTGCATTGTCAAACATCATGAAAGCCAATGGCAACAAGGTTATTAAGACAAACATCGTCAACGATCGCGGTATTCATATATGCAAGTCCATGCTGGCTTGGCTTAAGTACGGCAACGGTGAGACTCCTGAATCATCCGGCAAAAAAGGTGATCATTTGGTAGGTGACTATTATGTGGCTTTCGACAAACACTATAAGGCTGAGGTAAAGCAACTTATGGAAGAAAAACATCTTACTCAGGAAGAAGCCGAAACTCAGTCGCCGTTGATGAACGAAGCTCGCCAAATGTTGGTTAAGTGGGAAGCCGGTGATCCTGAGATTCGTACCCTCTGGAAAAAGATGAACGAGTGGGTCTATGCCGGTTTTGATGAGACATATCGCAAGCTGGGTGTCACTTTTGATAAAATATATTACGAATCCAATACGTATCTTGAAGGTAAACGCAAGGTGGAAGAGGGTCTTAAGAAGGGGCTTTTCCTTAAAAAGGAAGACGGCTCCGTATGGGCAGACCTCACGAATGACGGGCTTGATCAAAAATTGCTGCTCCGCTCCGACGGTACATCGGTTTATATGACACAGGATATCGGTACTGCCGAAATGCGTTTCTCCGATTATCCTATTGACAAGATGATATACGTGGTAGGTAACGAACAGAATTATCATTTTCAGGTACTTTCCATTTTGCTTGACCGTCTCGGATTCAAGTGGGGTAAAGACCTTGTACATTTTTCATACGGCATGGTGGAGTTGCCTGAAGGTAAGATGAAGTCGCGCGAAGGTACGGTTGTAGATGCCGATGATCTTATTGCCGGCATGGTAGAGACTGCAAAAGAAACTTCGGCAGAGTTGGGCAAACTTGACGGTTGCACCAAGGAAGAAGCCGATGAGATTTCACGCATAGTAGGAATGGGAGCATTGAAATATTTTATTCTTAAAGTAGATGCCCGCAAGAACATGCTCTTCAATCCCAAAGAATCAATAGACTTCAATGGTAACACCGGTCCTTTCATTCAATATACTTATGCCCGTATTCAATCGGTATTGCGCAAGGCGGAGAGTGAGGCTATAGATATTCCGGCAATCTTACCTACTAATATAGAAATAAATGAAAAGGAGCAAAACCTTATCCAGCTGCTGTTCGATTTTGCCGAAGTGGTAAAGCAAGCCGGCAAGGATTACAATCCTTCAGCCATAGCCAACTACACTTATGATTTGGTGAAAGAGTATAACCAGTTTTATCACGACTATAGCATTCTGCACGAAGAAAACAAAGATGTGAAAGTCTTACGCTTGGTACTTTCCTCTACAATCGGGACGGTAATAAAATCAGCTATGGGGTTGTTGGGTATAGAAGTACCCGACAGAATGTAAATAATGTTTGACTTTATATCATTATAAAAATATGGGACGCCAAGTTAAGAGGCGTCCTTAATTTTTTATTTACAATATTTTGTATTAGTAAGTATAACTACATATTTACATAATTAATGAATATAACCAAAAAATCTCAGTCCCAATTTGAAGCCTCTTCTCCCCCGCCGTTACATACCTAAAATTACGGTGTACGCTTTTATTTATCGGCATTACAAGAGGTGAAAATATAGCGTTAAAATAACTAAACAATGTCTTAATAAACGTTTCGTCAAAAATATATTTCACTGATTTAAAGGCATTTATATTTTTGACCATGTCTCAACTTTGTCTCACTTGAGACAAATTGGAATAACATTAAATTAACTTCAGTGAAATTAACCTTTATCTTGTCTCAATGTTGTCTCATGTGAGACAAAAAAATAATGTTTGTATAAATTAAAATTAGCTGTTGTTCTTTTTTGAAGTTATCTTTATTCTACTGATACCTATTTACTTATATTTATTTATATTATAATATTATATTAATATTATAATATAAATAATAAATATAATATAGAGTTTTAACTAATAGGATTTTGAGGTAAAAAATGGTTAGTGCTGATAACATGTAAGTTACGACGTTCAAAAAAGGGGAAAGGCACTGATTTGGGACTGGGATTCGGCGTTAAATTTCATAATGCTAATAAAGGCAAACATACCTTACATTAACAGATAGGAAAGAAACAAGAAAGATAGAAGCCGTTTGAGACACTCTGGGAAAGCATCGCAAACACTCTGGTTTTCAGACCGTAACACTCTGGGAAGCGATACGTTTCCCAGAGTGTTACGAATGGTATGCAAGTACACTCTTAATCAAGACTGATTTCGTGTTTTTTCCACACTGTTCCACGATCGCTTGTTATAATCCGAAATAGTATATACATTTGCATAGTAAGATAAGAATAAAATATTGTGACGTTATTAAGGTTACATAATAAATTAAGTATTTATGGATGATAAAGGTACTATTATAATATATCAGTCGGATGACGGTAGTATAAAATTAGATGTTCGTCTCGAAGATGAAACAGTATGGCTGACGCAGAGTCAGATAGGGAAACTGTTTGGTAAGGGGCGATCAACGATTACAGAACACATTTTAAATGTTTTCAAATAGGGCGAACTGGATGAAAAAGTGGTATGTCGGAAATTCCGACATACCACTCAACATGGCGCTATAGAGGACAAAACGCAATCGAAAGAGGTAATTTTATACAACCTTGATGTGATTATTTCTGTCGGTTACAGAGTAAAATCAATTCAGGGAACTCGTTTCCGTCAATGGGCTACTCAGCGTTTGCATGAATATATTATAAAAGGATTTACCATGGACGATGAACGATTGAAAAATCTCGGCGGTGGGATGTATTGGAAAGAACTTCTTGACCGCATAAAAGATATTCGTTCTTCGGAGAAAGTGCTTTATCGACAAGTGCTTGACCTATATGCCACAAGTGCTGACTATGACCCGCATTCCAATGCCAAATAAAGCATAGTAGTTTACTTTTAAATTCATTACTCCTATAAATAAAACAACCCTTAAGATAAACTTTGACAATACTATTAAGTATTATAACCTTTTATTTCGCATTTATTACATTTCTGTTATTGAGCTAAAATAATCCTACATATAAGTAATATATGTAAAGTTGTTACAATGGTTTTATGACTCATAATGAAAGTGTTACGCAATTGGCACGATAATTGTTTATAATTTGGTATTATAAACAATTTAAAAAAAAGAATATGCAATTAAGTGCAAGAAACACAATCAAGGGGAAAATAATTGAAATCGTTCCGGGAATTGTCACAGCAAAAGTAAAACTTGACATAGGTAACGGTAATTTCATCGTATCAGTAATTACGGTTGACAGTGTAAAAGATATGGGACTTAAAGTAGGTGATGAAGCCTATGCAGTTTTCAAATCTACAGAAGTAATGATAGGAATATGAAAACAAAGCCTTATAGTGTTGAGGCAAGTATCTCTATTTATCATAACGGGAAACTATTTATAGGATACGAACAAATTAATTTGATTCGACAAATTATTGTGGATGGATCTATAAATGCAGCCGCTCAACACTTAGGCTATTCATATCAGAAAACGTGGCAAATGGTGAATCAACTTAACCTGATTTCACCCAAACTAATAGTGATTAGTAAGCGAGGAGGACAAAACGGAGGAGGATGTATCATAAGCGATTATGGCAAACAAATTTATAAATTATATGTGGAACGTGAATTAGAAATTTATAAACTATTATCACAATCAGGAGATAATGGGTTTGATGAGTTTCTATGATTTTTATTTATATGGCGTTATCTTTTTAATGTATAACGAATACAACAAATAATTTAAAAGGTATGAAAAATGTAAACACAATTGTACTGGCATCTGCGACATTGTTTATAACATGCGGTATGAGAGCACAAACAGTAACAGTAGACGGAGAATTTCGACCGCGAGTTGAAGTAAGGGATGGCTTTAGTCAGCCTTTACTTAAGGCACAGGATCCTTTAGTAATAGGATTGCAGCGCACGCGCTTAGGCGTTAATTTTAAAACAGGTATTTTGTCTACAAAATTAACCATACAAGATGCTCGTACATACGGAGAGACTGCTACAACATCCGAAGCATCAACAACTGATGGATCAACGTCTATTTTTGAAGCATGGGCTGAAATGTTAATTATACCAGGAGGCTCAATAAAAGTTGGTAGGCAAGTTTTAAAATACGACGATGGACGATTATTTACAGATCCGGCTTGGAGTAATACGGGTACATCTCATGATGTAGCGTTATTTAAATATGCTATCAATAATTTTCAAGCCAATATGGGTCTTGCTTATAATAATAATTCTACAGCTTCAAATAGTGAAACATATTATACACCTACGTGTAAATACCGTTACATGGGGTTATTATGGGCACATCAACAATTTACAAATAATTTAGGTATTTCACTTATAGGAGTTGATCAAGGAGTGCAAGATACAATAGGTCTAGGCTCAACGACGAAATACAATAAAGTTAACATGTACCATAATTATACATATGGAGGCTATTTAACTTATGGATCAGACAATACTCCTCTTTCATTAGCTTTCACATACTATAAACAAAGTGGAAAAACAAGTATAGGTAAAACATTAAATGCATCACTCACAGCTGTAAAAATAGATTGGGGCGCTTGTCCTGAATTTGGATTAAATGCCGGATTTGACTTATTCTCAGGAGATAGCAACACAAAAGATAATACTCAGCGGAATTTCATTAAACTTTATGGAGCGAACCATAGCTTTAACGGCTATATGGAATATTGGACTACTCCTCCTACCCAAGGGTTAGGGGATTACTATATTACAGCATTGGGGAAAGCTACATCAAAATTAAGTTGGGAAGCAGTAGGTCATTTATTTAAAAGTATAAAGGACGTTACATATGCTACAAATTCCGAAAGTAAATCATTAGGTTCAGAATTGGATCTTACATTAAAGTACAAAATGAATGAATGGGCTACTTTACAAGGAGGATATAGTCGCTATTTTACTACTAAAGCAACAAAATACTTAAAGCTTAAAAGTAGTACAGCCGACACATATTCACCTCAATGGTGTTATATAATGTTGACTATATCTCCATCATATATTAAGGAAATATTTACTAATAAGAAATAATTGATTATGAAAAAAATATTACTCATATTTGCATTGAACATTAGTGTAATGGCAAATGCACAAACAGTAAACGTGGCTGCCGCAGCCAATTTACGTTATGTATTGGAAGAAATAAAAATTGCATACTTAAGGACTTCTCCTAAAACAAAAATAAATATCGTTTATGGAAGTTCAGGCACGCTTACCCAACAAATATCCAATGGAGCTGATTATGACTTGTTCATGTCAGCTGATGATGAATTTCCTATTATATTGAAGAAAAAAGGATTTACCTATGGCCCTATGAGAATTTATGCATACGGTAAATTGGTATTATACAGTACTTCTGTAAATGTAAAAAAAGGATTGGCAGCATTAAATGATCCCAAAGTAAAAAAGATTGCTATTTGCAATCCCGTAACAGCTCCTTATGGTAAGCGTTCAGTTGAGCTTCTAACCAAGCATGGGATGTACGGTCCTTTGAAGTCAAAAATCGTGGTTGCCGATAACATATCAGAGGCGGCACAATACGCTTATACAGGCAATGCAGATGTAGCTTTCGTGGCACTTTCGTTAACTCTTACACCTCAAATGAAAGAAAAGGGTGAAACATATATTTTTAGCCAATCTCTTTATGCCCCGATTTGCCAAGGATGTATATTGATTAAACGAGGCACGGTAAATACTAAAGCAGCTAAGTTTATGAAATACTTATTATCAACAGCAACAAAAAGTATATGGGAAAGATTCGGTTATTCTTTACCAAAGTAAACAAAAATGAATAGTGATTTCGTTCAAACGCTATGGCTTACAGGCAAACTTGCATCACTGACTACGATTATATTATTGGTGATAGGTTTGCCTACAGCCTATATATTAGCTTATAAACACTTCCATTTCAAATCATTAATAGAAGCGCTCATAAGCATGCCGATGGTACTTCCGCCTACGGTATTGGGTTTTTACGTTTTAGTAGCGTACAGCCCTCAAAATGCATTTGGGCAATTTTTAGAACAAGTTTTGCACATAAGGTTGGCGTTTAGTTTCAATGGTATATTAATAGCAAGTATATTGTTTAGTACGCCTTTTATGATACAACCGTTAATAAACGGTTTTCAATTAATACCGAAGAGTTATCGTGAAGCAGCTTATACTTTGGGGAAATCACCTTTTACAACTTTTATGAAAGTGCTTATTCCTAATTTACATTCATCTATATTGACAGCTATAGCTATGACTTTTGCCCATACTATAGGAGAGTTTGGAGTAGTTATTATGGTTGGAGGTAATATGCCGGGTGAAACAAGAGTTGCTTCTGTTGCTATATATGATGAAGTGCAATTAATGGACTATCATACGGCTAATCGCTATTCATTAGTTTTATTTATTGTTTCACTCATAATTTTGAGTATTATATACGGTATAAACGGAGGTAAAAAGAAAAATGCTGAAAATTAATATTAAAAGGAAAATGTTAACATCAGAAGGAGAACGTATACTTCATATTAAAGCTGATATTGATGAACATTGTTTACTTTGCATTTTTGGCAAATCAGGCGCAGGTAAAACTACGTTACTTCGCATATTGGCAGGATTAACTCGTCCACAGGAAGGGAATATAACTTTTAATGATGAAGTGTGGTTTGATTCAAATACACATATTAATGTCCCACCTCAAAAGCGTAATGTAGGTTACATGTTTCAAAATTATGCATTATTTCCTAACATGTCCATAGAAAAAAATATACGTTTCGGTCAAAAAGTTAGAGATGATGAACAAGTACAAAAATTGCTTGAATTGTTTGATTTACAAAATTTACGTCAACAAAGACCGTATAAATTATCGGGGGGACAAAAACAAAGGGTCGCTCTTGCAAGGGCATTAGCAACAAAACCAAATATATTGTTACTTGATGAGCCGCTATCGGCTCTGGATATTGAAATGCGGCAATCATTACAGCGTGAAATTCTAAAAGCTCATGAATTATCTGGAGCGCTTACTATATTGGTTAGTCACGATATAGATGAAGTATACTCATTAGCAAACAAGGTAATGCTGATAAAAAACGGTGAAATTGTGAATGTTGGCACACCCGGCGAAATATTCTCAAATGAAAATTTACTCTGCTACTCGCGATTTCTAAGTGAAATTTCTCTCCTTAGTGAAACCTTATTAGAGTAAATTACATATTAGCAATACTTTATTGTCAATCCTACATATATGTAATCTTTTATATGTGGTTACTCATTGAAAAAAATAAGTAGCTACATATTTTTTATAATCGTTTTTGTACTCAGTATCAGTATTTTATATGGCGTTATGACAGCTGATATTATATATGGTATTTCATATTGGCACGATTATTGAAATAATAATATCATATTGTTTTATTTAAATTGATAATAATGAGAAAAATTGCAATTTATGGGAAAGGTGGAATCGGTAAAAGTACCACCACCCAAAACACAGTAGCCGGTTTGGCTGAATTTGGAAAGAAAGTGATGGTAGTTGGATGTGATCCAAAAGCAGACTCTACTCGTCTTCTTTTGCACGGACTTGCACAAAAAACAGTATTGGATACACTTCGTGATGAAGGGGAAGATATTGATTTGGATGCTGTAATGAAACCTGGATTTGGAAATACGAACTGCGTTGAAAGTGGTGGCCCGGAGCCAGGAGTAGGATGTGCCGGACGAGGCATTATTACATCGATTAATTTACTTGAACAACTTGGTGCTTATGATGATGACAGACATTTGGATTATGTGTTTTATGATGTCTTGGGAGATGTAGTCTGCGGCGGTTTCGCTATGCCTATACGTGATGGTAAAGCACAGGAAGTCTACATCGTTTGTTCAGGCGAGATGATGGCTATGTATGCGGCTAATAATATATGCAAGTCAATTGCCAAGTTTGGTAAAGTAGGAACTGTTCGTCTTGGAGGATTAATATGTAATTCACGTAAAGTAGACAACGAGTCTGAGATGATTCATGAGTTTGCCAAACGCTTAGGAACAACAATGATTCATTTTGTTCCACGTGACAATGTTGTGCAACATGCGGAAATTAATCGTAAAACCGTAATTGAGTTCAGTCCGGAAGAAAGTCAGGCTGACGAATACCGTACATTAGCTAAAAAAATTAATGATAATACGAACTTTGTCATTCCAACTCCTATGAAAATGCAAGAGTTAGAGGATTTGTTGACAAATTTCGGAGTAATGAATTAATAATCATCTTAAGGAGGATATACCATGTATTTAATCAGAGCAATTATTCGCCCGGAAAAATCAGTAGTAGTTATGAAAGCGTTGTTAGATGCCGGTTTCCCGGCTGTAACTAAAATTTCAGCTTATGGTAGAGGCAAACAACGCGGTTTGCGTGTAGGTGATGTTACTTACGACGAACTGCCCAAAGATTTATTGCTGATGGCTATTGATTCAAAAGATAAAGATTTTGTTATAGAAACTATTGTTTCTTCAGCTAGAACTTCTCCGGATGGACATTTCGGTGATGGTAAAATTTTTGTTACCCCGATTGATGAACTTTACACTATTAGCAGTGGTAAAAAAGAAGTGTAACTTAAATATACCAACAACATGAAATCAATATTAGCAATCATACGTATAGCCAAAATGGCTGAAACTAAAGAGGCTCTAAGTGAAGCCGGTTTACCATCGTTCACAGCAATTCCGGTACTTGGCAGAGGACGTGGACATGGTGATAAAGAAAAGGCTGTACAAATGAATATTACAGATAGAGATACAAAGTCGTTTATTCAAGAAATTCCTCGTTTGAAATCGAAACGCATGATTATTTTGGTAGTAGCCGACGAGAAAAAAGATTTGGCTGTTGAGACACTTATCAAAGCTAACCAAACCGGTAAAAGTGGAGATGGTAAAATAATAATCACTAACACTTTAGATTCAGTGGCAGTTCGTACCGGTGAAAAAGGAGATAAGACTTTGGACTGATTTTATAAAAATTAAAAATTATGGAAAAAAAAGATACATCAAAAGAGATTGACCTTTCAACTTTCAAAGAAGAAGTTTTGAAAGCTTATCCATCTAAAGTGGCAAAAAAGCGAAGTAAAGCTATTGTCTATAATGATCCTGACAGCAGACCTGTTATTCAGGCTAATGTGCGCACAATACCAGGTATCATTACACAACGTGGATGTACTTATGCCGGATGTAAGGGTGTTGTTTTGGGACCGTCGCGTGATATTTTAAATATCACACATGGTCCGATAGGTTGCGGTTTTTATTCATGGCTTACCAGACGTAATCAGACACGCCCTGAAGGACAGGATGATCCAAACTTCATAACTTATGCTTTTACAACAGATATGCACGAAAAAAACATCGTGTTTGGCGGTGAAGAAAAGTTGAAGCAAGCCATTCGTGAAGCTTATGAAATCTTTCACCCAAAGGCAATAGCGATCTTTTCGACCTGCCCTGTAGGACTAATTGGTGACGATGTTCACAGAGTAGCCCGTCAAATGATGGAAGAGATAGGTAATGGTGTCATTATATTTGGATTTTCATGTGAGGGTTACCGTGGTGTTTCACAATCGGCAGGACATCATATTGCAAATAATGGATTGTTTAAAAATTTGATAGGCCGTGATGATACGGTTGAAGGAAAATTTCCGTTTCGTGTCAATCTTCTAGGTGAATACAACATAGGAGGAGACGGTTTTGCAATTGATGATTTATTTAAGCGTTGCGGAGTACAACTTGTTTCAACAATGAGCGGCAATTCCACATTACAAAAATTTGAACGAGCTCATACAGCCGATTTGGATTTGGTTATGTGCCATAGGTCAATCAATTATGTCGCATCCATGTTGGAAACAGCTTATGGCATTCCATGGATTTCAGTAAATTTCATCGGCGCTCATACCACAGTGAAATCTCTTCGTAAAATTGGTGAATATTTCAATGATGCCAATTTGAAAGCACGAATCGAAAAAGTTATTGCTGAGGAAGAAGTAAAAGTTAAAAAGGAGCTAGAGAAGGTTTATCCTAAGACTAAAGATAAATTGGTAATGTTATTTGTTGGAGGCAGCCGTGCTCATCACTACCAGATGCTATTCAATGAACTTGGAATGAGAACGATAACAGCCGGTTACGAATTTGGTCACCGAGATGATTATGAAGGTCGTCGTGTGATACCTACTATACAAATTGATGCCGATTCACGTAACATAGAAGAAATAACAGTTACTAAAGATCCACGTTATCGTTTACGTAAAACACCGGAAGAAATAGAAGCTTTGGAAAAAGAAGGGCTTGATTTTGATAACTACGAAGGAATGATGGCAGATATGACGAAAGGTACATTAGTTATTGATGATATAAGCCAATATGAAATGGAAAAATTAATAGAAATGTATCATCCAGATATTTTTTGTGCCGGTATTAAAGAGAAATATGTTGTGCAAAAAATGGGAATACCGTTAAAGCAGTTACACAATTATGATTCCGGAGGTCCGTATGCAGGATTTGAAGGCGCTATTAATTTCTACAAAGATATTGAACAAATCGTTTGTTGTTCTATCTGGAAAGAACTTAAAGCTCCATGGGAAAAAGATGGAGAATGTATAGAAGCAGAATATGTAGGATAATTAATTAAAAAGAGGAAAAGATTATGTTATTAAGACACACTACCGCTAAAGAAATTGACCGTAAAGCTCTAACAATTAACCCGGCAAAAACTTGCCAGCCTGTAGGGGCTATGTACGCCGCTTTAGGCATACATGGGTGTTTGCCTCATAGTCATGGATCACAAGGTTGTTGCGCATACCATCGTAGTGCATTGACAAGGCATTTCAAAGAACCGGTATTAGCATCTACCAGTTCATTTTCTGAGGGGTCTTCAGTGTTTGGAGGAGCTTCAAATTTAACACAAGCCATACAAACCATATTTAAAGTATATAACCCTGATATAATAGCCGTTCATACTACGTGTTTATCAGAAACAATCGGTGACGATTTGAATTCCATTGTTTCAAAAGCAGATGAAGACGGACTAATACCTGAAGGTAAAAAAGTTATATATTGCAATACTCCAAGTTATGTAGGCTCACATATTACAGGATACAGCAATCAAGTAGCTGCATTGGTGAAGTTTTTCAGTAAATCTACGTCGCATAAATGCAATGTCATCAATTTAGTAAATGGTTGGATGGAACCTAGCGATCAACGTGAAATTAAGCGTATTGCCAAAATGATGGAAATACGTACAATAATGTTTCCTGATATGACAGATTCACTTGATACACCTTTAACAGGTAAATACGACATGTTTCCTAAAGGAGGTGTAACGCAAGAAGATTTGACAGCTACAGGTGACAGTCGCTTCAGCATAGGCATAGGTCCTGACTGCACCGAAAATACATGTGTGAAACTTGATGAAAAATGCCATGTCAAATATGATGTTGTTGATATCCCAATCGGATTGAAGGCGACTGATCGTTTTATAATGAGTTTAAGCCATCACAGTGGACTTCCCGTACCTGGTTGCATTAATGATGAACGTGGACGTTTGCTTGATATGGTAGCAGACAACTCAAAATATCTTTATGGCAAACGTGTTGCTTTGTACGGCGACCCCGATACTTTGGTTCCGTTAGTAGAATTCCTTATATCGTTGGATATGAAACCTGTTTATGTTATAACAGGGTCGGAAAGTAACTATTTTAACAAGCATATGGAGAAAATGTTGAAAAATATTTCGGGAGCCAAATATAAGAGTGGAGAATTAGCAGATACATTCCGCTTGCATCAATGGATCAAACAGGAGGGAGTCGATATGATATTTGGAAATACTTATGCAAAATATATTGCTCGTGATGAGGATATTCCTTTAATACGTATAGGATTTCCGATAGCTGATCGTCCCGGTCATAATTTCTTCCCTATCACAGGCTATGTAGGAGCGACGAATTTGGTTATACAAATTCTTAATGCGTTCTTAGATAAACAAGACCGTACTTGTGAAGAGGAAAAAGTAGAATTCCAAATGTAATTAGAAAAATGGGATATATATTAAAAGAAAGACAAAATCAAGTTTCGGTAGCGGGGAACCATGCCGAAACTATCGATTGCAACAAAGCCAGCTTGGCAGGATCGGTTAGTCAACGTGCATGCGTTTTCTGTGGTTCAAGAGTGGTGCTATATCCCATTGCCGATGCACTTCATTTAATACATGGTCCGATTGGATGTGCAGCTTATACATGGGATATTAGAGGTTCTTTATCATCAGGTTCTCAATTATACCGATTAAGTTTCAGTACAGATTTGCAAGAACGTGATGTTATTTTTGGAGGAGAAAAAAAATTGATTGCTGCCTTACGTGAATTAATAGATTTACATCATCCAAAAGCAGCATTCGTTTATACGACTTGTATTGTGGGTGTTATTGGTGATGATGTTGAGAAAATATGCCAAATTGTTGAAGAAGAAAAAGGTATACCGGTAATACCTGTTCAGGCACCAGGATTTCAAGGTACAAAAAAAGACGGCTACCGTATTGCGTGTGAGGCCTTATTCAAACTAATTGGTCGCATAAACCGCCCGACACCTGCTCATAGCATAAACATTTTGGGCGATTTCAATTTAGCAGGAGAATTATGGATGTTGGTTGATTATTATAAGCAAATTGGCGTCAATGTCAACTGTTCTCTTACAGGCGACGGCAGAGTTGAGGACATTGGCAATGCACACAATGCAGCACTTAATGTAGTACAATGTTCAGGGTCGATGAGCAGATTAGCTGTAATGATGGAAGAGAAATATGGCATCCCATGGAAAAGGGTTTCATACTTCGGCATAGAAGATATGAGTGAAGCATTATATCTGGTTGCACGGTTTTTCAATGACTCTGATATGATGGAGAAAGCTCGTAATCTTGTTCGCAAACAATTCGAAAGATTGATGCCAAAACTACAATGGTATAAGGACAAATTAAAAGGCAAAAAAGCTGCTATATATGTTGGAGGGGCATTCAAAGCCATATCATTAGTAAAAGCTTTAAGATTAATAGGAGTACAAAGCGTTATTGTAGGTTCCCAAACAGGAACAAAAGAAGATTATGATGTAATCCGACGGCTTTGTGATGAAGGAACTATAATTGTTGATGATTCTAATCCTGTTGAGTTAAGTAACTTCGTAAAAGAAAAAGGTGCAAATATATTTATTGGTGGTGTTAAAGAACGTCCGATAGCTTATAAATTAGGATTAGGTTTTTGCGATCATAACCACGAAAGGAAAATTGCGCTTTCCGGATATGACGGAATGCTCAATTTTGCAAAAGAAATTTATGCAACAGCAATGTCTCCAATATGGAAATTTACGTAAAATAAATAATAAAGATATGGCTTCAGTAATAAAAGATAAAGATATTAAACGTAAATGTTATGTAAGTACACGCAATGCATGTAAATTGTGTGCTCCACTTGGTGCATGTCTGGTGTTTAAAGGCATTGAAGGTTGTGTACCTATGGTACATGGTTCCCAAGGATGTGCCACATATATTCGCCGCTATACCATTAGCCATTTCCGTGAACCCATGGATATAGCTTCAAGCAATTTTAGTGAACGAACAACAGTGTACGGTGGTAGCCGCAATTTTATTACAGGCATTAATAATGTCATTTCTCAGTATCATCCAAGTGTAATGGGTATAGCTTCAACATGTTTAGCCGAAACTATAGGCGAAGATGTCCCTGCTTTAATACGTGATTATCAAGATACTAATTGTGATAAAAAAGACATGCCATTATTTGTATTTGCGTCAACTCCCAGTTATTGCGGTAGTCATATAGATGGTTTTCATAATACAGTTTTAGCAGCGATTTCAACATTATCCGTTAAAGGCAGGCAAGATGAACATATCAACATATTACCAAGTATGGTTTCACCGGCTGATATGCGCCATTTGCATGAAATAGTAGATGATTTTGGTATAGATGGAGTAATATTTCCTGATTATAGTAAATCACTAGATAATGTTTTTACGCATGAATATCAACTTATTCCATCAGGGGGTACACCAGTTAAAGATATAAGCCGTATGAGCATAGCAAAGGCTACTATTGAATTCGGAACAGTGTTTAATAAAGGCTCCATACGCGTACATTATACTGATCACCAACCAACAGCAGGTGAGTGGTTGAAGAAAAACTGTAATGTGCCAAATTACCAAATGCGATTACCAATTGGAATAGATGCCAGTGACCAGTTTTTTAATACTTTATGTGAAGTAAGCGGTAAAACATTACCTGTAAAATATGTAGAGGAACGCGGACGGTTGGTTGATGCTTATGTAGATGGTCATAAATACGTTTTTGGTAAAAAAGTAATGATTTACGGAGAAGAAGATTTAGTCTTAAGCGTTGTGGCCTTTTGCAAAGAAATAGGTATGGAACCGGTATTGATAGGATCAGGTGGTCACAGCGGGCGTATGAAGAAGGAAGTTCTTACGTTGTATCCCGAATTGGAAAGTACTTTGAAAGTGATGGATGACAGTGATTTTGAAACAATGCGTGAAGAAGCATATAATGTACATCCTGATTTAATTATTGGTAACAGTAAGGGATACTATATTAGCCGGGAATTAAAAGTACCGCTAATAAGAATAGGGTTCCCTATTCATGACCGTTTTGGTGGTCAGCGCCTTCATCACATATGCTATCGCGGTACACAAGAATTATTCGACCGAATTGTTAATGCTATAATGGAATATAAGCAAGAAAATTCACCTATAGGATACAAATATATATAATAAGAAAAATTTATGGCAACAAAAATAAATATAGAAGAACATCCATGCTTCAATATAGCAATGATGCACGTTAATGCACGAGTACATTTACCTGTAGCTCCGAAATGTAACATACAGTGTAATTATTGTAACCGTAAATATGATTGCATTAATGAAAGCCGGCCTGGGGTTACGTCTTCGATATTGACTCCGTATCAAGCAGTAAAATATTTAAGTGCACTTAATGATCAAATAGATAATTTGAAAGTAGTCGGTATAGCAGGACCTGGTGATCCTTTCGCCAATCCGAATGAAACCATTGAAACTATCCGACAGGTGCACGATGCTTTTCCAGATAAAATTTTCTGTCTTTCCACTAATGGATTGGAAATTGAACCATATATTGATGAAATAGCGAATCTTGGGGTAACACACGTGACTATTACTATTAATGCGGTTGATCCTAAAATCGGTAGTAAAATATACAAGTGGATGCGTATCAATAAACATGTTTATCGCGGTGAAGAAGGCGCACGTATCTTGATGAACCAACAATTAGCTGCCGTATCAAAGCTTCATGCCAAAAGGATAATTGTCAAAATCAATAGTATAATTGTTCCGGGTATAAATGATGAACATATACAGGAAGTAGCTATTAAATGTAAAGAGTTAGGTGCAGATGTAATTAATTGTATACCAATGCTGCCTACGGCAGATACTCCTTTTGGCACACTAGAAGAACCCTCAAAGGCAATGGTGTTTAAAACCAGGTTGTTAGCGTCAGAACACATTCCATTAGTAAGCCATTGTGTGCGTTGTCGGGCTGATGCTGCCGGATTATTGGGACATGATTTGAAAGAAAGTTATGCCCTACTTAGAGAATTTGCATCTCGTCCAGATCGTGATGTGTCAGACCGTCCGTATGTAGCAGTAGCCACTAATGAAGGTTTGTTGGTTAACCTACATTTAGGCGAGGCTGATAGTTTATATATTTTCAAGCAAAGTTCAAAAGGTTACAAATTTGTTGAACAGCGGCGTACTCCAACCGTAGGATTAGGAGACCAACGCTGGATAGATTTAGCAAGTATATTAAATGACTGTCAAGCTGTTTTGGTTAGTGGCGTAGGAGACAATCCACGAGTAATTTTCGAAAATTGTGGCATTCATGTAATACAAATGACAGGATTGATTGACGAAGGTCTTGAAGGTATATATGAGCATCGCCCGATTCGTAGCATTTCTAAGCAAGAAGTTATGGGTTGCCATGGAAAATGCAGCGGTAACCGCGAAGGTTGTGCATAGAATAGATATTGTTTAACTAATAAAATTATATTAAGATGAAAAAACCTAAATATCACATTTTACTTTGTAATTCATACAGATTGACAGGACAAGCACAAGGTGCGTGCCAC
>Ga0210129_1000100_pt1 | contig 23828 bp, 21 predicted proteins | sample WestPond_Cattail_2_FD_185582 | JGI IMG/M metagenome (GOLD analysis project Ga0210129, IMG submission 185582) | Wetland microbial communities from the San Francisco Bay, California, USA, that impact long-term carbon sequestration -... | ecosystem: Environmental > Aquatic > Marine > Wetlands ... | reverse complement strand
CACGCGATCTGGCAGGCAGCGCCGACCTGGCAGAGGTGATGTCCGCTTACAGTGCGCTGGCCGAAGCGTGCATCACCGCCGCACTCGACTTCCATCACGCTGCGCTCGCCGCGCGCCATGGCGAACCGCGCGACCAAAACGGCCAGCCGCAGCAGATGGTGGTAGTCGGCATGGGCAAGCTTGGCGGCGGCGAGCTCAACGTATCGTCCGACATCGACCTCATCTATCTCTACCCCGAGGAAGGCGAGACCGACGGTGCCAAGCCGCTCACCAACCACGAATTCTTCATCCGGCTAGGGCGCAAACTGACCGCCGCACTGTCAGAAAACACCGCCGATGGCTACGTGTTCCGCGTCGACCTGCGGCTGCGCCCGTGGGGCGAGTCGGGGCCGTTTGCGATGGGCTTTGCGATGCTGGAAGACTATCTGGTGGCGCAGGGGCGGCCGTGGGAACGCTACGCCTGGATCAAGGCGCGCCCGCTCAGTGGCGCTCACCACGACGAACTCGACGCCATCGTGCGGCCGTTCGTGTTCCGCAAATACCTCGACTTCGACGCCTTCGCTGCGATCCGCGATCTGCACGTGCAGATCCGGCGCGAGGTCGCGCGCCGCGAGATGGCGCACAACGTCAAGCTGGGGCCCGGCGGCATCCGCGAAATCGAATTCACCGCGCAAGTGTTCCAGCTCATCCGCGGCGGTCAGATCGCTGCGCTGCGGAAGCGGCCGACGCTGACGGTGCTGGGCGAACTGGTGAAAAGCGGGCTGATGACGGCGGACGCGCAGCGGGAACTCGCTGCCGCCTACGATTTTTTACGGCGGCTGGAACATCGCATCCAGTACCTCGACGACGCGCAGACCCAGCTGCTTCCGGATGACGCCGAATCGCAGGCGATGCTCGCCGAGGCGATGGATTTCCCCGATTATGCCGCGCTCGTCGCTGCGCTCGACCGCCATCGGAACAAGGTCACGCGCCATTTCGAGCAGGTCTTCGCCGCGCCGCAAACCGACCAGAACAGCCACCCGCTCGCCGCCGTGTGCTGCGGCACGGCCGACGCCGCCACCACCCATGCGCTGCTGGAAATCGCCGGCTACGCCGATCCGCCGCGGGTGCTGGCGACGCTCGACGCCCTGCGCCAGCACGCCGCGCGCTTGCCAGAGTCGACGCAGCTCAGGCTCAACGCGCTGTTGCCGCCCGCGCTCGAAATCATCGGCAGCCAGCCCGACCCGCTGGTCACGCTGGAACGCTTCGCCGCGCTGATGCAATCCATTTCCCGGCGCGCCACCTATCTGGCGCTGCTGGCCGAATACCCGGCGGCATTGCGCCAGCTGGTGCGCCTGCTGGCGGCGAGCCCGTGGGCAGCGCAGATGATCACGCGGCAGCCGCAACTGCTGGACGAGCTGATCGCTCCGCAGCACCTGATGAGCGTGCCCGACTGGATCCAACTCGCCACGCAGTTGCACGACGAGCTCGACGCGCACCCCGGCGACACCGAAGCGCAAATGGACGCACTGCGCCGATTCAAGCAGGTGCAGACGCTGCGGCTACTGGCGCAGGACGTGGCGGGACGGCTGACGCTGGAAGCGCTGTCCGACCACCTGTCGTATCTCGCCGATGCTCTGCTCGCCGAAACTCTCGCGCGCTGCTGGTCTGGGCTGAAGACGCGTCACCGCGACACCCCGCATTTCGCTGTCATCGGCTACGGCAAGCTCGGCGGCAAGGAGCTCGGCTACGCCTCCGATCTCGACCTGGTGTTTCTTTACGACGACGCCGACGAGCGCGCGCAGGAAATCTATGCGCGGCTGGCGCAGCGCATCAACACCTGGCTCGGTACGCTCACCCCGGCCGGCATGCTTTACGAGACCGACCTGCGCCTGCGCCCCGACGGTGCGTCCGGTCTGCTGGTGAGTTCGACCGCAGCCTTCCGCGACTATCAGTTGCACCACGCCTGGGTGTGGGAACATCAGGCGCTGACGCGTGCACGCTTCGTCTGCGGCGATATGGCCATCGGCGAGGCTTTCGAGGCTTTTCGACGCGAGGTGCTGTGCCTACCGCGCGACGCCGCCAGGCTGCGCGATGAAGTCCTCGCCATGCGCGAAAGGATGCACGCCGGCCACGTCAACGACAGCGCGCTATTCGACCTCAAGCACGACAGCGGCGGCATCGTCGACGTCGAGTTCTGCGTGCAGTACCTGGTGCTGCGGAATTGCGCCACGCATTCAGAACTGGCGGACAACGTCGGCAACATTGCGCTGCTGCAACGCGCCGGCGCGGCCGGCCTGATTCCCGCCGATATCGCGCAGGGCGCCGCCGATGCCTACCGCGAACTGCGCCGCCAGCAGCACGCGATCAAGCTCTCCGGCGCGGAATTCGCCCGGGTGCCGCCAGCCGCCGTGGAAAACGTGCGCGATGCGGTAAGGGCGCTATGGACGCAGGTCATGAAGACCTCTGCCTGAACGCTGTTCATGAAGTCCGGGGTGTTACGCGCTGCGGTAAAGCAGGCTGCGCCGCACCAGCCATTTCTCGATTTCCACCCCGACAAACACCACCGACGACAGCGCCAGGCACGCAGCCAGTTCGCCTGGACCGAGTGGGGCCGTCTTGAAGACGGGGTTGAGCCAGGGCACATAGAGCACGGCCATCTGCAGGACAAAGGTCAACACCAGGGCGATCACCAGCATGCGGTTGGACAACACCCCCTGGGTGAACAGCGATTCGCTCTCGGAGCGGATCGCCAGTACGTGGCCCAGCTGCGACAGCGTGAGTACGGTGAACACCATGCTCTGCCAGTGTGCGGAGCCGGTGTGGATCGCCCAGGCCTGCGTCAGCAGGGACACGCCGCCCATCAGCAGCCCCACCCACAGGATGTGCTGCCACATGCCACGGGCGAAGATGCTCTCCTTCGGCGGGCGTGGCGGCCGCTGCATGACGTTGCGCTCGGCCCGCTCGCCGGCGAGCGTCAGCCCAGGCAGCCCGTCGGTGACCAGATTGATCCACAGGATGTGGATCGGCAGCAGCGGGATCGGCAGGCCGAGGAAAGGCGCGAGGAAGATGGTCCAGATCTCGCCGGAGTTGCTGGTCATGGTGTATTTGACGAACTTGCGGATGTTGTCGAAGATGCGGCGCCCTTCGCGTACCGCATGGACGATGGTGGCGAAGTTGTCGTCCAGCAGCGTCATGTGCGCCGCCTCGCGCGCCACGTCGGTGCCGCCACGGCCCATGGCGACGCCGATGTCGGCCATTTTCAATGCAGGCGCGTCGTTCACGCCATCACCGGTCATGGCGACGAATTCCCCCTTGTCCTGCAGCGCCCGCACGATCTTGATCTTCTGCTCCGGGTTGATGCGGGCATAGACCCGCACCGACTCGACCTCGCGTTCGAATTCCTCCAGCGACAGCCGCGCCAGTTCGCTGCCCGTCAGCACCTTGCCGCCGTCCTCGATGATGCCGAGCCGGCTGGCGATGGCGCGCGCCGTGGCGGGATGGTCGCCGGTAATCATCACCGGGATGATGCCGGCGGCCTTGCAGGCCGCGACCGCTTCGGCCGCCCCGGGACGCGGCGGATCGATCAGGCCGGCCAGTCCGATGAAGGTAAGTCCGCTTTCCAGCATTTTGGCATCGAGTGCGTCCGGCAGATGCAGCAACCGCTTCAGCGCGAAGGCCAGCACGCGCAGGCCCTGTGCGGCCAGCTGTTCGGCTTCATCCTGCAGTGCCGTCCGGTCGATGTCGACGACTCCGCCGGCACGCAACTGATCGCCACACAGCGACAGAACGCCCTCGGGCGCGCCCTTCACCAGCATCAGCACAGCATCGCCATCGCGCTGCAGCGTGCTCATGCGCGCCCGCCCGGCATCGAATGGAATCTCGGCCAGCCGAGGAAACGATTCCTGTAATTCAGATTTGGTGAAACCGGCCGCCTGCGCGGCTTCGAGCAAGGCGGTTTCGGTGGGGTCGCCGGTCAGCTTTCCGTCAGCGTCGGCCACGGCATCGTTGCACAGCGTCATGGCAAGCCCCAGTTCGTGCCACGGTGCACCTGCCGCCCTAAAGAACTCCGATCCACTACGCGCTGAAGCGCGTGTGGAATCGTATGTGTCTTGCAGGCCGGGCCGGGTTTCGCCGGCGGCCAGCACGCAGTCGACCTGCATGCGGTTCTGCGTCAGCGTGCCGGTCTTGTCGGAGCAGATGTAGGTGACCGAGCCGAGCGTTTCCACCGCGGGCAGGCGGCGGATCAGCGCGTTCTGCCTGACCATGCGCGCCGCCCCCAGCGCGAGCGAAATGGTGACCACGGCGGGCAGCGCCTCGGGAATGGCGGCGACCGCCAGGCTGACGGCGGTGAGCAGCATCACCAGCGGCGGTTCGCCGCGCAGCCAGCCGGCAACGAAAACGATGGCGCAGATCGCCAGCACCACCAGCGCCAGATTCTGGCCGAAGCGCGCCAGGCGTTTTTGCAGCGGTGTCTTGCCGGATTCCCCCGACAGCAGTGCGGCGATTTTGCCCAGCTCGGTGCGCATGCCGGTGGCCACCACCAGGCCGCGTGCACGGCCGGAGGTCACGATGGTTCCCTTGTAGGCCAGGTTGAGGCGGTCGCCGAGCGGCAGTTCGGATACGTGCAGCTTTGCCAACTGCTTGTCGACCGGCTGCGACTCGCCGGTCAACGCGGACTCGTCGACCTTGAGCGAGAATAGTTCGGTCAGGCGCAGGTCAGCCGGCAGGATGTTGCCGGCTTCCAGTTCCACCAGATCACCGGTCACCAGATCAGTTGCGTCGATGCTATCGGGTCGCCCGTCGCGGATGACACGGGCCTGCGGGCTGGCCATTTGCTTCAGCGCTGCCATGGCGCGCTCGGCGCGGTATTCCTGGACGAAGCCGATGATGCCGTTGAGAAACACGATGACCACGATGGCGATGCTGTCCTGCGGCTCGCCGATGATCCCGGCGATGACGGCGGCGGCGATCAGCACCAGGATCATGAAATCGGTGAACTGCGAGGCCAGCATGACAAGCGGATGACGACTGCCGGATTCCTGCAAGGTGTTGGGGCCTTCTTGCGCCAGCCGCGATGCGGCGGTGTCGGCTGAAAGTCCCGCTTTCAGATCGCTGTTCAGACGCGAGGCGGTCACCTCGCTGTCGAGGCAATGCCAGGCTGGGGAAAGCTCGCTGGCATCAGTGACCATAGCGATAGAGAAACAGAGTGTGCAACGGGTGGATGACGCGCAGCAGCAGGCTGGTCCAGCTCACGGAGGGCAGCACCCGCGAGGCAACCCATCCGACCACGGCCAGCCCGCTCATCATCATGGTAGAGAACGCCGAGGGGCCATGAGCGAGTGAGGCATCGGCGAGCAGGATGCCGTGTGGGCAGGCCGGGTAGTCGATGGACTGATGAGGGCGGTTTCATGCATGGCAGAAAGAAAACGTATTTCCAAATCCATGGATATCCCGAATTGCACCCCTGAATTTCACCTGCGCACCATGAAAATGGTGGCGACAGCGCCCCAATCTTCCCACAAAACCCGATGCAAACACGACCGATACAGATCCTGGCTTGGAACCAAGCACGCATGAAAAAGGCCGCCCGGTGGGCGGCCTGCGAGGACGATGGCCGGGATTACTGGTCGGCGCCAGCCGACTGCTGCATCATCATTTCAAGCACCATCTGCATCATGTCCATGCGCTTCTCCAGCATGTCGAGGCGCTTCTCGGTCATGGCGTCCGCGCCTGCCATCCGGCAGCCCTGACCCGTCATGCAGGGCTTGCCGTTGCCCATCATGCCGCCCTTGTGCATGTTGCAGTGTTCACCATGCATGGCGCCGTGCTGCATCCCCATGCCGGGACCCATGCCCATGCCGGGACCCATGCCCATGCCAGGCATGGTTGCAGGGGCAGTCTGAGCCGGAGCCGGAGCGGTCTGGGCCGGAGCGGGTGCGGTGGTCTCGGCAGCAGGTGCTGCAGGCGCGGCGACCTCCGCCCGCACAACATTGGAAAGCGCCAGTGCGGCGACCAGGGCGAGCATCAGGGGGGTGTGGCGGATGGCATTCATGTCTGACTCCTTCGATGGATGATTGTGGATCATGGAAAACGACATTTGTCGCTGTTTCGGGCAACAAAGCAAAAAATTTGAACACACTTGCCCGTGCAAGTTCTCGGTTTCGGTGAATAAAGGCTTCGACGACCCGCCCATCCAGGTCATGCATTGCCGATGCGGAGCGGAAGGCTGCACGCGTTAAGATAGCCCCGACTCCCGGCGACCGCAACAGGCCGCCCGGACTTTGCCTCGCCAGTATCCAGGATACGCTGCATGGAACTCCACCAATTCTTCCTTTTCCTCGCCATCATCCTCATCGCCGCGCGACTGTTTTCGGAGATTGCGGGACGCCATGGCGTCCCCTCGGTGATCGGCGAACTGCTGGCCGGACTGCTGGTGGGGCCGTCGCTGCTGGGCTGGATTTCACCCGATGCCACGATGTCCCTGCTGGCGGAAATCGGCATCATCCTGCTGCTGTTCGAGGTCGGCATGGACACCGACCTGTTCCGCCTCGCCAAGTCCGGCATCAAGCCCATCGTGGTGGCGGTGGTCGGCTTCGTGTTGCCTTTCGTGCTCGGCTACGCCGTCTGCCGCTGGGGTTTCGGACTCGACAATCTGGTGGCGCTGTTCATCGGCGGCACCCTCACCGCCACCAGCATCGGCATCACGGTGCGGGTGCTGGACGACCTGGGAAAACGCCACGAAGACGAGGCGCAGATCGTCATCGGTGCGGCGGTGCTGGACGATATCCTCGGCGTACTGGCGCTCGCCTTCCTCTACCAGTTCGCGGTGCAGCACGAGGTTTCGCTGGCCGCCACCGGTACCGTCGCGCTGTTCATCGTGCTGTTCATGCTGCTCTCCCCGCTGGTCGCCAAGCTGGCGGGCGGCATCATCGACCACTACGACCAGCGCGCCGCCACCCCCGGCCTGCTCATCACCATGGCGCTGGCGCTGATCCTGCTGTTTTCCTGGCTGGCGCATGCGGTGGGCGCGCCGCTCATCATGGGCGGCTTTGCCGCCGGCATCGCGCTGTCGCAGCATTTCCGCTTCAGCGTGAGGGACCGGCTCGGCCTGTCGGCGCTCAACCGCTGGTTCGCCCCCAGCCCGCAGCTGGCGCATAGGCTGGAAGAACAGATGCGGCCGCTGATCCATACCTTCGCGCCGCTGTTTTTCGTCATGGTCGGCGTCTCGCTCGACCTCAACACGGTGGACTGGGGCTCGCCGCGCGTCTGGCAACTGGGCGGCGCGCTGATCGGGGTGGCTTTCGCCGGCAAACTCGCCGCTGGATTTTTCATCCGCGAAAGCCGCTTCCGCCAGATGGCGATCGGCCTGTCGATGATTCCACGCGGCGAGGTCGGCCTGATCTTCGCGCAACTGGGCCTCAACCAGGGCATCCTCGATGCCGAAACCTACGCCGCACTGCTGATCGTTATCGCGCTCACCACCGTCGCGCCGCCGTTTCTGCTGAAGGCCTACTACGGTCGTCATTCAAGTGCCACGGCCTGAAGCGCGATCTCTTCCCGTTTGCAATGACGGCGCCCGTACCGGGCTGGTGGCGTCAACGATATCCCGACGAAGTGCGCCCCGTGAGTGCGCGCGGCGAGCCGGCTAACGAGGGGCCCGGGACATGAACCGAGCGATTGCTGCATAATTCCACCCCTTCCGAACAACTCAATCGACCCACCATGAACAAATCCCTCATTGCGATGCCGCTAACGGCCAGCCTGCTGCTTTCCGCCTGCACCACCAACGACCTGGGCGACAGCCGTGACCTGTCCAAGACCGAAACGGGTGCCATCGTTGGCGCCGTGAGCGGTGCGGCACTGGGCGCACTCATCAACAAGAATAATCGCAGCAAAGGAGCGCTGATCGGCGCCGTCGGGGGCGGTCTGGCCGGTACCGCAGTCGGGTATTACATGGACAAGCAGGCCAAGGATCTGGCATCGCAGTTGCAGCCCGAAATCCAGCGCGGCGAGATCACCATCGACAAGCGCGCCAGCGACAGCGCCCTGATCGTCAACATGACGTCCACCACCGGCTTCGACAATCTTTCCGCCGTGCTGAAGCCCGGTTACATCACGACGCTGAACAAGATTGCCGTCGTGCTGAACCAGTATGGGAAAACCACCGTCACCGTGATCGGCCACACCGACAGCCTGGGCTCGAATGCAGACAACCAGGTATTGTCGGAAAAGCGTGCGCAGTCGGTTCTGGATTATTTCTCCAGCCAGAACGTCAACCCGCTGCGACTGGACGCCTACGGCAAGGGCGAATCCGAACCGCGTGCCGACAACGGCACCGAAGCCGGACGCCAGTTGAATCGTCGGGTCGAATTGCTGATTGTGCCGGTGGTGGCCAGCTAGCACCCCCTCCGCTGCGAGGCAAATGGCCAGGTGCAGGGCGTCCCGCATCCTCCGGCCTGATTGCTTCGGGTTCCACCCTGGACTGAGACGGGGCATAGGTTTGGCCGGTTTTTCCGTCTACAGTGAGTGGATGGTCAACCTGTTGCGCGTCCTGTCTCAACTTGCCCTGCTGGCCTGCCTGGGGCTGTCCATGCCGGCCAGCGCCGCGACCGTTCGCGTGCTGACAGTACAGGGAGCGATCAGCCCGGCCAGCGCCGATTACCTGGTGCGCGGCCTTGCCAGAGCAGTCGAGGACAAGGCACAGCTGGTGGTGATCGAAATGGACACGCCGGGCGGCCTGGACACCTCGATGCGCGTCATCATCAAGACCATTCTGGCGTCCCCGATTCCGGTTGCCACCTACGTCTCGCCCAAAGGTGCCCGCGCCGCCAGCGCCGGCACCTACATCCTGTACGCCAGCCACATCGCGGCGATGGCGCCGGCGACCAATCTTGGTGCCGCAACGCCGGTCGAGCTGGCACCGGCCGGCGGCGACAGCGCCCCCGCATCGGACAAACCTGAAGCGTCCAAGCCGTCCGGCATCCCGGCGGGTGATGCCAAGATGCGCAAGGCGGTGCACGACGCCGCCGCCTATATTCGCGGCCTGGCCGAACTGCGCGGGCGCAATGCCGCATGGGCCGAGCGCGCGGTGCGCGAAGCGGTGAGCCTGTCGGCGGCCGAGGCGCTGAAACTGAAGGTGATCGACATGGTGGCGACCGACCTCGACGACCTGCTGAAGCAACTGAACGGCGTCGCCATCCGGATGGACGGCCGGACGCTTACCCTGGACACGACCCATGCCGCCATCGAACGTATCCTCCCCGACTGGCGCAGCCGCCTGCTGGCGGTGATCGGCGACCCTGGCATCGCCTATATTTTGATGCTGCTGGGCATCTATGGCCTGATCTACGAATTCGCCAATCCCGGCATGCTGCTACCCGGCGTAGTCGGGGGCATCTGCCTGCTGCTCGGGCTGTTTGCCCTGCAGGTCATGCCGATCAGCTATGCCGGGCTGGCGCTGATGATCCTGGGTATGGCCATGATGGTCGCCGAAGCATTTCTGCCCAGCTTCGGCGCACTGGGGCTGGGCGGCATCATCGCCTTCATCATCGGCTCGGTGATGCTGATCGACACCGACCTGCCCGGATACGGTTTGCCCTGGGCGCTGATCGTCCCGTTCGCCGTCGGCAGCGCGTTGTTCAGCTTCTTCGTCGCCAGCATGGCGCTCCGCGCGCGCCGGCGCCCGGTGGTGACCGGCGCCGAGGAATTGATCGGCGCCCGCGGTGAAATTCTGGGGGACATGGAGCACGAAGGCTGGGCGCGCATCCACAGCGAGCAGTGGCGGGTGCGCAGCAGCGTGCCGCTGAAGCGCGGCAGCCCGGTCCGGGTGCGTGCACGGCACGACCTGATGCTCGATGTGGAACCAGAGCCGGATAGCGCATACAAGGAGAGTGAACATGTTTGAACTCAGCGGATTGACCATCGTGTTGGTAATCGTCGCGCTGCTGGCCGCCAGCCTGCGTATCCTGCGCGAGTACGAGCGTGGCGTGGTGTTCATGCTCGGACGTTTCTGGAAGGTGAAGGGGCCGGGACTGGTGATCATCCTTCCCGGCATCCAGCAGATGGTACGGGTGGACCTGCGCACCGTGGTGTTCGACGTACCGAGCCAGGACGTGATCTCGCGCGACAACGTCTCGGTGAAGGTCAATGCGGTGGTGTATTTCCGGGTTATCGACCCGGCCAAGGCCATCCTGCAGGTCGAGGACTTCCTGAACGCCACCAGTCAACTGGCGCAGACCACGCTGCGCGCGGTGCTGGGCAAGCACGAACTCGACGAGATGCTGGCCGAGCGCGAACGTCTGAACCAGGACATCCAGCAACTGCTGGACACGCAGACCGATGCCTGGGGCATCAAGGTCTCCAATGTCGAGATCAAGCATGTCGATATCGACGAATCGATGGTGCGTGCCATCGCCAAACAGGCCGAAGCCGAACGCGAACGGCGCGCCAAGGTGATCCATGCAGAAGGCGAATTGCAGGCCTCGGAAAAGCTGCTGGCCGCTGCCGAGATCCTCGCCGTCAGCCCACAGGCGATGCAGTTGCGCTATCTGCAGACGCTCGCCAACATCGCGGGCGACAAGACCAATACGATCGTCTTTCCAATGCCGGGAGAATTGATGAACCTGGTGATGCGAAGCGCAAAAGGCGTCGAATAACTGACGCATACGTCCTTCAAGCCAATACCCCCTGGGAAGCCGGGTGGAAACCTCGGCCACATCCCGGTATGCTTGACGCCGATCCCGACCCATTTCGGGAACCTGTGCACAAGGAAAGACTCTCACTGTGCACTGCCGTTTTCAATTCACGTGAGGAAACCACATGAACCCACAAGTCACCACCCTCAACCGCGGCCAGTCGGCAGCGCTGTCGACCAACAAGGTGATCCGCAATACCTACATGCTGCTGTCGATGACGCTGGCGTTTGCCGCGCTCACCGCTGGCTTGTCGATGTCGCTGAACCTGCCGTATCCCGGCATGATCATCACGCTGGTCGGCTACTTCGGCCTGCTGTTCCTGACCACCAAGTTTCGCGACAGCGGCCTCGGCATCGCCTTCGTGTTCGCCCTCACCGGCTTCATGGGCTACACGCTCGGCCCGATCCTCAGCGCCTACCTCGCCCTGCCCAACGGCACGCAGGTGGTGATGATGGCGATGGGCGGCACCGCCGCGATCTTCCTCGGCCTGTCGGCCTACGTGATGACGACGCGCAAGGATTTCAGCTTCATGGGCGGCTTCCTCGCGGTCGGCATCCTGGTCGGCTTTCTCGCCGGCCTCGGCGCATTCTTCTTCCATCTGCCCGGCCTGTCGCTGGCGGTATCGGCGATGTTCGTGCTCTTGATGTCCGGGCTCATCCTGTATGAGACCAGCAACATCATCCACGGTGGCGAGACCAACTACATCATGGCGACGGTCACGCTGTTCGTGACGATCTTCAACCTGTTCACCAGCCTGCTGCAATTGCTGGGCTTCGCCAGCAACGACTGAGTCCATGACCGACACAACGAAAACGGCGCCCCCTGTGGCGCCGTTTTTGCGCGCCACACCAATCAATCCAGCGGCGCCGTCTTATTTCGATACCCACTGCCATCTCGACGCGGCGGAATTCGACGTCGACCGCGATGCGGTGTATGCCGCCGCAATCGCCAGTGGCGTCGACACGCTGGTGATTCCCGCCGTCAGCCGCGACAACTTCGCCGCAGTGGCAGCCACCTGCGAACACTTTCCCGGCTGCCTGCCCGCGTGGGGGCTGCACCCGATGGCGGTCGACGTGCATCGCCCCGAACACCTGGCTGACCTGCGTGCGCAGATCGCGGCGCAGCGCCCGGTGGCGATCGGCGAAATCGGACTCGATCTGTTTGTCGATCTCGATTATCCGACACAAGAATATTTCTATGTCGAACAGCTGAAGATTGCGCAGGAATTCGACCTGCCGGTGCTGCTGCACTGTCGCAGGGCCAACGACCCATTACTGAAACATCTGCGCAAGATCAGGGTACGCGGCGGCATCGCCCACGCCTTCAACGGCAGCCCGCAACAGGCGGACGAATTCATCAAACTGGGGTTCAAACTCGGCTTTGGCGGCGCCTTCACCTGGCCGCGCGCCAACAACCTGCGGCGGCTGGCAGTCGACCTGCCGCTGGAGGCCATCGTGCTGGAAACCGACAGCCCCGACATTCCGCCAGCGTGGATCGGGCGCGGCCGCAACGCACCCGGCGAGTTGCCGCGGATTGCGCAGACCCTGGCCGATCTGCGCCAAGTGGACCTGGCGGTGGTGGCGCAGGCCACCACCCGCAGCGCCCGCGAACTATTCGGCCTGGCTTGAGGCCGCGCTCAAAGCCAGCGCCGCACCCGGGTTTTATAGTCCCGGTAGGCATCACCGAACCGGGCACCGAGATGCGCTTCCTCGTGGCGGATCACGCCGTAGCGCAGGGTCGCCCAGATCAACGGCGCAAACAGCAGCGGCCATGCGGTGGCCAGCAGCATCGATACGCCAGTCAGGATGAACCAGTCGCCGACATAGATCGGGTTGCGGCTGAAGCGAAACGGACCGCTGGTGCACAGGCTGGACGCTGCCTTGTAGGGATTGACCGTGGTGCGGTGGTGCCAGAAGGTCACGAGCGTCCAGCCGAAAAACGCCAGGCCGATGCCCACCAGCAGCCAGCCCAGCGGCCGCGTCGACACCCCCCAATCGAGCGGGAGCGCATGGACATGGTGATCCAGCCACCAGCCGCCGAGCAGGGCGGCGGCGTAAGGGGCTGGCGGCAGGACCAGCGTGCGCGGGCGGTGGGCGTGATCGGTCATGGCAATACCGGAAAGCAAGCTGGCAAGAGTTGCATAGCGTAACGCAATGTTGTTCCTGACGCCCCCGCCCCGTCTGCATTCCTGACAGAACGTAATCGATGCGATGGCGCACCGGAACGCAAGCCGGGCATTCCACCATCCGCGTTGACTCGCTGCCCTGTGCCAACGAGTGAAAACCATCGAGCGCATGTCGGGTTATTTCCCCGGAACTCCGTTACCCTGACAGCATCAGATGGCAAAACCCGAGCACGAAAAATCCCATGAAAACCCTGTTTCTACTGTTGGCTTTTGTCGCTGCTCCCGCCGCGGCCCAGGATTGGAAAATGGATGCCGGCCAGAGCCGGGTCGATTTCACGATCAAGCAGATGAACGTGCCGACCGATGGCGGATTCAAACGTTTTCTTGTCAGTGCGCACTTCGACCCGGCTCGTCCGGAAGCCGGTCGCTTCCAGATCGAGGTCGACATCAACAGCATCGACACGGGATCGGATGAGGGCGACAGCGAGGTCAAGCGCCCGGTTTGGCTCGACGCCGTACACTTTCCCCGGGCGACGTTCACCTCGAACCGGGTCCGCAAGGAAACGAACGGCAGCTTTACCGCTTTCGGCAATCTGACGATCAAGGGGCAGGCGCGTCCCGTTACCGCCCCGTTTGCGCTGGTTCGCCAGCCCGGCGGCGGATTCCTGGTGCAAGGACGGTTTCCGCTGAAACGCTCCGATTTCGGCATCGGAGGGGGCGACTGGGATGAGGTGGTCGCCAACGATGCCGACATCCGCTTCAAGATCATGCTGTTACCCTGAGGAACTCCTGATGAACAAGCTTGCATGGATCCTGCTGATGGCCGCATCGCCCAACCTCTGGGCAGCCGACCGTTTCACCCTGGATCCGGAACACACCTTTCCCAGTTTCGAGATTCGCCACCAGAAAGTTTCTCTTTTGCGCGGCAAGTTCAACCGTAGCGGTGGCCGGGTGGCGCTTGATGCGCAGAATCCGGCCGAAAACCTGATCGAGGTGATCGTCGATGCCAGTTCCGGGGATACCGGACACGATGAACTGAATCGCAAGCTGTTGGGCAGCAACTTCTTCGACACCGCCCGTTTTCCCGAAATCCGCTTTGTCGCACGCGACGTGACCTTCAACAACGGCATCCCGGTCTCGGCCCAGGGCGAGTTGACGATGCTCGGCGTGACCCGGCCGGTCGTCCTGGAAATCCGCGAATTCAACTGCGGCCGGCAATTTCCGACCTTTCGCAGCTTCTGTGGCGCGGACGTGCACACCACAATCCAGCGCTCGGAATTCGGCATGAACTACGGCATTCCCCTGATCGGCGACGAGGTGAAACTGGCGATCGAGGTGGAAGGTTTTCGCGAGTAGTTCGAAGCCGCGATCCGACCCACCCCGCCAATCATGATCGCAAGCGGAACATGCAGGCGCTGATCCCCCCTCCCGCTGGCCGACGACCAACTGCGCCCGATGCGGCCGCTTGCTCCGGCCTGCTGATGGACTGGCTGAGTTTTCGATGCGGTCCGTCAAGCTGCATGGCGCATGATCGCCCGCCGCAGATTCGCCCGCATCGCCCGCGGGTCGACCTTGGGACTGTTGCTGCATCTGTCTCCATCCGCCATGTCAGCTGATGCCCAACTCATCATCGACCAGCGCAGCCATGGTGATCTGCGCGCCGATATCGGTACCGACTGGCGGGTGATGACCGACACCGTCATGGGAGGCGTTTCCAGCGGCACCCTGGTCCCGACTGAAATCGCAGGGCGCCCCTGCCTGCGGCTCAGCGGAGAGGTCAGCCTGGAAAACAACGGGGGATTTGTGCAGGCCAGTCTGAACCTTAACCCGGCGGGCACGCTCGATGCGCGCGACTACCGCGGCATTGAACTCGATGTCTACGGCAATGGCGAACGTTACAATCTGCACCTGCGCACGGCTGACACCCGGATCGTCTGGCAGTCCTATCGTGCCAGCTTTACGGCCGAGTCACGCTGGCTGACAGTGCGCCTGCCGTTTTCGGAACTCCGCCCCTATCGCATCAACCAGCCGCTGGATCTGCAAACGCTGCGTCGACTGGGGGTGGTTGCCATTGGTCGGGCGATGCATGCCGACCTATGCATCGCCCGTATCAGCCTGTATCGATGAGCCTAGCGCAATTCGCTTTGTGAAATCGCGCGCAAAAATTCGTTGCGCATCTGATCGCTGTCGCGGAAACAACCGGTGAATGCCTGGGTCACGACGCGCTCGTCGCCGCGCCGGTCTTCGCCCAGCAGCAGGCACAACTGCTCCGCCTCGATGATGCATGCCGCACCTTGGGCCATGCCGAGGGCGACCAGCGCCTCGGCTATGTCGCGCGTCATCCATTCCTGGTAGGTGAACCGATGGCCGATGGCATCGACCATGCGCGCGATGCGGCCAAAGCCGTGCAGGCGCCCGCCGGGAATGTAGGCCACGTGCGCCACGCCGCGAAACGGCACCAGATGATGCGGACACACGCCGTGCACCGCGATGCCGCGCACCACCACCATGTCGTCGCGAACGTCGGCAAATCCCTCGCCCAGCGCTTCGGCGGGTTCGATCGCATAGCCGCCGAGCAGGCGCTTCTGCCACAACTCGCGCACGCGCTGCGCGGTGCGCCCGGTATGCACCGAATCCGGCGCCACCCCGCAGGCGGTGAGCATGTCGTTTACCGCACGCTCGAACGCCGCCGGATCGAATACGCCGACTTGCGGAATGCCGAGGCTGCCGCCGGCATGCGGGAGATGGCAGTCGTGATCGCAGGCGTCGGTCATTGGTTCAGCGTCGCCTTGAGGAACTCCAGGGTCCGCGTCCACGAGTCGGTATCAGCCGCATTGTCGTATTTGAGCGGCAGGCCGAACTGCGCGGCGTAGCTGTCGGCCTCGCGGTTGGTGAAGGTGTGCATCACGCCGGGATAGGACACCAGCATGTAGTCCACCTTGGCGTTGTCCATTTCGGCCTTGAACGCCTCGACCTGTGCGGGCGGCACGATGGGGTCCGCCTCGCCGTGGAAGATGCGCAGCTTGGCCTTGATGTCGCCCGGCTTGACCGCCACATCGGTGGCCAGCACGCCGTGATAGGTGACCACGGACTTCAGCGGCTCGCCGGCCCGCGCCATGTTGAGCACCACGCCGCCGCCAAAGCAATAGCCGAGTGCCGCCAGATCGCCTTTTTTCACATTGGGCTGCTTGTCGAGGAAGTGCTCGGCCGCCTGAAAGCGGCTCAGGGCCAGGGGCGGATTCTTGTTCACGCTTCCCGCCAGCGCGCCGGCATCCTTCGGATTGTCTGCTGTCTGGCCGTTGCCGTACATGTCGACCACCAGCGCGACGTATCCTTCCTTAGCCAGCATGCGCGCACGCTTCCTCGCGTAATCGCTGACGCCCCACCACTCGGGCACCACCAGCACACCGGGACGCTTGCCCTTGATGGCGTCGTCAAATGCCAGAAAGCCCTGCATGGTCGTGTCGCCTGCCTTGTAGCTGACATCCTTGCCAACTACGGCGGCCAGAGCAGATGAAGTGAAAAACAACAATGACAGGGCAAGGGCGGTTTTCATGGACGTCTCCGGGCTGAGCGATTCAAAAGCATACCGCGCCCACCCAAACAATAACAACCGCGTTCAAACAGCGGTCATGCGCATCCCGCCCTGCGCTGCAGGAACCGCGGGCGGGCGGCGGTAGAATCACAGGCTTCTCGCTTAGCGCCACCCGCCATGACCGACCCCGTCCGCCTTGCCAAACGTGTCGCCGAACTGCGTGCCTGCTCACGCCGCGAAGCCGAACAGTTGATCACCGGCGGCTGGGTGCGGGTGGACGGAGTGGCGGTCGAGGAACCGCAGTTCCGCGTCGCCGACCAGCGTGTCGAGATCGACCCACTGGCCGACCTCACCCAAGCCGAGCCCGTCACCCTGCTGCTGCACAAGCCGCCCGGCTTTCAATCGAACGATGGCGACAAGCCTGCGTCGCTCCTACTCAGCGCTGCCAGCTTGTGGTCCGAAGGCGATAGCGGCATCCGTCCACTGAAAATGCACTTCACCCACCTCACCGCCTGCATGCCGCTGGAGACCGAAGCCGGTGGCCTCGTCGTGTTCACCCAGGACTGGCGCGTGGCGCGCAAGCTGACCGAGGACGCCGCCACCCTGGAGCACGAAGTCATCGTCGAGGTCGCGGGCGAGCTGGTCCCGCATGGACTCAACCGGCTGAACCATGGGATAGCAGTGAACGGCCGCACCCCGTCGGCGATCAAGGTCAGCTGGCAAAACGAGACCCGCCTGCGGGTGGCGCTGAAGGGTGCCGGGATCGGGCACATCGCACAAATGTGCGAAGCCGTAGGCCTGCGCGTGCTGTCGATGAAACGCATCCGCATCGGCCGTGTTCCGATGGGGAAATTACCGCCCGGCCAGTGGCGCTATCTGCGTGCCGGCGAACGGTTCTGAACCATGCGTGAAGCGATCGTTCAGGGGGCGCCAAACAGGTCCGCGTGAACCGCTTCGGCGTGGCGAGTATAGACACGATTTCTGCCCGCTTTCTTGGCGGTGTAACACGCCATGTCGGCCAGATTCAGCGTATCGGTGATGGATCGTCCGATTTGGATGGGAACGATGCCAATACTCACCCCGATCGAAAAACGCTGGGAACGCCAGTGAAACTCGAATTCCTCAATGGTCATGCGAATTTTCTCGGCAATCTGCATGGCCTTGTCCAGCGCGACGTGCTCCATCAGCACGGCAAACTCATCGCCGCCGATGCGTGCCAGCGTGTCGCGCGACCGGATCAGGCCTTTCAGCAGGGCTGCGATCTGGCGCAGCAGTTCGTCCCCGGCGACATGCCCACAAGTGTCGTTGATGGCCTTGAACTGATCGAGGTCGAGAAAGCACAGGACATGCTTGTCTGCCGGGTCGGCATCCGCCGACAGAAGCTGCTGCAGGCGACGTTCGAATTCGCGCCGGTTCAGCAGGCTGGTCAGCACATCATGCGTGGCCTGGTAGGCAAGCTGCTCTTCCAGTAGGCGTTTATCCGTGATGTCCCGGCAGACGACCAGCAGCCTTTGTGCGTTCCCCCCGGGCTCCAGGGTGGCGCGCTGGTGTACCCAGAAGATTGAACCGTCTTTTCTGATTTTTCGATATTCGATATCAGCCTGGGCATGGGGGTCAAGGAACAGCTTTTCCACGCACTCGAATACTGCACGCTGGTCTTCGGGATGGATCACTTTCGCGGCAGACTCGCCAATGAGTTCCTGGACATCATAGCCAAGCATCCCGGCACCATTATGGTTGATGGACAGGATCTCCCCCGTTGGGCTGACGGTGGTGTAGATATCCGGCGCATTCTCGTACAGGACCTGATATCTGGCCTCGGTGATTTTCAGTGCCTCTTCGGCCCTGACGGTGTCCGTCACATTCCTGAATATGCCGCGGGTCGATACCACCCCGCCTTCCTTGATGACCGACCCGCAATCCCCGGCAAGGTAGACGGTATCTCCCGACTTGGCCACGAACTTGAAATCGATACAACTCAAGGCTTCGCCATTCAGCAAGCGGCTGAAGCGGTCCTGACAGCAGACCCTGCTGTCAGGGTGCAGTATGTCCAGCAGGTTAAGCGATCGAACCTCCTCCTCGGTATAACCCAAGGCATTTCTCCAGGCGCGGTTGGCATAGGTGATGGAACCATCCGGTGCAACACGCTGGATCAGGTCGCTGGTATGGTCGAACACATCGACAAAGAGTTCTTCGCTTTCTATCAGCTTCTTTTCAAGCAGGCGCTGCGCATGTTCCTTCCTGTAACGCCTGAGCAGATCGTCGACGAGTCGGGGGAGGCTTCGCAGGTAAGGGGGCGTGCAGCGGATAAACCGGCACATTCCTGATTCGATGCAGCGAATGGCGATCTCTTCGGCGCCGCTTCCCTCGATAACGAATACAGGCACATCCAGCCCCTTCGCGTCGAGCAGGCTCACCAGGTCGAACGCAGAAAAATCCGCCCGTTCAAGATCGCTGAAAGCCAGATGCCAGCCCGGGAAATCGAGGGCCTGCTGCAACCCCTGCGCCGAATCAATGCGATGGACACGCATGCGGCCGGCGTAATGACTCAACGCCTTCTGAATCGCAGTGCTGGTCTCGATGGAGCAGGCCATCAACAGATTGATCACGCTATCCGGCACGCGGCATTCTCCAAAAAATATGGGCAGTTCACATCCATGACGGTGACATATCGGCCATTTCTGCAGAAACTTTCACCAGGGTCTGTTAACACCAATTTCGCGCCTGCGTTGCCGCGAGAAAGCGATGGATGCAAGGCGCGACGCACAGGCAAGGGCCGTCCCTTGCCAAGCGGCGCAACGCCGCAGACGCGCTTTCTCGCGATAACCCGGAGGGGCGGGTCGGGTCGGGCGCGCAGTTTGTGTTAACAGGCCCTATCCAAATAATTGAACAGCGAACCCGCCCTGCTCCCATTCATTCACCCGGCTCCAGCCAGCCTCACCCGCAATGGCATTGAATTCATCGCGGTGGAACTTGTAGGAGTTCTCGGTATGCAGGGTCTCGCCCAGATCGAAATGAAAACGCTGGTTCGCCACCTTAACGGTCTGCTCGGCGAGACTGACCAGATGCATCTCGATCCGCCCCGCAACCGGATTGTAGAAGGCGTAGTGACGAAACCGGGCGGGATCGAATTCGGCCCCGAGCTCGCGGTTCAGCCTCGCCAGGAGATTCAGATTGAAAGCCGCCGTGATGCCGGCGGCATCGTTGTAGGCACGGTGCAACTGCTCCGGATCCTTCTTCAGATCGAAACCAATGAGCAGTTGGCCTGCCGGTCCTGCCAGGTGGCGAAAACGCGTGAGCAGGGCAATGGCTTCGTCGGGTGAAAAATTGCCGATGCTGGATCCCGGATAGTAGACAAGCCGGCGGCCCGGCTTCAGATGGGCTGAAGCCGCCTCCAGGTCGCGGACGAAATCCATGCCGAGCGCGGTCACGGCGAGCCCGGGGTAGTCTCGGGCCAGCGGTTCAGCCGCAGTGGCCAGTGCGCTGCCTGCGATGTCCATCACCACCAGTTGAGCGGGATGCAAGGCTTCCAGCAATGCGCGTGCCTTGCCGCAATCGCCTGCGCCTGGTTCGATGATGCATTCGATTTTGCCGAGGGCGGCCGCGATCCCGGGCAGGTGGGATGCCATCAGCGCCCGTTCGGTGCGGGTGAGTGCATATTCGGGCTGTTCGCAAATGGCATCGAACAGCCGGCATCCCGGCTCATCGTAGAAATACTTCGGCGGAATGGACTTCGGGCGGGCAGCGAGTCCGGCCAGTACGTCGTTCAGCAGATCATCGCGTGCCGAAGGGAAGTCCAGAAACTCGAAAGACACTCAGGCTACGACCTGCACATTTGTCCCGGCGTCAAGCTGGCCGATTTCCGTTGCCTGGCCAAAGCCGTGCTGACTGAATACCGCCAGCACCGCATCCCGGGTTTCAGGCGTGCAACTCACCAGCAAGCCGCCGCTGGTCTGCGGGTCGGTCAGCAGAGCACGCTGCCAGTCTGGGATGCCGGGCAGATTTACCTCAGCGCCGTAACTTTCCCAGTTGCGCAGACTGGCGCCGGTCACATGGCCGTCCTGCGCCAGTTCGCCCACCCCCGGCAGCAGCGGCAAACGGCTCATTTCGACGCGTGCCTGCAGTTTCGAGGCCCGGGTGATTTCGAGCAGATGGCCGAGCAGGCCGAAACCGGTGATGTCGGTCATCGCGTTGACGCCCTCGATCGTGGCCAGATCGGCTCCCGGGGTGTTGAGCTGGGTGGTGGCCGCAATCATGGCCGCATACTGCTCGTCGCTGAGCACGCCCTTTTTCAGCGCCGCACTGTAGATGCCCACTCCCAGCGGCTTGCCCAGAATGAGGCGGTCGCCGGGCTGGCCGCCGCCATTCTGCTTGACCCTGCGCGGGTTCACCACGCCGATGCCGACCAGTCCATAAATCGGTTCCGGCGCATCGATGGAATGCCCCCCGGCGATGGGAATGCCCGCCTGTCGGCATACCGCTTCGCCGCCGGCGAGGATCTGCCGGATGACGCCATTGGGCAGCTTGCCGATCGGCATGCCGACGATGGCCAGCGCGAACAGCGGCCGGCCGCCCATGGCATACACATCGGACAGCGCGTTGGTGGCCGCGATGCGGCCGAACTCGAACGGATCGTCGACGATGGGCATGAAGAAATCGGTGGTGGCCACGATGGCCTGCTCGTCGTTAAGCCGATACACCGCGGCATCGTCGCCATGCTCGATGCCGACCAGCAGATCGGGATAGGACGCGGCCAGATGCGAGGCGAACGGGGTGTCGGCCAGGATATCGCGCAGCACCGCAGGCGAAATCTTGCAGCCGCAGCCGCCGCCATGCGAGAACCGGGTGAGCCGGATGGGATGGTCTGGAACGGAATCGCTCATGTTTCAAATTTACCTGTCATCGGTTTGGACGCCTAGAATTCTATTGGACTTGGATTACCTGTATAGCATGGACATGACCCACCCCGTCAGCGGGTTTAGCCCGCAGCAACTCGTCGACAAGCTCGTCCAGGCGCGTGGCAGGCTGCGCGCGCTGATTGACGCCTTGCCCGCTGATGGCTGGCTGGGACCGCGTGCCGACCACCTGAACCCTCCCCTCTGGGAGTTTGGCCACATCGTGTGGTTTCAGGAACGCTGGTGTCTGCGCGCCCGACCGGACGGCAGTTGCGCGGCCAGTCTGCTGCCTGGGGTCGACGCGCTTTACGATTCCTCCACGGTTCCGCATGACACCCGCTGGAGCCTGCCCCTGCTGGAGCCCGCTGCGGTCGACGCCTACGCCGCCGGGGTCACGGCCGCCGTCAGCTTGCGGTTGCGCAATGACCCCGGCAACGCGCTGGCCTACTTTGCCGAACTCAGCCTGTACCACGAGCTGATGCACATCGAGGCCTGGTGGATGGCTTTCCAGAATCTGGGCTATGCGCCGCCCGTCCGGCCTGCACCCGACACCCAAACGTCACGGCATGGCCGGCTGGTGTTTGCCGCGGGCGAAGTGGCCCTGGGCAGCGGACAGGATACCGGTTTCATCTTCGACAACGAGAAATGGCGCCATGCGACACGGGTTGCGGCATTCGACATCGACACATGCCCGGTATCCGAGGCGCGCTTCGCCGAATTCGTCGATGCAGGCGGTTACCAGCACGACGCCGGGTGGTCGGAAGCGGGATTGTCATGGCGCAAGGCCTGTGCAGCGGCTCATCCGGTCTACTGGAGAAAGGAAAACGGCACCTGGCGGGTGCGGCGCTTTGCGCAGTGGGGTCCGCTGATTCCGCATGCCCCCATGTCGCACCTCAACCGCTTCGAGGCCGTGGCCTGCGCCGCCTGGCTGGGGCGCCGACTCCCCTCGGCCGGGCAGTGGCTCCGGGCCACGCAGCATCCCGGGTTTTGCTGGGGAGGTGGATGGGAATGGATGCGCGATCCGTTTGCGCCTTATCCGGGATTTTCGGCCGACCCCTATCAGGCATATTCCGAGCCCTGGTTTCATTCCCACGGTGAATTGCGCGGCGGCGGCCCATATACTGACCCGCATCTCAAGCGCCCTGGCTTCCGCAATTTCTATCTGCCGCACCGGCGTGATCCATTTACGGGTTTCCGCACCGTCAGCACGGCCGGATAGGACAAGGCCTCTTCACGAATCAGGCAGGAACAATTCCAGCAGATCGTTCAGATAGCGCTGCCCCTGCAAGGTCGGCCTGAGCCGGGTCGGGTCGTGCTCCAGCAGGCCCATTGCGCGGGCTTGTTCGAGTGCGGCGGCGCACACGCTCAGCGGCAGGCCGGTGCGTTCTTCGAACAGCGCGGACGGCACGCCGGCGTTGAGCCGCAGGGCGTTCATCATGAACTCGAACGGCAAGTCGTCACGCGTGAGGGTGCGGGCGTCGGCAATGTGCGCGCCCTGCTTGACTGCTTCCATGTATTGCTGAGGGTGCTTGGTGCGCATCTGTCGCAGGATGCGATCATGAAAGCTGAGCTTGGAATGCGCGCCGGCGCCGATGCCGAGGTAGTCGCCGAACTGCCAGTAATTGCGGTTGTGGCCGCTGGCATGATGTGGCCGCGCATAAGCGGAGGTCTCGTAGTGCTGCATGCCGGCCTCGGTCAGCCGCGCCTCGACCGCCAGTTGCATGTCGGCGGCCAGGTCGTCGTCCGGCAGATTCGGCGGAGCCGTGTGGCCGAACGGGGTGTTGGGCTCCAGCGTGAGGTGGTAGGCCGACAGGTGCGGCAGCCGGAAGGCGAGCGCGGTGTCGATATCGGCCAGCGCCTCGGTGAGCGTCTGACCCGGCAGGGCGAACATCAGGTCGAGGTTGAAGGTGTCGAAATGGGTGGCGGCGAGCTCGGCGGCACGGCGCGCCTCGGTATCGTCGTGAATGCGCCCCAGCGCCAGCAGATGGCGCGGGTTGAAACTCTGGATACCGAGCGAGACGCGGGTTATGCCCGCCTCGCGGAAGCCCTTGAACTTGGCTGCCTCCACCGTGCCGGGATTCGCTTCCAGCGTGATCTCCGCGCCAGGCATCAGCTGCGTCAAGGTGCGCACGCCGGTGAGGATGCGGTCGATGCCCTCCGCCGAAAACAGGCTGGGGGTGCCGCCGCCGAAAAACATGGTGTGGATCCTGCGCCCCCAGATGTCGGGCAGCGCGCGTTCCAGGTCCAGCAGCAGCACATCGATGTAGGCGGCTTCGGGAAGGCTCTGCGCAGCGTGCGAGTTGAAGTCGCAGTACGGACACTTCCTCACACACCACGGCAGGTGAATGTAGAGCGACAGCGGTGGCTGAGTTTTCAGGCCGCCGTTGTAAAAATGGACAACCGACTCAGCCAAGCCGCTTCAGCTTGTCGGCCAGTTCGCGCAAGGCCTGACCGCGATGGGAAATGGCGTTCTTCTCGTCCTCGCCGAGTTCGGCACCGGTCTTGCCGAATTCGGGCAGCAGGAAATACGGGTCGTAGCCGAAACCGTTCTCGCCGCGCGGCGTGTCGACGATTTCACCGTGCCAGCGCCCCTCGGC
>Ga0210129_1000099_pt1 | contig 23874 bp, 13 predicted proteins | sample WestPond_Cattail_2_FD_185582 | JGI IMG/M metagenome (GOLD analysis project Ga0210129, IMG submission 185582) | Wetland microbial communities from the San Francisco Bay, California, USA, that impact long-term carbon sequestration -... | ecosystem: Environmental > Aquatic > Marine > Wetlands ... | reverse complement strand
CCTCTGTTGTATACGGTTCCCATCTTGGCACCTTCGCAAACAATGGTGTCGAATTTTTCAGCCCATGGTCGTGGTTTAATGGTATGTGGGAAACATTGCATCTGTACAGCCGGTATGCAAAAGATTATAGCGTTTCCAGTACCTCTTCAATTGAGAACACAGTTTCGGCTTACACATCTGTAACCGAAGCAGCCGATTCAATGAGTGTAATTATTGTGAATCGCGACATGAGTTTCGCTCATAATGTGATAGTAAATCTAAATGGGTTTTCAGTAAATGACGGAAGCTACTCAACGTTACAGTTGTCATCACTGCCATCAACCGAAACTTTTGTATCGCATACCAACAATGCATTGAAGCTGAATTCTGTAACGGTTCATTCAAATTCATTTTCAATAACTGTACCTTCACTTTCGACAACGGCAGTTATATTGGTATCAACATCAACCGGAGTTCAGGATGTAAAAAGCCAAACAGATCAAATAAAGGTTTCCCCAAATCCAGCAATAGATAAGCTAGGAGTAAGTATAAACTCGAATGTTGCGGAACCGACAGAAGTTATTATTTATGACCAAAGCGGACGGAAAATGGAATCTTTGGAAAAGGCTTATGGCGGATCAACACCAATAATAATGAACGTTTCGTCACTTTTAGGAGGGTCTTATTTGATATCGGTAAAGAATAGCCTTGTATGTCTACCAGAAGATTTTTTGTATTCAAATAAATTGACTTTTTGGGGAAATTGTTTGTAACTTTGTAAACTTTTAATATAATAATATGACAACTTTTAAAAGATTGAAATCATTTTGGTACTTATTATTTTTGTTGTTATTAATTTTCGTTGATGCGAAAGCTGAGGTTTTGCAACAAACGGTTTCATCAAAAAGAGCCAGAGATAATTTTGATTCGTCTTGGCTATTCCATAAAGGGGACATTGCTATCAAGCGTGCAGTGAAAGCCGGCGGCTATGGCGGTTTAACCGATGTCAATGTAAAAGTTGAAACAAATAAAGAAGCCGTCATAGCTTATACCGATGTTGATAAAGCAGCTACGTTCAAACCCGAGGACTGGAAGGAAGTGAATCTTCCGCATGATTGGTGTGTGGAGGGAACTTTTGTAAATGACAATTCCATCGGGAGTTCGCCAGCAGTGAGTGGGTATTTGCCTGGCGGGATAGGCTTTTACAGAAAAGAATTTGAAATACCGGTAACTGATAAAGGGAAGAAAATATCAATCGAATTTGACGGAATTTTCAGAAACAGTACCGTTTGGGTCAATGGTCAGCTCATTGGAAATCATCAAAGTGGCTATACGCCTTCAAATTATGATTTGACTGACGTTTTGCGTTATGGTAACGAAGGCAAAAATGTTATTCTTGTAAAGGTTGATGCTACCGAATACGAAGGTTGGTGGTACGAAGGTGCAGGCATTTATCGGCATGTTTGGCTTACTAAAACCGACAGACTACATGTTGCCCGTTTTGGCACTTATGTAACGACTCCTTCAATCTCAACTGATAAAGCTTCGGTAAGCATAAAAACCACACTGAAAAACGAGTATAAAGTGGCTAAAAACTTTACACTCGTCTCTAAGATTGTCAATAATAAAGGAGTAGTGCTTGACACAAAAACAACATCTCGGGCAATTGAGCCTTTTAGTTCAACAGAAATTGCACAAAAAGGGGCTATTCAAAAGCCTTTGCTATGGTCGCCAGAAACGCCGAATCTTTACAAAGTCCTTACCGAAGTTACTGAAAACGGAAATATCATCGATACTTACGAAACTACTTTTGGAGTACGAACAATTGAGTTCAACCGCAACGGATTCTTCCTTAACGGAAAACTGTATCCGGTGAAAGGTACTTGCAATCATCAGGATTTTGCGGGTATAGGGGTAGCACTACCCAATAAAGTAAATTGGTATAAATTAAAGTTGCTCAAAGAAGTTGGAAGTAATGCCTATCGTTGTTCTCATCATCCTCCCACACCGGAATTGCTTGATATGTGTGACAGTTTAGGGCTACTTGTATTAGATGAAAACCGTATGTTATCTAGCACTGAAGACGGGTTAAAGGATTTGACAACCATGTTATATCGGGATCGGAACCATCCGTCCATATTTATGTGGAGTATGGAAAATGAAGAATGGATTCAAGGCACGGTGACCGGAACAAGGATACTTGAAACAATGGTTGAGACCACTCATAAAATTGATCCAACTCGCCCGGTAACTGCTGCCATGAATCATGGACGTAACGATAACGGGTACAGCGATGTGCTCGATGTGGTGGGTTATAATTACGGTGATAAAAAATTGGCGTATGTGAAAGACCATGAAAAATATCCTAAGCGAATCGAGTTTTGTACCGAAACCACCAGTTTTATTTCAACACGTGGTGAATATAAGAACGACTGGGGAAAAGGATATGTTTCAAATCTTGGATTATGGCAACCCGAATGGGGACCACTACCCGGCGAAGACTGGGCGGATATTGTCAAATACCCCTTCCTTGGCGGCCTATTTGTCTGGACAGGTTTTGACTACCGCGGTGAGCCTACTCCATACCAATGGCCATGTGTTACCTCTCATTTCGGATTTATGGATATATGCGGTTTCCCCAAAGACGGGTATTATGCATACAAAGCAGCTTGGACAAACGAACCGGTAGTGCATATTTTCCCACATTGGAACTTGCCGGGGAAAGAAGGTGATAGTATTAAAGTACATTGTTACACAAATTGTGATGAAGTAGAATTATTCCTTAACGGTAAAAGCATTGGAAAACAAAAAGCAATACCATATACCAAATTGATTTGGCCTCTTATATATCAACCGGGGAAACTGGAAGCGCAGGGTTACAAAGCAGGAAAATTGGTAACCAAAGATATTGTAGAAACAACTTCTGCACCTTCAGAAGTTGTTTTAAACAGCGATGTCAACACACTAAAAGCCGATGGTTGCGATGTAGCTATTATCAAGATTGCTATTAAAGATGCCAAAGGAAGGGTGGTTCCAACTGCTAATAACTTGGTGAAGTTCTCAATTGAAGGACCGGGTCGAATAATTGGAACAGGAAACGGAAATCCAAGCAGTCATGAACCTGATAAAGCAACTCAGCGGATGGCTTTTAACGGGTATTGTTTAGTTCTTGTTCAATCCAAACAACAAGCTGGTGTGATTAAATTAAAGGCTTCTTCTGATACATTAAAAGGTGATGAAATACTCATAAAAACTAACAAATAATATGATTCAGATTAATTTATTCAACAATTAGAAAAGTGATTAGAAAAATATATTATGTGGCTTTTGTCTCGCTTATGTTGTGCATAAGCGTACAGGCACAAATAAATTATTATGTTTCCCCGAGAGGTAACGATATTGGGCGAGGAACACAAGCCAAGCCTTTTGCCACAATAAACAAGGCGCTGGAAGAATCGCGCAAAACAAAAGGGAGTGTTGTGATAAATCTTATGGGCGGCGCATATCATTTGAGTCAACCAATTGTTTTTTTACCAGAGGATTCAAGAAAAGAAAGCGGAACACTTTTATTGAGAAATTTTGAAAATCAAAAAGTTACCATTAGTGGCGGCTTTACTTTAAAACTAGATTGGAAAGTGTACAAAAATGGCATTTGGCAAGCTAAAGTAACACCGGACCTTATTTTCGATGAATTATTTGTTAACGGGCAATTGCAGCGGATGGCGCGGTATCCGAATTACAATTTAACAGCTCATTATTGGGGAGGAACAGCAGACGATGTTCTTGCCAAAGAACGTATAGCCCGATGGAAATCACCTGAGAGAGGATATATTCACGCCCTTCATCCATGCGAATGGGGAGACGTTCATTATCTCATTACTGGAAAAAAGGATAATGGAGAACTTGCTTTTGAAGGCGGTTGGCAAAACAACCGCAAAATGGGAATGCACCAAAAGTACCGTTTTGTGGAAAATATTTTCGAAGAACTGGATACTGTAAACGAGTGGTTTTACGATAGGAAAGCCAGAATTCTATATTATTATCCACCAAAAGGCATGAATATTAAAACGGTAAAGTTTGAAACTCCGCAAATTGCCCATTTATTTGAATTTAAAGGCACAGAAACAAACCCTGTAAGAAATATTAAAATCGAAGGACTTACGCTTACGGAAACTCTACGTACATTTATGCAAAATAAGGAACCGTTGTTGCGCAGCGACTGGACGATTTACCGAGGAGGTGCTGTGTTTTATAACGGTGCTGTAAATTGTTCCCTTAAAAATTGCACTCTCAACAACTTGGGTGGTAATGCTGTCTTTTTCAATAATTATAATCGCCATTGTGAGGTGTCTGAATGTTTAATTTCAGAAATCGGAGCCAGTGCTTTGTGTTTTGTCGGTGATCCGTGTGCTGTGCGTTCCCCAAGTTTTGAGTATTACCAGTATGTGCCGTTGGATCAGATAGACCGCACTCCCGGTCCAAAAAACAATAACTACCCGTCAGAATGCAAGGTGTTTGATAACTTAATGTTTGATTTGGGACTGATAGAAAAGCAATCGGCAGGGGTTGAGTTGTCTATGTGTCAGAGTATCACGGTAAGTCACAATACCATTTATGATGTTCCCCGTGCTGGGATAAATGTAAGTGAAGGAACCTGGGGCGGGCATATTATCGAGTACAACGATGTGTTTAATACCGTGAAAGAAAGCGGCGACCACGGTTCGTTTAACTCATGGGGCCGCGATCGATACTGGCATCCAGACAAGAAAGTTTTAGATTCTATTGTTGAAAATAATTACGAACTTGCTTTGGCTGATGTAGTTAAGCCAATAGTTATTCAAAATAATCGTATGCGTTGCGACCACGGCTGGGACATTGACCTTGACGATGGCTCAAGTAACTATATTATCCGCAATAATCTGTGTCTGAATGGCGGAATAAAACTTCGCGAAGGCGTAAATCGCATTGTCGAAAATAACATTATGATAAACAATACCTTCCATCCTCATGTCTGGTTTAAAAACAGTAATGATATTTTTCGTTATAATGTCGTTTATACCGGATACATGCCTGTTGATATTAAAGTTTGGGGTAAGGAAACAGATTACAACGTTTTTCCAGACTCGGCTTCGCTTAAAGCGGCACAGAGCAGAGGAACGGATAAAAACTCGATATGTGGAAGGCTGGATTTTGTAAATCCAAAGGTAGGCGATTTCCGTCTTAAAGATGGTGCTGAAGCCCTGTCTATCGGGTTCAAAAATTTTGCAATGGATAATTTCGGAGTTGTTTTACCAAAGCTGAAAGCTTTAGCTAAAAAAGTAACTATACCTTCCATTCTTGCTCTCGATAAAGTGGATGCCGATGAAATTATCGACTTTATGGGTGCAAAAGTAAAAAATCTCACTTCTTTAGGAGAACGCTCCGCAACTGGAATGGACGACATTAGAGGTGTATTAGTAATGGAAGTAGCTGCCGGATCAGTAGCAGCCAAGTTTTTGCAGCCCAACGATGTAATTTTGTCGTTTAACTCAAAAATAACGGATAAACTACGCGAATTGCTTGAAGCTCGTAGGTCGCTTATTGGATCAAATACTGAAGTAGTGATTTTTCGCAACCAGAAAAAAGAAAAAATTGAGGTTGAATTTAATGATAAGGCGAAGAGAAGCCGTTTGTAACTCTCTGGGAAAGCATCGCAAACGCTCTGAGTTTCAAGGCGTAACACTCTGGGAAACGGATCGTTTCCCAGAGTGTTACGAGCGGTTTGCAAGTAGGTTTGAAGATTATTAACCCAAAGAACAAAAACGTAATAAGATTACTTCTTGACGAATTTACCGGCTTTTACATCCCAATATAATTTTACAGGGTCTTTCTTTAAGAAAGGTGATAATTTAGCCAAATCCTCCTTGCCCAATGTTTCGGGAGAGGTATAAGTAAATGCCAAACTACTGTCTTTAGAAAAAAGGTCGGCCTTAATGAAATCCACCGAAATGGCTGATGTTGCATCAATATAGGCTTCTTCCTGCGTCGTATCAACTGATGTAAGGAAATCGGATTGTTCAGGGATATGGACATAATTGGAATCAGGTAGTTCCTGCCATTTAGTATTGTAGAAATGTATCTCACTGTCGGCAACAGGTCCGTAAAAAGTTTTAACGGCACAAATAATACGAGTAGAGTCGGACATTGCCAACACCTTCATCTGGAAAGTAGAAACTTTAGTTGTTTGCACCAACAAATAGTCGGTCGTAAGTTCTTTCATATTCGAATTTGCATTAAACCTGTTTTGCACTTCGGCTTTCATTTTACTATCCATAAAATCCGCAAAATCTTCACGATTTGATTTTGTCAATAATTGGTTTAGCGAATCCGGCATATTTATATACAAACTCTTAGCTGTTTGGGCATAGCTTCCTATTGTCATCAGAAAGCATGTTACTATCAACGATATTTTCTTCACCATAATAAATTGATACATTAATTGCGTACAAAAATATACTTTTTTCAGTTACACAAAAAATTTACCTGCAAAATTATTCCCTACTCTATTTTTTTAATAACTTTGCATACGGAAGTATGTATTATAAACTCAAAAAAATAATTAGTTATGCAAAACATTGACAAATTTAATTTTGCCGGTAAACGGGCATTTGTTCGAGTTGATTTCAATGTCCCATTGGATGAAAATTTCAACATCACAGATGATACACGTATTCGTGCTGCACTACCTACTTTGAAAAAAATCTTAGCTGACGGCGGTATGTTAATCATAGGTTCTCATTTAGGCCGTCCAAAAGGCGTTACTGACAAGTTCTCATTAAAACATATAGTTGATCATGTTTCAGAGAAAATAGGTGTCAAAGTTCAATTTGCACCTGATTGCCAAAAGGCTCAAGCTCAAGTTGCCGCTTTGAAACCGGGTGAAGCTTTGTTACTTGAAAATCTTCGTTTCTATGATGAAGAGCAAGGTAAGCCGTCAAATTTGGCCGATGATGCTACGGACGAAGAAAAAGCAGCTGCTAAAAAAGCCCTTAAGGAAAGTCAGAAAACTTTCACCAAGGTTTTGGCAGATTATGCCGACGTATATGTAAATGATGCTTTCGGCACAGCTCACCGCGCACATGCATCCACAGCTCTTATCGCTAAATATTTCGATACAGACCACAAGATGTTCGGTTACTTGATGGAAAAAGAAGTTGCTGCAGTTAATAAAGTAATGAAAGACATCCATCGTCCTTTCACTGCCATAATGGGCGGTTCAAAAGTTTCATCAAAAATTGACATCATTAAGAATTTATTAAATAAAGTAGATAACTTAATCGTTACCGGTGGTATGACATACACGTTTACCAAAGCTCAAGGCGGCAAAATCGGTAGATCTATTTGTGAAGATGACAAACTTGAATTAGCATTGGACTTGATTAAAGAGGCTAAAAAGAAGAATGTAAATCTAGTTATTGCCGTTGATGCCAAGATTGCCGACGATTTCTCAAATGATGCTAAAACAGACTTCGTAGACGTTGACAAGATTCCTGACGGATGGGAAGGTCTTGACATCGGTCCTAAATCTGAAAAGATATTCGCCGAAGTCATCAAAAACTCCAGAACCATTCTTTGGAACGGTCCTACAGGTGTATTCGAATTTGATAACTTCACACATGGCTCACGTACGGTTGGCGAGGCTATTGCCGAAGCTACAAAGAACGGAGCTTTCTCCTTGGTAGGAGGTGGCGATTCGGTAGCATGCGTAAACAAATTCGGATTAGCCGACAAAGTTTCTTACGTATCTACAGGTGGCGGCGCACTGCTTGAAGCAATTGAGGGCAAGGTGCTTCCCGGTATTGCTGCAATAGAAGAGGCATAAACAAATCACATAATATGGGGCATCTCAGTTTCATGAGATGCCCTTATTTGTTCATAAATGAGAAAGACATTATTCATTATAATATTATTGACACTAACTTACGGTTGTAAACGATCGGTTGTAAATACAACGCCGTCCAAAACCATTACTATAGGAGTATTGCCTACAATGGATTTTCTGCCTTTTGCAATTGCAAACCAAAACGGCACTTACGATTCGTTGGGATTAGCCGTCAACTTCAAAATGTTTTACAGTGAAGAAGAGATGTGCTTGGCTTTTCATCGCCAAAATATTGAAGGAATGCTCACAGATATACCGGATGCCATAATTCAGCAAAACAATTATGACAACGGGCAAGTTATCATGCAGACAGACGGTTACTATCAGCTCATTTCTAAAAAAGAGATACAATCAATTACCAAATTAAAGAACAAAAATATCTCTATTTCCCATAACACTGCTGCTGATTTTTTAACAGGCATCGTTCTCCAAAATAAAAAGATAAACCTTTACGTAAATGAACCTGAAATAAATAAAATTCCGATACGGTTGACAACTCTCATTGACAATAAAAGCAATAGCATAAGCGCATCATTCCTTCCCGACGTTTCGGCCACAAAAGCATTACACACAGGTGGAATGAAAGCGTTAAGAAACAGCGACAGTATCGGATTGCATTTGAATGCAGTGATGATGAATAAATCGGCAATTGACAATAAAGGAGAAGAAATTAAAGATTTAATCATCGGTTATAATATAGCAGCCAATTACATAAACACCAATAAGCATAAAATATGGAAAAGCACTATACTTTATCCATTAAACATTGACAAAGCAACGGCAACACATATCAAAGTGCCGACATACAAAAATGCTACACTTCCTGAAAAACGCACAATCAGGTTATGTAGAATATGGCTCAAAACCAGACATTTATTAAATGACAAGTATGATATAAACAAATTAGTTAATTATGGATTTGCAATAAAAAATAATAATCATAGAAAAAATTTCAATTTATGAAAATCATTAACAAGAGAATTTTAAATACCATAGTATTCATTACTTTAGGATGTGGCGCGACTTATGCGCAAACATCTGAAGAATTTCACGCTAGCGATCTTTTAAACAAGTTAAATCAACATATATCTATTCACGGATATGCTCAAGGCGGATTTTTTTATGACAATCAGGCTACGCCTAACAACACATTTAAAATCTCACGTATTATCGGCATGTTAAGTGCAAAGGTAACAAATAAATGGGACTGCTATTTCATGTACAGTTTCGTAGGAAACGGTGACAGTCATACATGTGAATTGTGGACGGAATATCATTTCAACCCTGCTTTCAATGTAAAAGTCGGCCAATTTAAGACACCGTTCTCAATTGAGAATCCTATGTCGCCTACCGAATGGGAATTCAGTACAGCATCACAAGCCACCAACTATTTAACAGGCAATAGCACTGCTGATGTCAAATATGGTAACCAATCGGGACGTGACCAAGGCATCCAGGTTTCAGGTAACTTGATTAAGATGCAAAGTGGCATAAACCTCCTTTCTTACAAACTTGCAATAATGAACGGTCAGGGAATAAATGTCAGTGACGGAAATTCACAAAAGGATTTCGTAGGCTCTCTTACGTTTCATCCGATAAAAGATTTGGACTTGAATGTTTCTACCATGTTGGGTGAGGGACATGCATTGGCTACAGAATACGCAGGTACACAATATGCCATAGCAGCAGGACAAAACTATACACGTAACCGTTATTCTGCAGGTCTGCAATATAAAAGCTCTATCTTTGATGTTCGTTCAGAATATATGTATGGCAAAGACGGCAACCACAACAGTGACGGCTATTATGCAACCGGAGAAGTACACGTTAAGCCTCAATTCGATATAGTAGCTTCATACGATTACTTCAATAAAAACAAAGACATGGATAATCAAGATGAAACCGACTACAAAGCCGGTGTGCAATATTGGTTCTATCCACGTTGCCGTATGCAGGTTGAATACATTTATCAAGATAAGCAACAAGGATTAAAAGATCACAATATGGTAGAAGCGCAGCTGCAAATTCGCTTCTAAAAAGGACATTTTAATAAAGGACAAGTAAGCAATATGGAACCAAACAAGGTTATCTCAAGTTACAAAGATATTATCAGTATCTTGGATAGGAAATTATTAAGTAAAGCCATTGAACGACTCAAGGCTTTAGCTGATGAACTTCCGTCGGACGACATAAAACTCGACCTCAATGAACTTGAGGCCAATTATGCAACCATGCTCAACTTTTTAAACAAGGGCATAATAGACCCGGAACGCGAAAAAGTTCATACCGGACTAATAAACAAAGCATACGTTTTAGCCGATAAGGTTCGCATAAGCTTACTAACCCTTTATTCAAATAATTTTTACTTCGAATGCAAGCGCAGATTCGACTACGATTACTCACAAACATTCGACAGCTTATATGATATATTGAAGCGTTCGTATTCAAAGCTCGGTAACCATAAAGATATCAATTTTAACTACGCTCTCGATGATTGCCAGGAGCACGAAGAGACGCTCGAAAATTTATTCAACAGAGTATGGTTGAAAGATTTTTGGAGAGTTGAAGATTACGAAAATATAACCCGCTTATTCTCCGATGACAACATTTTGCTTGTTGACAAAGCATCTATTATCGGAGCTACACTGCTATCGCTTTTTGAACATTTTGACGAGAAAAAGATGCTGTTCCTTTTTGATGCATACGGCAGCGATGAAATACAACTCAGCCAAAGGGCTATCGTATGCATTGCGTTGGTAATAGCCAACTTCCCTGAAAAAATACTTCAATTCCCCGAAGTCAATTCACGATTAAAATTATACAAGGATGATGCTACTTTCGTAAGCAATTTGGTAATTGTACAAAAGCAACTAATTACCACTTGGGAAACCGAAAAGATAACCAAGAAAATGAAAGAAGATATTATCCCCTCTATCACACGTTTTGCACAAAAAAATAACATACCGTCCAATGACATCATTAGTCCGACGGCAATGGAGGATATAAATCCAGAATGGAACGATTGGATGCATAAAAGCGGCATGCACGACAAGCTACGCGAACTGGGCGACATGCAACAGGAAGGTGCGGACATATATATGATAACATTTTCACAACTAAAGACATATCCGTTCTTTGCGAAACTTTTCAATTGGTTAATGCCGTTCACCGATTCCAATTCACGAATAGTAATGACATTTGACAATAATCCTGAACAAAGGAGCGATGCTTTCAGAGCGATTCTTGATGCAGATATATTTTGCGACAGCGACAAATATTCTTTCAGTTTCTTGATGTCACACCTGCCTGCCGGCCAAAGAGAGTCGATATTTCCACAACTGGGAGAAGCAGGAAAGGAGCAAATAGAAAGCAGCAAATCATATGATTCGGGGAAACGTAAAAAGATATATTGCAGATCATTTATCAGAGACTTGTACCGCTTCTATAATTTATTTTATCGCCGCAACGATTTTGAGAATCCTTTCAGACATATTGAGCTTTATAAAGCCAAACCGTTGAGGGATATATTCATGTCAAGGGATATACTAATGCCCATTGCCGATTATCTTATTCGCAACGAGCATTACGACAAAGCTACTTATCCGTTGTCAATGTTAGACGGTAAGGATAAAGAAGATGCATTGGAGATTTTGCAAAAATTGGGATTATGCAACCAAAAGCAAATGGAACTCAATAGCGCCACAAAATACTACATAAGGGCATTGAACATAGCGCCTAACAATATTTGGACAAACCACCATATTGCAAACCTGTACAGGACTTTCATGTTGCACAAAGAAGCTTTGCCTTACTACAAAAAAGTTGAAGAAGCAAAACCTAACAGCATTCCGCTTATTCGCGAACTTGCAGATTGCCTCATGGAGACAGGTGAAAAGGAAAAAGCGCTTAACTATTACTACAAAGTGGAATACCTTGAAAATGACAATGTAACGATACGCACACTTGTCGACATTACAGAAACTTCACTTATATGTGGAAAAGCGGAACAGGCACAAACATATATCAATAAAATACTGGAAAAAGACAAATCATACAAAAGTTATATGCTTGCCGGACATGTTTATTGGATTAAAGGTGATCCTAAAACGGCTTTTGAATTCTATCACCAAAGCAAGGCTACTTATAATGGTGAAAAAGATTTCAATGAGGCGTTTTATAATAGTGCCATTCCATTACTCCTTGCCGATATAATGAGCGAAAACGATGTCAGCATAATATGTGATGTGCTTTACACAATATAACAAATGTGCGTTATGGCAGATGTGTCATATATGAGCAATGCAAATCTTTATTTCCAAGATATACAGGCAATAGCCTCAGATACAACTACAAGTACCGAGACTGCTTATAAAGAGCTATACCGTATTCTCAACATAGTGCTTAAAGAATGCACAAGCAATTGCGGAATGGAATTCTCAGGTCCTTTCCCACGATTGGTGTTTCTGTACCATAAATACCACATATCCGAAACCGATTACATACGCCTCAATACTTTCAGATGCCGGTGCCGTTACTTGAACGAGACTGATGTTTCATCATTGGCAGACGAACGCCCCTATGACACAAAAGTATTGGCAGAGTTCATAGCCAAATTGTACTTCGTGCACGTACCGGATGGATTGGCAAAGTTGTTGCCTGTTTCTTTCCACCCTTACAATAAGCAAGAAGCGCCAACTACATACGGTAAATTACGTGTATGTGTTGATAAATGGGACGAACAATATATATACGCACATGTAGAAAACCATGAATTAGGCGATATAAAAATAGATTACAATTCTGACAATATCGGTATCGGCGAGCGTGATTATTTGATAAAACTGCTCAAAAAAAGCTCACAGCTCAATCTTATCAGGCCTGTTTTAGAAGATGACGTGCTAAAGCCGCAACTTATCATTTATGAACCGGATTATCTTATTGACGTTACATCAATTGCAGGTTGCTTTGAAAACTACGGCCACAGTCCGCTCAACTATTTAATAAAAAAAATATCACCGTCGCCCAACTCATCTGCGATATTGTTAGGTAATCTTGCAAGCCGGTTTCTAGACGAACTTATAAACGACAGGAACATGCCGACTTATAAAGAGTGTGTCCGGCATTTCTTTCATGACAATGCCTTGGAATTGGCTTCATGCCCCGACATAAAAAGTACGTTCCATGACGATGCCAGGAGACAATTCGACAATCTTGCCCACATGCTGGAATATCAATTCCGCGAAATTGAAGATCTGAGAAGAGATGAAATCATTCTTGAGCCGTCGTTCCTGTGCGAGACATTAGGCATACAGGCACGTATCGACTTGCTTCAACAAGACATGCATGTGCTCATGGAACAAAAATCGGGTAAACGAGCTTTCACCGGTGGACATATTGAAAGCCATTACATACAAATGCTTCTTTATTTAGCTCTGATACATTACGGCTACGGACTGCACAACGACAATATTTCGTGTTTCCTTTTATATTCAAAATATGCCGACGGGCTGATAAAAGAAGGGTCTGCACCCAGACTATTATTCGAGGCACTAAAACTTCGCAATCGTATCGTCTGCTGCGAACTGACTTTCGGAGAAAGGCCGGTTGATAAACTATTTGAGCACCTGACACCGGAAGCGGTTAATGAAAAGCAAGTCAACAACACACTGTGGGCACGTTATCAACAACCCAAGCTTCAAGCCCTGTTAGCTCCCATGCATCAAAGTCCGCAAATAGAAAAAGCATACTTCTTCCGTTTTTATCGTTTTATACAAAAAGAACAGATACTTTCAAAAATAGGTACTTCCTCAAAGGACGCCGACGGTTTTGCCGCCACATGGAATGCCAATTTGGATGAGAAACAACAAACAGGCAATATCTTTTGCAATCTGCAAATAATCGACAAAAAGCGCAAGGACGATAACAGTGGATTCAGTTTAATCACGCTAAGCTTACCTGAGCAATGCTATGATTTCTTACCTAATTTCCGCACAGGCGACATAGTCATTCTTTATCCGTACAACGAAAAGGAAGAGCCTAATGCCCTTAAAACAATGGTACTGCGCGGCAGCATCGACAGAATTTCGCCAAACGAAATATGCGTCAAGTTACGTGCCCCGCAAAGTAACGAGCGGGCGTTTGCCACCACCGACCGTCAGCGTTGGGCTATAGAACACGATTATATGGAATCGTCATTCAACGGACTTTATCAATCACTTTATTCCCTATTCACCGCTAATACTGACCGGCGTGACTGGATACTAAATAGGAAACAGCCTCGTTATCACTCAAACGCCAAATTGATAGGCGATTACGGAGAATTTAACGAAATGGTTCTCAAAGCAAAATCCGCCGACGATTATTTCCTGTTAATAGGACCGCCCGGAACAGGTAAAACGTCGTTCGGACTTATCAGCATATTGCAGGAAGCTATGGCAGAAGGCAAAGAATCCGCATCTCCAAACAACATATTATTATCTGCATATACCAATCGCGCCGTAGACGAAATTTGCAGTAAACTCGACAAACATCACATTGATTATATCCGCATAGGTATGGAACAATCATGTGATAAAGCATACCATTCCCACCTGTTTAAAAGGTTAACACGCAATTGTGATAATGTAAGTGACATTCAGGCACTTATAGCCGACGCGCATATTATAGTAGGTACGGTCACAACGCTTACTACGCACAGCCGGTTGTTTACACTAAAACATTTCAATCTCGCTATTATCGACGAAGCTTCGCAAATACTGGAGCCTCAAATGATGGGACTGCTCTGTGCCAAACATGGTGAAGCAAATGCCATAGACAAGTTCGTATTTATCGGCGATTACAAGCAATTACCCGCCGTTGTGCTACAGACGGAAGAAGAATCGCGCGTTGACAATTCAGACCTGCATTCAATAGGCTTGACCAACTGCCGCAAGTCTCTCTTTGAGCGACTAATCTCAATCCAGCATAGTGACGAACACTGTCAATACATGCTTTGTAAGCAAGGGCGAATGCATCCTGAAATATCGGTATTTGTCAACAAGGCGTTCTATAATCTCAAACTGCGCCCGGTTCCAGTAGAGCACCAAAATAAACCACTCTCATTCGCCCGTCACGACGCCGACAGCCCGGCACAACATCTGTTAGCAAATAATCGTGTTGCATTCATAGCCACAAAAAACGAAGGACGCAACTTATCAATAAAAGTAAATGCATCAGAAGCGCACATAATCGCTTCCATAGCTTACGGAGCGTGGCAACTTTACATAATGAACGGCAAGCCGTTCATTCCCGAACGAACTTTAGGCATAATAGTACCATACCGCAACCAGATAGCGATGATACGCAAAGAACTGTCAATACTTAAAATAGATGACCTGCTGAAAATTACCATCGACACTGTTGAACGTTTTCAAGGAAGTGAACGTGACATCATCATCTATGGCTTTACCGTAAACAGATTATATCAACTTGATTTTCTAACAAACAACACAATAATAGAAAACAATCAATTAATAGATAAAAAGCTCAACGTGGTGCTCACACGTGCAAGAGAACAAACAATATTGGTGGGTGATCCTGAAATACTGTCACACAATACTCTGTTTAAATCGCTCATAGATTACATGAAACGCGAGCAATCGTATTTCGACTAAGCACAAAAAAACGAAGATCGTTATGACCTTCGCTAATCTTATTTTTCTGCGGTGCGTATGGGACTCGGACCCATGACCCCATGCGTGACAGGCATGTATTCTAACCAGCTGAACTAACGCACCGTGGTTACCATCCTTTCGATAGCGGCTGCAAAGGTAGAATATCTTCTTGTAATCTGCAAATATTCTACTGATTTTTTATTGCAATATTTCATTTGTCAAAATACATCACCACTTTTCAATTAAAGCTATCATTACTACATTTATCGCATGACATGAAATGAAAATTCATTTCCACTCTGACTATCAGTGCCAACCCACAAACGATAGTTACCAGGTTCAACCTCTTTATTCATATCCATGCCATAAAACGCCAAATCTTTTACAGGCAATGAGAAGCAAAGGTGTTTGGTTTCGCCCTGCTTTAGCATAACTCTCATGAACCTTTTTAATTCTTTCACCGGGCGGGTAACTGATGCCGATTTACAACCTACATATAATTGAGGCACTTCTGCTGCATCAAACTTGCCTGAATTGGTTAAATCTAAAGAAACTTGTAGCGTATCATTGCATTGAAGATCCGTTGAAGACAAATGAATGTTGCCGTATTTAAATGTTGTATATGATAATCCGTACCCGAACGGAAAAAGCGGATCAAAACCTGCATCTAAATAGAACGACGTACATCCCAACGATGTTTGCCCTGCTTCTACAGGTATTTTATTCAACAATGTTTCTTTGCGTGTAGCCGGACGACCGGTGTTGTCATGAGCATAATAGATAGGTATTTGGCCTACTTCTTTCGGGAATGTCATCGGAACCTTGCCGCTTGGAACAGCCTTGCCCCACAATATATCAGCTATAGCCGGTCCACCCATTGTTCCAGGGTGAAATTGATATATAACGGCAGAAGATTCTTTAACCTCTTTATCTATTGCCAATGGCCGACCGGCCATTACGACTGTTATAACCTGTTTCCCGGTTTTAGCCAATTCGGTAATCAACTTCGACTGCGCACCTTGCAAATTCAGGTTTGCCAAGCAATGGGCTTCACCGGATAAAATAGATTCTTCACCTACAAAGGCTATGACAGCATCCGCTTTCTCGGCAGCGGCTACAGCCTTATCTATTCCTGTTTGGGTTGTATCACGGCTATATGCCAATGCCGGTTCATAAATGACATGAACCTTATTGCCAACCAGAGTTTTTATTGCATTAAGCGGAGTTTGAGTATGGGACTTTTCTCCGTCAAATACCCATGTGCCCATTTGCTCATAAGGAGCATCAGCCATAGGTCCGACGATAGCAACAGTATGTACGGCCTGCCCAAGTGGCAATGCTTTATTTACATTCTTCAACAATATTGCCGACTCAATGGCTACTTGTTTGGCAACGGCCAGATTAGCCGCTGTGTAAAAAGCATTTGTTTGCCTGTCAACATAAGGATGATCAAATAATCCCAGGCGAAACTTGATTCTCAGTATATTGCGCACCGCATCGTCAATGGTTTTAATATCGACCTTGCCTTCCTTTATCAAATCAGGAAGTTGACTAATATAAAGATGGCTTTCCATATCCATGTCTACACCAGCATTCATAGCTTTCATCGCCGCATCTTTGCCATCTGCTGCAAAACCGTGGGTAATCATCTCTGCAATTGAAGTCCAATCCGAAACGGTTAATCCGTCAAAATTCCATTCATTACGAAGAACTTTCCGCAATATAAACGAATTACCTGTTGAAGGAATACCGTCATTCGAATTAAAAGAAGTCATAAATGTAGATGCACCAGCCTTCACTGCTGCCTCAAAGGGAGGAAAGTATACATTTCTCATCAACCGTTCTGGAATATAAGTCGAATTATAATCGCGCCCACCTTCTACAGCACCATACCCTACAAAATGTTTGGCACATACTGCAATAGATGAAGGATCGCTCAACTTTCCCTGGAAACCTCTAATCATAGCAGAACCCATCACCGAAGTAAGATAAGGATCTTCACCACATCCTTCGGCAACACGTCCCCAGCGCGAGTCACGCGAAACATCAAGCATAGGAGCAAAAGTCCATTTGATACCTACTGACGAAGCTTCAGATGCTGCGACTCTTGCTCCCTGCTCAACAACTTCAGGATCAAAAGTAGCAGCTTGCCCCAACGGGATAGGAAGAATCGTTTTATAACCATGTATCACATCACGAGCTATCAACAATGGTATTCCCAAACGTGATTCTTTTACAGCCACGTGTTGCAAAATGTTTATACGATTCGGATCCGTCTCATTAAGAATAGAACCTATTTGTCCCATTCTTATCCTTCCGCTCATATCATCAATGTTGCCTGTAGAAGAAATTTGTTCCATCTGTCCAAGCTTTTCTTCAAGAGTCATCTTTGACAACAGGCTTTCTACCCTATCTTCTATTACGCTATTGGCTTTTTGCCCCTGTATGCCAACACTTGGCAGCAACAGGAGGCAAAAAGACAAACTCTTAATTATGTGCTTCATCATAATTTATTTCTTTTGAAATACACGCACATAATCTATTTCATACTTTGCAGGCAACGCAGATTCATCCACACCTTGGGCACCACCCCAATCACCTCCCCAGGCAAGGTTTAGCTTAAGATAAAACGGAGCATTAAACGGCCATGTACTTTTATTACCTGAATTGTCATTGGCAAAAGTGAAATAACAAGTGCCGTCTACATATCCTTTTATATATTCACTCGTCCATTCAAGCGCATATATATGGAATTCACTTTGTGAGGTTGAAACATACGTTTCGGCTGTTCTTTGAGTACCCAAAGTATGATTATAGGCAGAACAATGAATGGTTGACGATACATAATTAGGACGATAACCTACCTCTTCCATTATATCAATCTCGCCATCGGCCGGCCATGAAGTAAAGTTTTTCGGCATCATCCAAAATGCAGGCCATGTACCTTTGCCTTTAGGCAATTTGATTCTAGCCTCAAAATAGCCGTAAGTCCAACTCTTTTGCGTATTTATACGTGCTGAAAGGACTTGTGAACCTACTTTCTTTGCAATAATTTTCAATGTACCGTTTGAAACGGCTGCACAAGTATCTGTGCCTGAAAATCCTGCAACGTAATTTTCGAGTTCGTTGTTGCCCCAACCGCCGTTACCTGTTTCATAATACCAGTCAGAAGAGCTGAGCATTGCCGGTTTTCCACCTGCCAGTTGCGAATCATTAAATTCATCGTGCCAAACGAGGGTATAACCGTCAGGTGCTTTAATCGTTGTATCAGCCGGACTATTATCATAAGCCTGAGTAACAACAAATTCTTTTTTGTAAGTGCCCGACTGAAAGACTAATTCGGCAGTACGGTTGGCCGTATCGGAATTTTTGTCGACTGTGACTATAAGCTTCGTCGATTTTTCCACGCTCCCGCTTTGCGAACACTGGCACCAACTTTCCGTTGAATAGACGCTCCATTCATTGCTAGTACTTATTGTCAAAGTGTCAGTGTGTGAATTATAATCCACATCAAGCTTTTCAGGTGATATTGTTATGGAAGTATCGGTGTTTCCTCCCCCCGATCCTTCATTATTGCCACTGCCACAACTCAAAAGGAGGAAACAACACGATAACATTAATGTTGAAAACATATATATACTTAACCTATTGATTTTCATATAAAACTATTTTTTTCATTCTTTTGGAATGAAGCGATAATGCCATGCTATAGTACCGTTATCTGCAACTAATTCAAGCAAGCTGCTTGTCAAAGTAAGTATTCTGAACTTCGGCGTATTATAAATATCATCATTCGGTACATATCCCAATAAAGTTTTTGCGGGGAATGCAATATATGTATTGCCACCGTCCATAGTTATTTGATATGTTGTCGTTTGCGAACTTACAGGTACCAGAAAATCAGAACCTGTGGTATTGTATGATTTGAATATTGAACAACCGACATTCACAAGCACAGTCCCGCCGGCTCCCGGATCAAAGGTATAATTGCCTCCGGTAGTAAAAATAAAGCTATTATCATACATGTTCATACTTGCCTTTTCGTTAGGTTTGGCACTATACCAATCGGTTCCGTTAGATCCTGCAGGACCGCAACCCAAATGGCCGGCAGTGTTCTGATCCCACACCCACACTTTTGACGATGAGCCTGCAAGTTTTACATAGATAGTCTTGTCTATCAATGAATTATTAATTGTAAACTGCTTAATTACCGATCCTTCTGAAATACCGTTAGCATTACTAACCTTTATTTCCACAGAATAAGTACCTGCCATACTAAACACTTTGGAGCAACCGTTTACAGTTGAGACTTTTCCGTCACTGAAATACCATATAGGATTTTCACCTTTATTATTCAATTTAAATGTAACTGAATCCGTAGTTTGATTAACAGTGATGGTTACATCTATATCAGCAGCTTTCGGTAAACCGCTTTGCGATGGTGCAGTGGAACTCTCAGGCGAGCAGCTCACCATTAAGACCAAGCACATGAATGCAAATATTTTCAAGCTTATATTTTTCATGATAATATTACTTTTATGAATTGCACAATTAATAATTATTCTGAGTCAGAGTTCCTTGAGCAGCATCAATTTCACCTTGCGGAATAGGCAAATATTTCTTTTTATCAGTCCAGCTGTTAGTACGATAACCATAAGTATCAGGAACAAGAACCTTTGCGGCATTACCGGTACGTATCAAATCCCAATATCTTTTGCCTTCACCTACAAATTCCCACCGACGTTCCTGCAATATATTATCTATAGTAGCATCTACCACATCAGTTAATCCGGAACGGCTATGCACCATATTCAGATATGTTTTTGCATCGCCTGTACCTTTGGCACCCCTTACCAACAATTCAGCAGCGTTTAAAAGTGTTTCGGAATAGCGATAAATACGTAAATTATTACCGTAATTCAAATCGGCATCAGCTTTCTGACCTGCATTATAACCGGTACGAGCCATATATTTATTCAAGAAATAACCTGTATCCTCATAACGCTTAGTATAAGTATATTTTGACGCATCAAATATTGTTGCATTCCTGCGAGTATCACCTGCTTCAAAAATGTTATATGTTTCTTTTCTTACAGGTTCGAATGCCCAACCGTTATCACGTCCGGCTGTTCCGTCAGCCCAATCCTTAGGACTTATCAGGCGTGGCAATACTGTGCCTCCTGCAGCTTGAGGGTTACCCCATGAACGAATGGCTCCTTCGTTTTTGTAGTTTATTTCCCAAATAGATTCGTCGCACCATTCTCCGCTTTTAGTCCAAATACTGTCATATTTACTTACCAATTGATATTTGCCTGAAGAAATAATATTATTCATATACTGAAGTGCAGTATCATATTTGCTTGCATCGTTTTGATACATAACGACTTCGGCATAAAGCATATAAGCCATTGACAATGTCACTCTACCATATTCGCTTCCATCGGCTTTCATAGGGAGACCGCCATTTTTTATAGCATCATCCAAATCGGCAATAATTCCGGCATACACTTCATCAGCCTTACTTTGCGGTTGGATATACGGATAACTCAAATTCTTAGTATAATATGGTATATTGCCCCAGAACTTCCATAATATAGTATAATAGTAAGCACGTAGGACTTTAGCCTCCGATAGATATAAATTCTTTGTAGCATCAGGAATTGATTTAACGTCATCCATGTAATATATTACATTATTTGATCTATTTATTCCCGAATAACACGTAGTCCATGCATTAGTCATAACTTGTGTAGGCAAAGCTTCATAATTTGCCATTAAATGCCAGAACTTGTTATCTGTGCGATCGGCACCTCCTACCCAAACATCATCGGCCATAATATCAGACATGGTAAGGATAGGATTATATTCACCAAAGCTATAATCAAACCACTCCAACGGACCGTAAGCAGCCACCAAGGCTTCAAAGATACGCGATTGTGAATTGTAATATTCATCTATACTCTCTTTATCCGGAGATTCAACGTTCAGAAAACTATCTGAGCATGAAGTTACCAGCAACAATGCAATCAGGCAACCTAAATATATTATTTTCTTTTTCATCGTATTCATTATTTTAAATGTTAGAAATTAAGACTCGCACCTACAGACCAAACACGTGCCTGCGGATAAACGCCACGGTCAACACCTAAAGAGGTACCGCCCGAAGAAATTTCAGGATCAAATCCGTCATATTTGGTAAATGTCAGTAAGTTTTCGGCAGATACAAAGAATCTCAAAGAAGATACAAAAAGTTTACTTGTCCACATCTTTGGCAATGTATAACTCAATTGAATATTTTTCAATCTCAAATATGAACCGTCTTTCACATATAAATCCGATGACTGCCAATTGACATTGTCACCCATTACAAAATGAGGATATTTATTTGATGTTCCTTCTCCTGTCCAGCGATTAAGCATGTATGAAGGCAAATTTACATAAGAAATATCCACACGGCGTGTTACGTCCATAATGTCGTTACCGATAGTTCCTTGCCACATCATCGAAAGATCAAAGTTTTTCCAGTTTACATTGATATTAAAGCCATAAGCCCAACGAGGTGTACCATTACCGATTTTTGTACGGTCATTATCATCAATCTTACCGTCTCCGTTTACATCTACGAAACGAACATCACCGGGAACTGCATTCGGCTGAATAAGAGTTGTAGTACCGTCACTTGTTGTGTGCGTATAACTTCTTACCTCATCCATATTCTGGAAAATGCCGGCTGTTTTATATCCATAAAAGAACGGGAACGGTTGTCCGTTTTCAGCACGGGTAATTGTGCCCAATCCTTGCATCGAATCATAGTTGGAATAGCCTGTAGAGTTACCTAAGTCAATCAATTTGTTCTTTAAGTATGACGCATTGCCGCCTATATTGAAATTACATTCATTTACTTTAAATTTATATGAAAGCTCAAATTCCAAACCTCTATTTTCCATCTTACCGATATTCCCGGTAGGTTTCGACTCTCCTACATAAGTTGGTACTGGCATTGTCATCAACATACCGTTAGTTCTCTTTACATAGTAATCAACCGATAACGTCAGTGCATTGCCGATAAACCCGAAATCAATACCGCCGTCCGTCTGTACCGATTCCTCCCAATGCAAATCTTTATTTGCTAAAATACTCGGTTTGGTACCATTGGTTAATTGTTCGCCGTTACCGAAAATGTAGTTATTACCGGTAGATGTTAAAGCCATGTATCCGAAAGCTCCGATATTTTCATTACCGTTTTTACCCCAAGAGAAACGGAGCTTGGTAGAAGTCAACCATTCAGGACGTTTCTCCATAAAACTCTCATTGGTAATATTCCATCCTAAAGAAAAAGACGGGAATGTAGCATAATGCTTGTTCGGTCCGAAATTTGAAGAACCGTCGCGACGTACAGTGGCTTGCAACATATAACGTTCGGCATAGTTATAACTAATACGTCCGAAATATGATGACAAAGTATGCGGTGTGGTAGCTCCGCCATATACGGCCATGTCTCCGTCTTCCTGCATTCCGGTTGTGAAATTGATATTAGCTTTAGAACCATCTTCTTCAACCATGTCATAGTTACTGCCACCCAATTGGCGTCCTGAAGTCTCTTGCGCAGACTGCCCCAAGACTAGACTAAAGTTGTGTTCGCCTATTTTCTTGTCGTATGACAGCGTGTTTTCAATCTGCCATGTAAGTGAACGATTCATTTGCGAATATACCTGAGAACGCGTAGCCTTATTGTTACTGGTCAGGTAATATTTTTTTGTATAACCATCATCTCCCCAAAATGCCAAATCAGCACCGAATGAAGTTTTGAAACGCAGTTGTTGCCATAAGTTCAGTTCACCTGAAAAATTTCCTACAAACTTATCAGTCCAATTCGTCGCACCCGGTAATGACAAAGATGCCAACGGATTAACAATCTCATTATAATTGGAACCTGCTATAGTGTATAATTTACCGTTACGAGGGTCACGAACCGGAGTAAAATCTGAATTCCCGGCATATTCTGCTAAAGCAGCAGCCTCATCAGGTGCATAAACAGTGAGTATAGGAGACAGCATCAAGGCACTGCCAAGAGCTGAACCAAATTCCGAGTTAGTTGTTATACCCTTTGCGCGCATGTGCGAATAAGCTAAATTGGACGTAATAACCATCTTATTCAACCAGCTACGATCTTTTGTATTATCAAAAATATTATATGTGGTATTGCTGCGCAGACTTAATCGTCTATAATTAGGGTCTACTGAACGGTGATATTTAGCATTAATTAATTGAATATGAGGATATTATATAGTAGTAAGTTTTTATTTTTAAATAAAAAGAAGT
>Ga0210129_1000098_pt1 | contig 23964 bp, 25 predicted proteins | sample WestPond_Cattail_2_FD_185582 | JGI IMG/M metagenome (GOLD analysis project Ga0210129, IMG submission 185582) | Wetland microbial communities from the San Francisco Bay, California, USA, that impact long-term carbon sequestration -... | ecosystem: Environmental > Aquatic > Marine > Wetlands ... | reverse complement strand
TATATTATTAATATATGTAATATATTATATATTTTATAATATACAATATTATATTTAACAATATATTAACTATATAATATATTGATATATAGATATATAGGTAAATAATAGAGATTTCTATTAACATAAATTAGAAACCGCCAAAAACGAATTAAATAATTGGTAAACAGTATTTTAATGGTATTTTATCCAATAATTGATGAAAAACATGAAACCGCCAAATAACCGCCACGAAACCGCCAAGTATAATCATTTTGGCGGTAAAACAGATGAAATTCGACTAAAATTGGCATTTTATTAAGTGTCATTAAACATTATGTTAAAATAGATATATTGCATAAGTTACTACAATACAGTGACATACGTACGAAAACGAAAAATATTCGCATTCTGTGCTATAGTGTTTTCCGGGGAAGGAGGGGGTAACTTGGCGGTTTGGCGGTTTCTCGTGGCAACAGTTAATTTTCTAAAGATAAATTTAGAAATAAGAGACTGTGATTAACAATTTAGAATCTCAAATAATTCTTTCATAGAAATTACACATAAAAATGTAACAAATAAAAGTTGCGATGGATAACCAATCAAATTGAAGTCACCTATCGTAATCGAAAAACACCACGTCAACAACAAATTATCCACAAAAAAATTATTACAAAGATATAACGAAATGATTTTATACTTATATTTGTGTTCGTATTTAATCAAACTTAAAATAAAAATGAAAAAAGTTATTTTATTCGCGGCATTATTTGTCGCAATGGTTTGCGTTGGAACGGTTAACGCAAATGCTCAAAGTATTAAAAGTGTAGCTAAGTCTCAGGTAGAAGCTAATAAAGCTGCTGCTAAAGCTTCAAAGACAGCTGTTAAAGCTTCGGTTAAATCTAAAGCTGATGCTGTTAAAGCTGAAGGTTCTGCTGTTAAGGCTGCTGCAAAGAGTGGCGCCACTAAGGCTAAAGCCGGTGCCGCTAAAGCTAAAACTACCGCAACTAAAGCTAAAACTGCTGCCAAAACAGGTGTAGCTGCCGCTAAAAAAGCTCCTAAAGCCGCTAAAACTGCTGCAAAAAAAACAGCTAAAAAAGAGGCTTTAAAAATTATAAGCGATCAAGAACGTCGTCAAACAAGGTAGAGTTTCATGACATAAAATGTATTCTTTTAGAGCGAAGGCAGGTAGATGGTTGCGTTTACCTGCCTCTTTTTTTTGTCTGTCACCTACTCTATACAACAAACCTGCCTACCAATAATTGTTTTCTATTGATAGGCAGATTGTAAAACACGGAATCCTGCTTTAATATTCTTCGGCAGGAATATCTTTTAATTGTTCTTTACTGAATACCGGACCGTCCTTGCAAACATATAGCTTGCCTACGTTGCAACGTCCGCATTTGCCGACTCCGCACTTCATGCGATTTTCCAACGTTGTGTAGATACTGTCGTCCTTAAAGCCTAACTTCTCCAATACAGGGAAAGAAAACTTTATCATTATCGGAGGACCGCAGACTACAGCCACGGCATTATCAGATGAAGGAGCAGTTTGTTCGAGTACAGTAGGTACAAATCCGCTCTTTCCCTTCCAATCGGGAGTCTCGCCTCCCGGATCGACTGTCAATACCAAGTTGACGTCAGGACGTTCACTCCATTCTTTCAACTCTTCTTTATATACAAGGTCGTTCACCGTTTTGGCTCCGTAAACAACAGTAATGTCACCGAAATCTTCGCGACGGTCGAGGCAATTGTCAATGACCGCACGCATAGGCGGCAAAGCTATACCTCCGGCTACGAATACAAGATTCTTGCCTTTCCAGTCGTCAATTGGGAACGTGTTGCCGAAGGGACCGCGAAAGCCCATCGTATCACCTTCTTCAAGGGCTGACAAACCGTTTGTAACACGCCCTGTGGCACGGAATGTGCATTCAACGTAACTCTTGCGCATAGGCGACGAAGCTATGCAAAATGTGGATTCGCCTTCGCCGAATGCTGAATATTCGGCAAACTGTCCGGCCTTAAACGAGAAACTATTCTCATCTTCTTCATTTTCAAATTTCAAGCGGAATGTTTTCACTCCGGGTGCCTCATTCGTAATCTTCTCAATACGTACGAGATAAGGAAGATAAATATTTGATTTGCTCATAACTTACTATTTTACGATAGATGATAAATGTTCGCGTATATTCATGTCTGCCGGACAGGCACGAGAGCATCTGCCACAACCGGTGCAACCGAAATCCTTAACCCTGTCGGGCATATATGAGAACTTGTGCAGAATGCGCTGACGCCAGCGTTGGCTTTGTTTGGCGCGCGGGTTATGGCCTGACGTGTGTTGCGTGAACATCTTGAATCCGCACGAATCCCAACAACGTAAGCGTGCGCCTTGGGTGCCGTGAGGGTCTTCTTCAATGCTGAAGCATGCGCACGTAGGGCATACGTATGCACATGCGCCGCATCCCAGGCAACGCTCCGATTGCTCTTTCCAAATGTCGGAATTAAAGGCGTCTTTCAATTTCCCCTGCAACGTCTCTATGTCAAAATAAACGGGAACATCAGCCAGATATTTTGCTTTGTCCTCGCCATTGTCGAGCAAGAATGCATCTTCGGACAATTTCATAAGTGCTTCGCCTTTTTCGGTGATAATCTCTGCAATGGCACCTCCGTCGGGCAACATTGTCAATTGTATGTCACTTCCGCGCGTTTCGCCCGGACCGCCTTGTACGGAAGTACAGAAGCAAAAGTCATCAGCCTTTGCACAGCTGAAACTAACCAATGTGGTTTTGTCGAGATGCGTCTTATAAAGCAAGTCTTCATAACCGGTATTAAGTATGTCGGTGAGTGAGATAAATCCTGCCGCATCGCAAGGACGCATCTTCCACACCACAGTTTCGGGAACATTGTCGGGATTGAAATCCTCAAGCGTCATTTCGCCTTTATGTTCGCTCTTGTATTTAAACAACACCTCGGCACGCGGAAATATTGCTGCTTTGGCCGACATGGTAGTCTGTACATAATCGTCGGCAACCTCGTCCAACGAAAGTACTTGACGAAAATCAACCTTTTCATCTTTCTCGTATCTTACAGGTGCATAAACACGTTTGCCTGCATTCAAAATGGAACTAAACCACTTGGATAGTCCTTCTTTGTTTATATATCGTTTTTCCATGGCAGTATCAATGTATAAAATTCTCTTGATCGTCGGGCTTAAAGGTTGACAATGAGTTGCCGTCCTTCATAGCCTGTCCCGGTATATAACCGAATTCCTTACTCATATCCACAAGCATCTTACGTGATAAGTAGCCGATTGGAATACCTACCGGACATGCATTCTGGCAAGCGCCGCACCCTATGCAACGTCCTGTCATGTGCATCACACGATTCACCTGCCACTCCATATTTGCCATAGGACTCGGCCACGGATTTATCCATTGCGGACGGTTGACGTCGGTGATGCAACGGGTGCAATAACACAACGGACAGGCAGCACGGCAAGCATAGCATTTGATGCAACGCGAAAACTCGTTAACCCAGAACGTCCAGCGTTCTTCGCTTGTCATAGCTTCCAACTTCTTGTCGAGGTTGTCGTACTTCTCGCTGTCAGGCAACGGTTTGTCTGCCAAATAAGCATTGATGTCGTCAACACTTGCAAAATCCTTAACATCGCCTTTGCCTTCATCAAGAACAGTGAACAACGCCAAGGAGTTCATATCTATCTGATTTTCGGAAGCCAATTGTGCAATTGCGCGAAGAGTTATCGTATTTGCGCAAACGCCTATCTTGCCTTCGTCTTTTATCTCTTGTTTTACTAAATATGCAGCCAGATTGGTTGAGGCATTTTCATCATATACCAGTTTGGCGGCATCTTCGGTTGTGTGGCAGAAAAACGGGCGCGTACCTTTGCTACCTTTTTCATATCCGAGTACCGTCTTTACGTCACCACCCAACATTTGTACGGCTTTTTCTTCAATCTTGCTCATTGTATGCCTCCTTTTCAAAATATTGTGCGACTTTGGTATATTCTTTATACGGTCCGAGTTTACGGATATTGGCAACATTGTCGTTTACTACATCAGCCCATTTGGCGCCTTCGGCAGCCGATACCCATGTGAAACATATACGACGCACATCCACGCCCAATATCTCAAGCATGTGGCGGAAGGTGATCCAACGACGGCGGGCATGGAAATTACCCGACGTATAATGGCAATCATTAGGATGACATCCTGAAATGATTATGCCGTCAGCCCCGCCGGCAAACGCCTTCAGCAACAGCATGAAGTCTATTCTGCCGGTACATGGGAAACGTACTATCTTTACATTCGTAGCATATTTGATACGGCTGGTTCCCGTCAGGTCGGCACCTGCGTATGTACACCAGTTGCACACAAAAGCTACAATCTTCGGTTCAAATTCGTTATTATTATCCATTGGTTATCTGATTATGAGTTTAACAACGATACCACTTCGGAATACATCTCTTCATTGGAGAAGCCCTGGATATCAATTGACTTCGAACGGCAGAAAGCTACGCATGTGCCGCAACCCTGGCAAAGACCCGGATTGACTTTAGCAACTGTCTTTATAACATTTCCCTTACGGTCTTTAATATCCTCGCGCTCAATTGCATGATAAGGACAAGCCGTCTCACACATGAAGCAACCTACGCATGTGCTGAACACAGGTGGTGCACAACGGTTTACTACGGCAATTACCGGTTCGCGCACCAAATTCTTTTGTGAGAATAAGGCTGCTACCTTTGCCGCTGCTCCCGAAGCCATACTGACTGTATCGGGAATGTCCTTAGGTGACTGGCAAGCTCCGGCAAGGAAGATACCGGCCGTATTTGTTTCAACGGGACGCAATTTCGGGTGGGCCTCACTAAAGAAATAGTAAGGGTCGTATGAAATGTGCATCTTCTGTGCCAATTGCTCGGCTCCGGGATTGGATACTCCGGCTGTGGCCAAAACAACCATATCGGCTTCTATCTCAACAGGTTGTCCGCCCAATAAAGTATCGGCGCCTTTCACGATAAGTTTTCCGTTTTTCTCGTAAACACGTGCAACACGGCCGCGAACATATTTCACACCGTCTTCCTCAATGGCACGGCGGACAAACTCTTCATAATTCTTGCCTGTGGCACGTACATCCATATAGAAAATATACGACTCGCCGTCATGCACCTTATGTTGATAAAGCATGGCATGCTTTGCGGTGTACATACAGCATATTTTTGAGCAATAAGGAATGCCTTTTGCCGGGTCGCGTGAACCGCAACAAGCTATGAAGACAATCTTCTTTGGTATTGCACCGTCCGACGGGCGACGAATCTCACCCAACGTAGGACCTGAAGCAGACGCCAAACGCTCAAACTGCAAACCGTTGATAACATCCTTATACTTGCCGTAACCGTACTCGGGGAAGAAATCGGTATTTAGCACGTTGAATCCTGTGGTAACCACGATAGCTCCGACATTCTCCTTAATGAATTCATCGGGCTTGTCATATTCGATAGCTCCTACAGGACATACTTTTGAACAAAGTTTACATTTGCCTTTTTGATAATAGTTACAATGTTCCTTATCTATAACCGGTTTGTTAGGAACTGCTTGCGGAAACGGTACATAAATGGCCGTACGCGTACCCAAGCCGGCATTAAATTCACTCGGAATCTTTTTCTGCGGGCACTTTTGTTGACATGTGCCGCAACCTGTACATTTGCTGAAATCTACACTTTTGGCTTTAAGGCGAATGGTGACATCGAAATTACCGATTGAGCCTTCGACCTTTTCAAGTTCGGCGTATGTATATAATGTGATATTCGGATGCTGAGCCACCTCCACCATACGCGGAGTGAGGATGCATTGCGAACAATCAAGCGTAGGAAACGTTTCGGACAATTGCGACATGTGGCCGCCTATCGAAGGTTCTTTTTCAACAAGTATCACCTGATGTCCGCAATTTGCAATATCAAGCGCAGCCTGTATGCCGGCAATACCGCCGCCTATAACCAAAGCTTTCTTTGTTATCGGCACTTCGATAGATTGCAAAGGCTGGTCTTTCTTCACCTTCTCAACCAACATCTTTACCAAACTGATGGCTTTCTCCGTTGTGGATTCGCCTTTCTCGTGCACCCATGAACATTGTTCACGCAAGTTAGCCACCTCGCACATAAACGGATTCAATCCGGCCGATGCACATGTCTTGCGGAACGTAGGTTCGTGCATACGCGGCGAACATGAACCGACAACCACACCGGTCAAATGATGCTCCTTGATAGCTTGCTTTATTAAATTCTGTCCCGGATCGGAACACATATATTTATAATCGGTGGCAAACTCCACACCTTCAACCTTGCCTACCTCTTCAGCCACCTTTTGACAATCAACAGTAGCACTTATATTTTCACCGCAATGGCAAATAAAAACACCTATTTTTGACATTGTATTCTGCTTTAAATAGTATTTACTTTAACGAAATGACGCTGCAAACCCAACGTTTCAGGCTCAATGCCTAACGCCAAACCGATAGCTTGAGTTATATATAACACAGGGACTTTGACGTCCTCACCCAAATACTTATCTATTTCAGGACGGCGCATGTCCAAATTGGAATGGCACATCGGGCAAGCCACAATCACGGCTTCGGCACCGCGGTCGTTTACATCCTTCATGACATTACCTGAAAGTTTGGCCACAATATCGGTACGCGATTCAGTGAAACCTCCACCGCAACATTCCGTCTTAAAAGCCCAATCAATAGGCGTTGCGCCTATCAACGACATCATTGAGTCCATCACCTGAGGATCTTCAACCCTGTCGAACTGCAAAACCTTGTGGGGGCGCACCAGCAGACAGCCGTAATAACAAGCCACTTTGTATGCAAACGGCTTAACTATTTTAGACTTAATCGTATCCAAAGAATATTTTTGCAACATCTGCAATACGTTCAATATCTTGACACTTCCATCATAAGGCATTCCGATAATTTCAGAAACTTTTTTCTTTTTCTCTTCGTCCTGAGCCAATTCATATTGTGTGGTAGACAACCTGTTGTAGCAGGCAGCACACGGAACGACTATCTCTTTAAATCCCTGATGTTCAGCCAATGCAAGCACGCGGGCAGGTAATGAAAGCGACAATTCCTTATTTACCGAATGGGCAGCCGTGGCTCCGCAACAATTCCAATCGTCAATTTCTTCCAATTGAATATCCAAAGCTTTTGCCAAAGCCAAAACCGATTCATTATATTCTCTTGAAGTACCCTTCAAAGAACAACCGGGATAAAAACCTATTTTCATTATGCTGAATTATTTCTTTGTTTTCGAAAAGATGCCTTTAATACTATGCATATCTTTCACCATCTCGGGAAAGAATTGCAATTTACCCTTGGACAACATCTTCGGTACAAGTTTAACATCCTGCCATAAATGTAATGTGCGTGCCTTGAAGTCTGCAACCAACCCCACTTCATAAAGATGTCCGGTTGAACGCACTGAATCAAGAAATGATTTATGAAAGGCTATAATATCGTTAGCAGCCTTATTCTGCTTTTTTTCGTTAAGCGAACGTTCACGAAGATAATCCATTAAAGATGGTATATCAATCTCCATGGGACAACGTCCTACACAGTTCTCGCAATTCAGGCATAACCAAATTGATTTGGAACGAAGCACCTTGTCAAGATTAGCTTGCGTACCATATTGCAACAAGTGAATAATCATATTTGGAGGATAATCCATTTCCTCAGCCTGAACACACCCAGCACTACATTTACCGCACTGGTAACAACGTCCGACATCAATACCCGTTTGTTTTCTCAAATCATAGGTAATGCTGCCACTGATGTTCTCCATTTCCATCCTATTTTTAATTAGTAAATTCTTTATGGCAAAAATAATCATTATTTCCGTTATTACGGCTTAATTATTGCTTTTTTATATGTAATGCGTGGTAATGCACAACAGCAAAGTGTAACAAAAAAGCCCGTCCGAATTAAATGGACAGGCTTTTTTGTTATATATTAATTATATTATTTCGCAGCACTTCCGTCGCTTTCAGCAACAACATCAAATGGAATATCAATTGATATTTCCTTATGAAGTCTGATTGTAGCTACATAAGAACCGATTTCTTTAACAGATTCTTTAATAACAATAATCTTACGCTCAATTTCGAAGCCTTTTTTAGCTAATTCTTCAGCTATTTGTACATTGTTGACCGAACCGAAGATAGTACCTGTTGAACTTACCTTTGTGGCAATAGTCAATTTTACGTCTTTCAGCTTGTCTGCCAACTCTTGAGCATCATTCTTGATCTTCTCCAACTTGTGAGCACGTTGTCTCAATTCTTCAGCCAGCATTTTCTTTGCTGCGGTAGAAGCAATAACAGCTTTACCGGAAGGTATCAAAAAATTACGGCCATAGCCGTCTTTTACCGTTACTATATCATTCTTATAACCTAAGTTGGTTATATCTTCTTTCAAAATAATTTCCATAACAAATTCTCCTCCTTATTATTTCATCATATCGGTTACGTAAGGTAATAAAGCCAAGAAACGAGCACGTTTGATAGCTTTAGCCACACGGCGTTGGTATTTCATTGATGTACCGGTAATACGACGTGGAAGGATTTTTCCTTGCTCATTTAAGAACTTCTTTAAAAATTCAGGATCTTTATAATCGATATATTTGATGCCATTCTTTTTAAAGCGACAATATTTCTTCCTCTTTACATCTACTGAAGGAGGTGTTAGATATCTGATTTCTGATTCTTGTTGTGCCATAATTTACTTCTCCTCTTTTTTGATTGCCTTTCTACTTCTTCTCTTTTCTGCATATTGAGCAGCATACTTCTCATTCTTGATTGTCATAAAACGAAGAACTTTTTCGTCACGACGAAAGTTCGTTTCCAACTTCTCAATGGTCTCAGGATTTGCATTAAACTCCAACAATTGGTAAAAGCCTGTCGATTTCTTTTGAATCGCATAAGCTAATTTCTTAAGACCCCAATTCTCTTCATTGATAATTTCAGCCTTTTCTTCTGTAAGAATGGTTTTGAATTTATCAACCGCTTCCTTCATCTGGGTATCAGATAAAACGGGAGTTAAAATGAAAACGGTTTCATACTGATTCATAACTAGTTATAATTTTAATTGATAATAATTTTTATTGCGGATGCAAAATTACAATAAATTCTTTGAAGTGGAAAATATATATACGAAATATTTTTCTACCTTTGTAGCAAATATTATTATGTTATGACGGAATATTCAAGCTTTAACTTTGATCTTCAGTTGATTTTTGCTTCGTTAAACGGACGAGTTTCAGCTGCAATTAATCGTTCTTTAGGTCGTAACCTAAGGAATAATGGCATACCTTTTACGCCTGAACAATGGACTATATTAGATGTGCTGTGGGAACATGATAAAGTTACCCAGAAATATATTTGTGAAATGACATGCAAGGATAAACCGAGCATGACACGCCTTATCGATAATCTTGTGAAGATGGGACTTATCAATAGGAACTTCGACCCTAATAACAGAAGAAGCAACATTATCAGTCTCACCGAGGCAGGAAAAAAATTAAAGGAACCTACTGCAATCGTAATTAACAAAACGCTTAACGAAGTATTCGACGGCATTACCTCCGAAGACATAGAATTTGGACAAAATCTCTTACGCCGTATCTTCGACAATATGGGAGATTAACCTACTACCTGCTTATAGTAGTTCACGATTTTTTTCGGTTTGTGTGTTCTCGGCTTTCCTTAGGATAATCGAGAAGGTGGGTTATTCTTTATACTTACCTACAATGTCATGTCCCTCAAACTTGGTGAAAGCTTCTTTCCATTGTTGAGGTATTTGTAATGTCTTCCTGGTTTTTACGTCAAAGGCCACCATCACACTGCTACATGTGCATTTTACTTCTTTTGTATCTGTGTTGATAAGCTGTTGCATCAACGTAAAACTCTTATGCCCGATCTCCACCACTGCTGTCTGTACGGCTACATGGTCATTTGCATAAACCGGTAACAAAAAGTTCGCATTTATATTTACAACCACTATACCCGAGAAAGAATGCTCAAGATTATATTTGTTCATTATATCGCTTAAATAGGTGTTTTTCCCTAAATCATAGAAAGTAAAATACACACTATTATTTACATGTCCGAAAGGGTCAACATCGTTGAAACGCAGTTGAATAGGCAAAGTATGATTAAATTCCATATCGTTGTTTTTTTATTTTGCAAAAGTAAATATAAACATGGTCTTTGGCAACATATACCATTATTTTTAATCCAAAAACTTTTATTCAAGAACTTTTATTCATATATTTGTAGGTGTAGTAATATTAAAGACGGAAATTATGATAAAAATAACAAAAGAAGCCGCTTTGCACTACCACTCAATGGGCAAGCCCGGTAAAATAGAAGTGGTTCCCACAAAGCCGTATAGTACGCAGACAGACCTTTCTTTGGCATATACGCCAGGAGTGGCAGAACCGTGTTTGGAAATTCAAAAAGATAACCAAAAAGCATACGATTACACTGACAAGGGTAATCTTGTGGCTGTCATTTCTAACGGTACGGCCGTACTCGGACTAGGCGACATAGGGGCTGTCAGCGGTAAACCTGTCATGGAAGGTAAGGGATTGCTCTTCAAAATATATGCAGGCATAGATGTTTTTGACATAGAAATAAATGAAAAAGACCCTCAGAAATTTATTGAGACGGTTAAAAGAATTGCTCCTACATTCGGTGGCATCAACCTCGAAGACATTAAAGCTCCAGAATGTTTTGAGATTGAGCAAACGTTGAAAAAAGAATTGGATATACCGGTAATGCACGATGACCAACACGGTACTGCAATAATTTCTTCCGCAGGATTGATTAATGCTCTTGAAATAGCAGGCAAAAAAATTGAGGATGTAAACATTGTAATCTCCGGTGCCGGTGCAGCTGCAATATCGTGTACTAAATTATATGTAGCCTTAGGCGCTAAAAGAGAACATGTATTGATGCTTGATAGCAAAGGTGTGATCACAAGCGATCGCCCGAACTTGACTGAAACAAAGAAGTTATTCGCTACCGACCGCACGGATGTACACACTTTGGAAGAGGCGATAAAAGGCGCCGACGTTTTCGTAGGCGTATCAAAAGGCGGGTTGCTTACGCAAGATATGGTTAAAAGTATGGCTAAGAATCCTATTGTATTTGCTTTAGCCAATCCTACACCCGAAATATCTTATGAAGATGCCGTAGCAGCACGTCCTGACGTGTTGATTAGTACGGGACGTTCTGATTATCCAAACCAGATTAATAATGTAATAGGATTCCCTTACATTTTCCGTGGTGCCCTTGACGTTCGTGCTTCAGCGATCAACGAAGAGATGAAGATGGGCGCGGTAAAAGCCATTGCCGATTTGGCAAAACAACCTATTCCGGATGTCGTAAACAAAGTTTATAATGTAAGCGATCTTAAGTTCGGTCCGAACTATTTCATACCGAAGCCGGTAGACCCGCGCTTAATCACAGAAGTTTCTACGGCAGTAGCCCAAGCAGCTATTGAAAGTGGTGTGGCACGCAAGAAGATAACCGATTGGGATGCTTATAAAAAGCACTTGCGCAATCTGATGGGCTACGAATCGAAAATGACTTCGCAACTTTTTGACACTGCACGCCGTGATCCTCAACGTGTTGTTTTTGCCGAAGGTGACCATCCTAACATGTTAAAAGCTGCCGTACAAGCAAAAGCAGAAGGTCTTTGTTATCCTATTCTACTCGGAAATGATTTATTTATAAAAAAGATGGCCAAAGAATTACAAGTCAATATCGAAGGTATTGAAATTGTAAATTTACGTAATCCAAGCGAGGCTGATCGCCGGCATCGCTATGCACGCTTGCTGTCTGAGAAAAGAGCCAGGGAAGGTGCCAATTATGAAGAAGCTAAAGACAAAATGTTTGAGCGAAACTATTTCGGCATGATGATGGTTGAAACAGGTGATGCCGATGCTTTCATAACCGGTGTTTACACTAAATACTCCAACACTATCAAAGTTGCTAAAGAAGTTATCGGCATTCGCAAAGATTACAAACATTTCGGCACTATGCATATATTAAATACCAAGAGGGGAACTTTCTTCCTCGCCGATACTTTGATAAACAGACATCCTGATACAGATACACTTATAGATATAGCTAAATTAGCCAATCATACGGTATGTTTCTTCAACCATGAGCCTAAAATGGCCATGCTGTCATATTCCAATTTCGGTTCAGATCAAGTAGGCAGTCCGGCCACGGTGCATGCAGCGGTTGAATATATGCAAAAGACTTATCCGGCTATGGCTATTGACGGTGAAATGCAAGTGAAATTTGCATTGGATAAAGACTTGCGCGATTCAAAATATCCTTTTACGCGCTTGGTCGGTAAGAATGTAAATACCTTGATTTTCCCGAATTTGAGTTCTGCCAATTCAGGCTATCAGTTACTTAAAGCAATGTGCCCCGATGCCGAATCAATAGGCCCGATACAAATGGGATTAAACAAACCTATACACTTTACCGATTTTGAGAGTTCTGTACGCGACATAGTAAATATCACGGCTGTGGCAGTAATTGATGCAATTGTTGATAAGAAGAAGAGAGAGAATAAGAAAAGCGAATAAGTCATTCGTTATTTTATAAAACACAATAAAAAGTAGGAAGAAAATTAAGTAGTTTCCTTCCTACTTTTATTTTCTACCTTACTTTCACATGTCAACCTATTAATGAATATTTTTGAAGTGCTATATCTCTTTTACTTGATTGTAAATCTTGTAAGATCCTTATCGCGATTCGGAATAGACAAAATGAAATTGGCATAAGCATTATTTTCTCCCATATATGCCAGATAACGGTCACTCTTCAACGACATCAATACAATATCACCTCCTTCCAGTTCCATCCATTGAAACGTCTCGGAATCTGATATCCAAGGACTTTTTACCAACTTAATAATATCATTATTAGTTTCGTCTACTGAAAGATATCTGCCGTCAGCCGACTTCAAAGCAACTCGTCCTAAAGATAATTGTTCAACATACCAATCGCTACAGCCGTCAATCTTTAATGCTTCTTTTAAGCTACGGTTGACAAGCTGAATTGTCTTCCCGTAAGGAATAGGACTGCTAAAACCGCGAGGATATTTTTCATCAACGGCAAAATTGTCAAAGTCGGCATAACCGCCTTTATGTCCTGACTTATTATATGAAAACAAACTGTAGCGTGCTCCCTGGAATGTGTATAATTGAAAATGCAGAGGCAACGTATTGCCATATTCCTTATAAATCCTTCCATCCAAGCTGTAAGCAAACGTAGCCTTGCCGGTATCTACATTCGTATGGATTCTTAACCATATACGCTTTACATTTTTATTTAAAGCAAATGAATCTATTGCTGCCGAAGAGGGATAATTCATCTGATTAAACATTTTCAGCCACTTTGCAGATGCAGTTTTTTCAACACCTATCCATGCATAAGGATAAATGAGTAATCCGAACCCTGAAACATCACCCTGTTTCAAACCATTAAAATCAAGTTCAACAGAAGCATCCGCTTCCAGTCCAACTATACGTTGTGCCAATGTATTTCGTGCTTTCCAGAAATTCGGAGCCGGTAAGGTATGCAGTCGAAGTTTACCGGGGCATTCTTTAAGAGACCATGCCGAATCATTTGGCAGATGATTCCATTCCCATTGTAAACCTAAAGTTGTTTTAGAGAAATCATCGTCACGGTTTACAAGTGAATGAATAGGTTGCTGCGGTAAACCGACATTAGGCTTTACCCATACTTTAGGTGTATGAGCCAAATTGCCTTTCAATCCGAAATAAGGAATATCGTCAACCCATGTAACAGGCGACAAACTTGTATTTCGCCCTAGTGAAGTATGATCCTGCATGGCGTAGCCCCACCATTCACCTGTAGGTGTGTCGATAATTCCACCTTGATGCATTGTTACATCCGAATTAGGGTCATCGCCCCAGAAAGAGAACGGCTGTCCTTTGCGAGGGTCTGTCTTCAAACCGGGCAAAGCATGTACACCCATATTATTATGGTCGCAAATGGCTTCAGTGCGATAAGGACCGTAAATATCTGTGGCTAAACCTGCCAACATCGGAGTATTGGCGCCCGGTACAGACCAAATAATATAATATTTACCTTTAATCTTGTACATGTGCGAACCTTCGCCACCCTCATGCGTAATCGTTTTTTGCGTACCCGGTATAATATCTGTGAGCTCATCATTTAATTGAGCCAACTGCACATCCCTGTATCCCCAGCAAACATAAGCTTTATTGTCATCATCAAAGAACACCGACAAATCATGAAAGCTCTTTTTCATTTCGTAATGCTTCCAGTGGCCGTAAGGATCCGTAGAAGTAAAAACTTGCGTAGTATGGTTATTTACATTCGCAAAAATATAATATGTACCTTTATGATATACGAACGATGGCGCCCATATACCATTACCGTATGCATCAGAACTATGACCGGTACTATGAAACGAATATTCAGGTCCGGGATTAATGCGGTCGAAAGCATAATTAATCAACTCCCAGTTAACCAAATCTTTGGAATGCATAATTGGAAGTCCCGGCATCATGTGCATGCTCGAACATACCAAATAATAATCACTGTCTACACGAATCATACAAGGATCCGGCGTATCTTCAAAGAAAAGAGGGTTAGTGTATGTACCGTTCCCATTGTCGGCAGTCCATCCTTTCTGTGCTGATACAGGTAATATAAAGACTAAACTGACTAAAATTACAAATACTTTTTTGTGCAACATATATATAAACTTTTATTGCCCAAAAGTACTGCATCACCAATTATAATAAGAATAATTATGTTACATGATTGTTTTGATACGTAACAAATTCTTCTTTTTAAGTGAATATTTTAATTTTTCCTGCAATAACCTAACCAATTGAGATACGCTGATTTCCTTTTGAATTACATGAAGTAATAATTTCATATTGTCATTTATGTCTTTTTAAAATAAAATTCATAATACTTCAACTTTCATTTTGATAGTTTTTTACAGCTATAACTATAGAATATCACTTTTATTGCTTTCTTTTTGTAAAACGGTAATTATTATAAATGCCTTTGTTTTTTTAAATAGAAATACTTGCATCAATAATATTTCAAAAGTATATTTGTTATACGAAAAAACATGTTTTTGCATAGTAACAATAACATGATAAACTAATACAATTATGAAAACGGCAGAAGTAATAGAAAATCTTAGTAAGAGGTTCCCGAATGAGCCTGAATATATTCAGGCCGTTTCACAGGTTTTGGAATCAATTGAGGATGCATACAACCAACACCAAGAGTTTGAAAAGGCTAATTTGGTTGAGAGATTATGTATCCCTGACAGAGTTATTGAATTTAGAGTAACTTGGATGGATGACCAAGGAAAAGTACAAACAAATATGGGTTATCGCATACAACAAAATAATGCTATCGGTCCGTACAAAGGAGGATTACGCTTCCATGAGTCGGTAAACCTGAGCATTCTTAAGTTCTTGGCATTCGAGCAAGTATTCAAAAACGCATTGACTACTTTACCTATGGGCGGAGCAAAAGGAGGATCGGACTTTTCACCGAAAGGGAAAAGCGATGGGGAAATAATGCGTTTTTGCCAGGCTTTCATGAAAGAACTTTACAGATATATTGGGCCGAATATCGACGTACCCGCAGGAGACATCGGAGTAGGCGGCCGTGAAATAGGTTATTTGTTCGGGGAATATAAGAAATTGACTCATGAATTTTCAGGTACTATCACAGGCAAAGGACTTGAATGGGGTGGTTCATTGATTCGTCCTGAAGCAACAGGATACGGGAATGTATATTTCTTGAGGGAAATGCTAAAAACAAAAGGTCTCGACTTGAAAGGCAAAGTTTGTTTGGTTTCAGGTGCCGGAAATGTTGCACAATATACTGTGAAGAAGCTTATTGAATTGGGAGCCAAACCTGTTACCATGTCGGATTCAGACGGTTACATATATGATCCGGCCGGCATTGATGCCGAAAAGCTGGCTTATATTATGGAATTGAAGAATGTAAAGAGGGAACGCATAAGTGAATATGCCGATAAGTATAATGCAAAATACGTAAAGGGTGGTAAACCTTGGCTTGAAAAAGGTGATATTGCCCTACCTTCGGCTACACAAAATGAAATCGACGTATATGCGGCTAAGGCATTAATCAAAAATAGAATCATTGCTGTTTCCGAAGGTGCTAATATGCCGTCGACGCCTGAAGCCATACAAATGTTCCGGGATGCTAAAATTCTATATTCTCCCGGCAAAGCATCTAATGCCGGAGGTGTTTCGGTATCCGATTTGGAAATGAGCCAAGACTCTATGCACTACAACTGGTCGGCAAAAGAAGTTGATGCAAAACTATTAAGTATAATGCAAGAAATTCATGCCAATTGCATTAAGTACGGAATGGAAGATGACGGATATGTAAACTATGAGAAAGGTGCAAACATAGCCGGATTCATGAAAGTGGCACAGGCAATGATGGCCGAAGGACTGGTATAAATAAAAAAGGCTGCCGATGTTGGCAGCCTTTTATTATATTTACTTTTCAGGTGTATTCTTAAGTGTTTCTACCAGGAATTCCCAGAAGCGCGGAACGGAAGCAATAAGTGCCCCTTCGTTAGGCGTGTGCGGAGAACGCAAAGTAGGACCGAACGAAATCATATCCAAGCCCGGTACCACGGCACCGATAACGCCGCATTCCAAGCCTGCATGTATAACAGATATTTTAGGAGCCTGTTTAAATTGTTCCTTATATGCTTCGGTCATAGCTTTTAATATAGGTGAGTCTACATTCGGTTTCCAACCTGAATAACTGCCTGTAAATGTCACTTTCATACCTGCCATATTGAAGCATGAACCGATTGATTTATTGAGATAATCCTTCATTGTGTCATCTGAACTGCGAACGAGGAATTTTATGTCTACCACTCCGCCGGCAACCGAAACGATAGCCAGGTTTGAAGACGTCTCAACCGTTGATGGTATAGTAGGAATATAGCGCATCACTCCGTTTTGAACTGCCATTACAGCATCCACCAAGTTATCCTGTATCTCTGAAGGAATCAATGTCTTAGGAGTTTCAACCTCTTCGGTCGTCAACTTTATATTATTCTTTTCCGTAACTTCAAACTCTGCATTGTAGAGTTTTTCGCTATCGGCAACCAACGTCTTTACATCGGCTATTTTATCTTCTGGCACCAAAACAACAGCTTCGGCATAACGCGGAATGGCATTGCGCATGTTGCCGCCTTCCCATGACGATAAACGAGCATCATAAAGAGAAATGGCTTCATATAAGAAACGTGCCATCAGCTTGTTGGCATTGGCATATCCTTCGCATATTTCCATTCCGGAATGTCCACCGTGTAAACCGCTAAGCACAATCTTCAAGGCTTTTAAGCCGCTCGGAGTATCTTCCTCTTTGTAGTTCAACGAAACATTTACATCCGTTCCTCCGGCGCACCCGATAAACAGTTCGCCTTCCGACTCGGAGTCCAAATTAAGTAATATATCTGCTTGCAACATGCCTTCTTTTATGCCAAAAGCACCGTACATACCGGTTTCCTCATCACGAGTAACAAGAGCTACCAAAGGTCCGTGTTGAATTTTGTCATCTTCAAGTACCGACATAATTGCAGCTACGCCAAGTCCGTCATCAGCACCCAATGTAGTGCCGCGTGCCGTAACCCAATCGCCGTCTACATAAGCATCAATAGGGTCTTTCTCGAAATCGTGTTTAACATCAGTATCTTTCTGAGGAACCATATCCATGTGAGCTTGGATAATTACGGTTTTTCTGTTTTCATATCCTTTAGATGCCGATTTCTTAATTACAACATTGCCGGCAGCGTCAATGTATGATTCCAAACCGAGTTTCTTACCGAACTCAACCAAGAAAGCAGAGATTTTCTCTACGTGTCCCGAAGGACGAGGAACCTGAGTAAGCGAATAAAAATTACGCCATACATTCTTAGGCTCCAATGATTCAATTGTTCCCATAACTCTTTTTTTTATTTATAAATGGTAAAACCATTAATCCATATACTCCCAATACAGCTACCAACAGAGTCTGAATGCTATGTACCAGCAAAGCAAAGATACCTGCGTCGGCCTTATTTATGCCATAAATACACATCATCGAAATGATTGCGAAATGCCAGGGACCGGCTCCGTTAGGAGTTGGTACAACTACTGCGATGCTCCCTGCTGCAAACATAACCATTCCTGCTAAAAGGCCTAAATCGGATGTAAAAGCGAACGAGAAAAAAGCCAAATAGAATTGAAGGAAATAGCACACCCAAATTAATATCGTATAAAATATAAATAATGGTACGTTACGAACCTGTTCTATTGTGCGAATGCCTTCCCAAATATCACGAAAGACGCTTTTTATCTTATTTGATATTGGGAAAGAACGCAATAAATAATAAATCAATGCAATAACACCTATAATGGATAAAAGAATAATCCAAAAGGTTGATGAAGAAAGCATATTGCCTATGGCGTCAACGTTGGTGCCTGTCCTTTTAAAAAAACGTCTAAAAACTCCTAATTGCAAAAACACTGTAACACCTGTAATAAGTACCACCATTAAAGTGTCTATTGCACGTTCGGACACAACAGTACCGAAAGATTTTGAAAAAGGCACATTATCATATTTGCTCAGCACGCCGCAACGTGATACTTCTCCTACCCTCGGTAATACTAAGTTTGCAGCATAAGATACGAATATGGCGTTAATGCAATTTCTGACTTTCGGTTTATATCCCATCGGTTCAAGAGTCTGTCTCCAACGCATGCCGCGAAAGACATGGCTGAGTATGCCAAAAGCTAACGTGACAAACATCCACCACCAGCTCATTTGATGGAAAAATACATAAAACGCATTTCTAAAATTGAAATTTCTATATACCCAAAATAAAATTATGGCACCTAAAATAATAGGAAATATTACTTCCAGTCCTCTTTTTATTATTTTATTCATTAAATATTTATATCTTTGTTTGCAAAGATAGAAGTTATCTTTTTAATATTCGAAACAATACGATAAAAAATTATAGAATGAAGAGAGTTAGACCCAAGAAGGCACTCGGACAACATTTCCTCAAAGATTTGAACATAGCTTCGGCCATTGCCGACACTGTGGATGCCGTGCCTGACATACCTGTTTTGGAAGTCGGTCCGGGCATGGGCGTGTTAACGCAGTTTTTAATAAAGAAGATTCGCCCGCTGAAAGTGGTGGAAATTGATAAGGAATCGATACCTTATTTACATACGCATTTCGCTGATTTGGATAACAACATCATCGAAGGCGATTTCTTGAGGATGCACCTCGAAGACGTCTTTGACGGTAAGCAGTTTGTATTAACCGGCAATTACCCTTACAACATATCAAGCCAGATATTTTTCAAGATGCTTGACTACAAGGACCTTATACCTTGTTGCACAGGTATGGTGCAGCGCGAAGTGGCACAACGTATCACCTCGGAACCGGGACATAAGACTTTCGGTATCTTAAGCGTACTTATCCAGGCTTGGTATAACGTGGAATATTTATTTACCGTTGATGAAAATGTTTTTCTGCCACCTCCAAAAGTCAAAAGTGCAGTCATCCGTATGACCCGCAACAACAGGCAATCGCTCGGGTGCGATGAAGTGCTGATGAAGCAAATCGTAAAAACCACATTCAACCAGCGTCGCAAGACCTTACGAAATTCCATTAATCCTCTCGTTGACAAGACATGCGAACTGTTGAATGACGACATCTTCAATAAAAGACCCGAACAGCTGTCGGTTGAAGATTTCATTTCACTTACAAACAAGGTCGAAAAAGAGATTGAAATGAAAAAAAATCATACTCTCTATTAAAAAAGTTGATAATTTACTAGAAAGTAATAAAAAAAATACTTTAATTTGTAGAAAAATCGAAAACAACATACATGATGGACATTCTTGATACTAATGAGGCTCCTCAAATAAAAGAGGAAATTAAGACTAAGGAAGAAGTAATTAACAGGTTGAAAGAAATTACCGAAAGTGATAAACCGCTTGATAAACTAGAAGTTGATAGTTTAAAACAGTCGTTTTATAAAATACACCACGTCGAACAAGAGAACGAAAAATTGAAGTTCATGGAAGATGGGGGTAAAGAGGAGGACTTTCACCCTGAGCCGGACCCTCTGGAACCGCAATTCAAAGAGTATATGGACAAAATAAAGGTTATGCGCCAAGCCATAAATGACCAATTGAATAAGGAGAAAGAGGATAATCTTGCGAAAAAAATATCCATCATAGAAAAAATTAAATCTTTTGTTGAAAATCCGGAAGAAATTAATAAGGTGTACAATGAGTTCAAAAAACTTCAGGAAGAATGGAACAACATAAAATTGGTTCCTGAAGGTAAAGCGAACGAACTTTGGCACACATATCAAATATATGTGGAGAAATTTTATGACATCATAAAAATTAATAATGAGTTTCGCGATTACGACTTCAAGAAAAATCTTGAAATCAAAACCAAACTTTGCGAAGCGGCCGAAAAGCTTGAAGATGCCGAGGATGTTATATCTGCATTCCACCAATTGCAAAAGTTCCATCAGGAATTCCGCGATACTGGGCCTGTTGCAAAAGATTTACGTGAAGCTGTTTGGAATAGATTCAAAGCAGCATCGACAATAATAAACAAACGTCACCAGGAATTCTTTGAAGGACAAAAGGAACAGGAACAGAACAACTTGGATGCAAAGACCGTAATTTGCGAGATAGTTGAAGGCATTGATTATGCACCGCTGAAATCATATAAGGATTGGGATGCCAAGACTCAGGAAATCATAAAACTCCAGGCAAAATGGAAGACTATCGGATATGCTCCGATAAAAATGAATACCAAAATATATGAACGTTTCAGAGCCGGATGCGACGACTTCTTCAAGAAGAAAAGCGAATATTTCAAGGGCATTAAACAAACAATGAACCTCAACTTGGTGAAGAAGCGCGAGTTATGCGAGCAGGCTGAAGCTTTGAAAGACAGTACCGATTGGAAAGAAACGGCAGACAAGTTATCGAATCTGCAAAAAGAGTGGAAGACAATAGGCCCTGTACAAAAGAAATATTCAGACACGGTTTGGAAACGCTTTATTACGGCTTGTGACTATTTCTTTGAACAAAAGAAAAAGAATTCATCTCCTCAATATTCAAGTGAACTGGCAAATATGGATAAAAAGAAATCCATAATTGAGCAGGTAAAGGGTATGGCTGATGAAGTCGGTGATGAAGCAGTTAAAAAAATAAAGAATCTGATCAGAGAGTTCAATGATACGGGACATGTACCTTATAAAGAGAAAGACAAACTTTACAAGGATTTCCACGACGCTGTTGACGCCATATCAAATCGTTTGGATATTCCATCCGACAGAGGAGGCAATTATAAGTCAAATTCAGCAAATAATAACTTTAAGAACAATAAACCAAGTCGCGAACGCGACAGACTGATTCATCAATATGAATCATTGAAGAACGACATCAAGACATACGAAAACAACTTGGGTTTCTTGAATTCTTCGTCAAAGAACGGCAATACATTAGTTACCGAACTTAACCGTAAGGTAGACAAATTAAAAGCCGACATGCAATCTGTCCTTGATAAGATTAAATTGATTGATAATCCTCCAAAGGTAGAGAAACCTGCCACCGAAGAAAAGGCTGAAGAAGAGGATAAAACTGCTGGTGAGGGAAAAACGGCAACAGAAGAAAATGTTGAAAAAGTTGAGGAAAAGACTGTAGCAGAAGAGAATACCGATACGGTTGAAGAGAAAGCTGAGGTTGAGGAAAAGGCAGTAACGGAAGAGAAGGCGGTTGTTGAAGAAAAGGCAAAAGTTGAAGAAGTAGCTGAAGAGAAAGCTCCGGAAAATGACGATAAGACTGCTGCAACTGAAGACGTTGTTGAAGAAAGGGTCGAAAAAGTCGAAGAGGAAGCTGAAGCTGCTGAAGAAGAAAAGAAAGAACCTGAAAAAGAAGAAAACGAAAATACAGGCGAAGCTCAAAAATAAATATTATCTCCGATAGAATTATAACAGATATTATTGGATAAAATATAAAAAACAGATGTGGGATAAATGCTTATACAGCGTTATCCCACATTAATATTTTATATGTGCTACATCAATTACATGACGTTACAAATCAGTAACCGTTATTCCTTTATTGCAATATCATAAATCTGTTCCGGCTTGGTAGCGTAATAAGCAGGATGGAATGGTTCCATTTCAGTTTTAGGGCGAAATCCCCACAGAACGCTGCAACAATCAATGCCGGCATTCTTGGCCGTAGCTGCATCTACGCCGCTGTCGCCGCAATACAATATATCTTTCTTATCGTTTACACCTAATTCATCCATTATTTGGTGAATTATCATGGGGTCGGGCTTCGTCTTCACACCTTCGCGCTGACCATGGACAGTGTCGAACACAATATCGGGAAGAGACACTTTGATAATCTTATCCGAACCTTCCTGATACTTATTGCTGCAAACGGCAACCTTTATGCCATCGGCTTTCAATTTCTTCAACAACTCCGGTATGCCTGTATACGGGCGGCTCATATCGGCAATGTGAGCACCGTAATATTCCAAAAAAGCATTTCTAATCAATAGTATGTTATCCTGTATACGGGCATCCTCAGGCAAAGCCCGTTCAAAAAGTTTATTTATGCCGTTTCCTACAAAATATCTGTATTCATTAACTTCGTGCGTGGGAAAATGATTTAATTTTAATCCGTAATTCGTACTTGCAGCAAGATCGGCTAACGTATTGATTAACGTTCCATCCAAATCAAAAATGACTAACTTCTTCATTCTTACACCTTTTTAACACCGCAAAGATAGCACTAAAAGATAATATAATCTACTTTTGCATATTATGAAAAAGATAATTTATATTATCATATCTGTAACATTGCTTACAGCATGCGGAAACACAAAAGATCAGAAGGCTTTAGCGATAGTGTCTCAATATGAGCATCAACTTTGTAAGCCTTACGGATACACGGGATTCAAACAGTTGGGTCGTGTATCACTAGACTCTGCCGAAGTGAAACTGCCATATAGAAAAGAGGTGCAAGGTCTGGTTTCGCAACTCAACAAGGCAACGGCCGATAATCAACGCGTGTATGCCGAGATAAAAAAAGGTGGTACAAGCTATACCGTATATAACATCATGGCCGACGAACTGCGCCGAACCGACTCGCAAGCCCATATATTGCAGTCGGAAATCAACAATATAGAGAAGTCATATAATCCGCGAATTCCTGGTTGGATGACGATGCACCGATTCCGCATAATCCAGAAGAACGGCTACATGAAACTCTTTCAATATATTTTTTACTTTGATTCGCAAGTGACAAAGATAACGGGATATATTAATCTTTCTGATTCTGTACCTATTTATCAACAGCTATAAGATTCCATCATTCTTTAAGAATTGGAAAAGCCACATGTATGTAATGCCATTATCATCAACATTGTTGGCAATATCATTGTTGTTGCATCAAAGGATATAGTAATAAGTGTTTATTATAATAACAAGTAGCATATTTTGAGAGAGTTATAAGAATAAAAAAATACGGGAAAAGGGGGCATGGCGGTTTGGCTGTTTCTATTTTATTGCGATTTGTATTAAAATATTTTCTACAATTGATAAATCTGAAAATTTTACGCTGCATAAAAAAAATTCATAACGCATGATTTTTTCTCATGCTTCCTTTTTATTTTTCAGGTAGCGTGTATTATTTTTTATTATGATAATCCGCAATAATACCTATGTAAATATTTGTCCATATTACCATAAAATATTATTTTAGCATCATAATAAAAAGCTTATTGAATG
>Ga0210129_1000097_pt1 | contig 23977 bp, 17 predicted proteins | sample WestPond_Cattail_2_FD_185582 | JGI IMG/M metagenome (GOLD analysis project Ga0210129, IMG submission 185582) | Wetland microbial communities from the San Francisco Bay, California, USA, that impact long-term carbon sequestration -... | ecosystem: Environmental > Aquatic > Marine > Wetlands ... | reverse complement strand
ATAAATGATAAACTTGTCAAAGAACTAATTGATATAGCAACATATAGGGCAGCATGAATAGCTTAAACACTATATGATTTTATAACGAACCATTGTTAATTAATGCGCCAATTTAATTTGATTCTCCAAAGCCTCTTTGATATACCCATTAATAGATACACCTGCATCTTTAGCCAAAGAAGCAATTCGACTATGAATATCAGGAGATATACGAATATTAAGTGAACCGCTATATGGCTTGCGTGGTTTTATACCGTCTGCTACACAACCGGCAATATAGTCATCTATTTCTTCTTTAAAATCCGCATTGAGTTCATCTATCGTAGTACCTTCATAAGTTATACAATCCTTGCTCATACCAAGAACCTTACCAAAAAGACAATTATCGGTTTTGCTGTACTCAACAGGACCTTTGTAACCTTTATATTCTAGATAGTCCATAATTTATTATTTTATTAAACCATTACTTTTTCTCGGTTTTAATCTTTACAATAATCTTATTCTTTAAACATTTGAACAATCTTCTATTAGGAGTCTTTCAGGTAACAACTGATTATTAGGTAGTTACTACAAGAAGTAACTACCTTTATAGTTAATATATTCGTTTATGAAATTGCATAATTAATAGTTACGCCCCATGTATTTCCTCTCTTATCCTCTCACTGTCTGCAAACAGCGCTATTTGATCGCCTTTAGTCATATCGTAGGTGATAAAAGTCCTAAATAACACATTTCCTCCTTCGGTTTCTATCCCCATAGCCACACCCTCTTTGCTACTTCCATATACTTCAGTGCTAACAACCTCTTTACTGTTAAGTACCGGTACATCTTTTAAATCATAGGCAAAAGTGGCATTTAATTTAAAATATTCTCTGATTAAGAGTTCTCCACTCTGCGATTTACCTGCCCGCGTGGCGTAACGGCTGAAAAAGTGCGGCGGGAAAAAGATGAAATGATCCTTGCCATTTGTAGTTGTTGACATAATGGCTATTTTCTTACCTTCCTTGTCGTAATTGGTAATACATATAAATGTTACGCCCAACTCCTTATTGTTCCCACTTTCCCAACAAAGCAACCATCTGTTTTTACGTGGGCTTGTATAGAATGAATAAAGATATAGCGGAAAAAGCTTAGACGTGATAACCATGTGACGCACTTGCTTGTACCTCTTTTTTGAAAATTCATCAACAGCTACCAAATCTTTATTCAATTCATCACAGATCTGCTGTTCATCCATTGTAGATATAATCATTTCTTATGTATGTGTAATTTACCCCTGCAAAATTAATATATTATATACAGATGAGTGCACAGATGTAACATCAATTAAGGAATTTGAATAAATTAGATGTTACATGTAAAATATATTTCTTGTATTTTGCTATGTCGATATTGCAAAATAAACTATTTTTGTGCCCGAATTAAATTATAGTTCAATATGGAAATAGAAAAAAATCCGACGTTTGAAGAAATAAATGAGAGCTACTCAATGAAAGAAGCCATTGATGAAGCTAAACGTTGTTTGAATTGCAAAAATCCGCAATGTGTGCATGGATGCCCCATAAAGCATAATATTCCAGAATGGATACATCAATTGTCTATGGGAAACCTTGGCAATGCCATGTGCATTATTAATGAGAAAAGTAACCTCCCCTCAGTATGCGGACGAGTTTGCCCCCATGAAAAGCAATGCGAAGGACATTGCATCATGAATAAAAAAGGTAATGGTGTACATGTCGGCAAGTTAGAGCGTTTCATAGCCGACTTTGACGGCAATATGGCTTTGATACGTGAGAAACTTGTGCCGAAGACTCGCGGAAAAATTGCTGTTATCGGTTCAGGACCTGCCGGACTCACCATTGCAGGCGATTTGTCGCGAATGGGATTTAATGTAGAGATATTTGAAATGGAACCGGAACCGGGAGGCGTATTGATGTTCGGCATACCTGAATATCGTCTGCCGAATGACGTTGTGCGTCGCGAAGTGACTAAAATAGAGGAACTTGGCGTGATATTCCATGTAAACACAGTTGTGGGACAGGATATAACCGTTGACCAAATGTTTGAACAGGGTTTTGATGCGATATTTATCGGTACAGGTACGGTTAAACCCAAGAAACTGAAGATTCCAGGATACAAACTTAAAGGTGTGATTCAGTCTTCATACTTTTTGCGCCAGGTAAGTTTGATGAATGAAGGCAGCATTCAGCGCGAAGATGTGCCGATGCACGAAGGCGACAGAGTAATTGTTATCGGTTGCGGTAATGTTGCCATGGACGGAGCGCGTACTGCAATACGTATGGGTGCTAAGTCGGTCACCGTGTTTTATCACCGCACGATTGATGATATGACGGCCTTGCGCTCGGAATACGAAGGAGCTGTGCATGAAGGTGTTGCATTCTCATGGCTTAGCAACGTTATTGAGTTGAACGGCGACGGTGAAATATTAAAAGAAGCTGTTGCAGATTGCAACGGTGAGAAAAAGACCGTTCCCGTAGATGTTGTGATGTTTGCCGTAGGGTCGGAACCGGCCAGTCGCATAGTATCTACAACCACAGGCATTGATGTCGATAAAAACGGGTATGTGCTTACTCGTGAAAAACCTTATGGAATGACAACCCGTAAAGGTGTGTTTGCCGGAGGCGATGTTGTGAATGCTCCTCAGACAGTAGTACTCGCCATGCGTGATGCCAAAATGGTAACCGAAGGCATAGCACAATACGTAGATGCAATTAAACTACTTGATGAGATAAATTCACATTAATAGATATAGGAGGTGAAAATCCTCCTATATATAACATTATCTTCGTGATTTTTTTTATACGAACCGTCAAGATATTTTTTGTGATGTAACTTAGTTATAGATGCAAAAATATAAACTATTACTCATTTAACGGCAATATTATTAACTCTATTTTTTACAATTTCATATATTTCTGTCATCGTTATACCAACAATTTGTTCAGCTTCGGCGTTTGGTTTGCTCTGGGAAACCTTTCGTTTCCCAGAGCGTTTGATCTCGTCCGCCAGAGTGTTTGATCTCGTCCGCCAGAGTGTTTGGCCTCGTTTCCCAGAGTATTACGAAGATGAATTGCCTGAAGTTTTATCAAATTGGCATGCCATATTTAAGTCATTAGCACTGTATTATGGAGTAAGCGCAATATCATTGAAAAGCACAGGTAGTGAAAAGAGGGATTACGAGCACGCACTTCATTCATTAAAGACAATCAATACGCTTTGCTTGACGAAAGGATGAAAATCTTCTCAGAAAATCATCAAAACAATTAAGGTCTACACATAATTAAGAATCTATGTAAAAAGTAACCGGTTGAATATCTTATTCTTTAATTGAATAAAAGATTCAACCGGTTACAACATATATACATATATTATAATGTATATAACACAATATTTTTAGTTATTTCTTCCGAAAAGTCTAAGTATGTACAAGAATAAATTGATAAAATCAAGATATAACGACAGACTGCCCATCAATGCAATTTTTTTGGAATTGTCACCCATGTCAGTTCCATAATTCATCAACATATTCTTAATCTTTTGTGAATCATAAGCTGTAAGGCCTACAAAAACTGCAATACCAATATAGCTTACTAACCAATCAAATACCGTAGAAGCTACAAAGATATTTACAACAGTAGCTATCAGTACTCCTATCAAACCCATAATAAGATATCTTCCCAATCCCGACAAATCTTTTTTCGTTGTATATCCTACAACAGCCATTGCCGCAAACGTGCCTGCCGTTACAAAAAATGTTGTGGCAATTGATGTGGCAGTGAAAGCCAGAAATATGAACGACATCGTCACACCATTGAGTATCGAATAGATAAAGAACATCGTTGATGCCGTAAAGAAAGACATTTTATAAATAGATGCACTCAGTATCCATACCAAAGCTAATTCACAAACTATTAAACCGATAAATAAAATATGATTACCCAATATGGCCGTCATCAGCTCTCTGCTATTTGCAACATAAAAAGCTGTAAGGCCGGTTACACAAAGTGCTAGAGCCATCCATAAATACACTTTTCTCATTAATGCAGAATAAACAGATAACTGCTTGGCGCCAGTTTCGTCGAAAGTACGATCGTTATAAATTTCCATAATCAATTTATGTTTTAAATACTTAGTGCAAAGATGTAGAAAAATTTATTATTGTGCAAGCATATTGTGAAAATTAGGCTATAGCTCTGTCTATTTTACATATATTTACTTATATCTCTAACTTCCTTTTCTATATGTTGTGAAATCAATTTCCATTCTTAATGTAGTAAGGATTATTTAATCAATTTGTTAGCAATTAATAATACAGTTTTATTGTGCTTGTAACATTTTATTTGTTAATTCGCAAAGTAAAAATGAAAATAGGCAAATAAAACAGAAATATAGGACAATATTATGGATCTATTTTTGGTAAATCAACTTGCTACTTTTGATAAAGACATATTAATAGGTATAAATGAATTCCATTGTATATGGGGCGATTATTTTATAAATCTAATCGCCGGTAGATTGGAATGGATACCGTTATATGTGGCTATGGCTTTTGTAATATTTAAAAACCTCAATGTACGCACTTCATTAATCGTCATGGTTTGCATTGCACTTGCTGTCGGACTTGCCGACCATACGTGCAGTCATCTGTTGCGCCCTATGTTCGAACGCCTGCGCCCTTCGAATTTAGATAATCCGATCCATGTATATATACATATTGTAGATAATTATCGTGGCGGACAATATGGTATGCCTTCATGTCATGCGGCCAATTCAATGGCTTTAAGCCTGTATATTATCCTTCTGTTTCGTAAACGATTTGTGTCATGGTTCATGGCAGGTTGGACTGCCCTTCTATGCTATGCCCGCATGTATGAAGGTGTTCACTATCCAGGAGATATTTTGGGTGGACTGATAGTAGGTACGGCCTTTGCCATTATATTTTACTTTATCACCCGTTTCCTAATAAAAAATTACAACCATTGGTATACTGACGGGAAAAAGTTTCTTGAGCATGAATTCAATAACACGTCACTTATTCCTTATGTAGGAATTGCAACGATAGTTGTTATCATGATTTGGGCTACTATCTCAATGTATCGTTACTAAAGTAGCACCGAATCCATATTGCTGAAACGATGCATCCTGCCAAGTGCAGGTTTTATATTTGTGCTTTAATTCCTGAAGAATCTGTTGACGAAGCACTCCGTTGCCTTTACCGTGAATAAATACGATTTTACGTTCCTTATTTTGTAAGTTGGATTGCATGACTTCATTAAACGTTTTCATCTGGTAATCAAGCATTTCCTTGTTGTTCATGCCGTTTGTTGAATCCAATAAGCTGTCGATATGTAAATTAATTTCAAGCGGTTCATTTGGATTGACTTTACGTGCCGGCTGTGGCTTTTCATGTTCTTCAATGTGCTTTTTACTGAGTATCTCCTCTTTAAGGTTGTCAGCATCCACATTAATAGGCTTAACAGCATTGTCATTATCAATAATCTTTTGCAACAATGCCGGTTCTTCAAAATAATCGGTACGAACAAAAGCATTTAGCTTATAGAATTTCACCAAATCTATTTTTATCTGTGCGGTAACTGCCGGTTTGTATTCATAAGCCACACCTTCTTTAAATGGAATGATTTCTGCTATAAGCGGATCAAGTTCGTCAAGATTACTCTTGTCTATTTCATCCAAATACATTTTTGTATCAGGTTCTATAACACCGCTAAAACGTGTACGCCATTTAAGTCCTTCGGATGAAAGGATGACATAATATAATCTAAAAGAGCAATCGTTGATAATGTACATGTCATAAGAAGAACTTGATAAAGCTTTAATATCCGAAGGTATAAAAGCCAACATGGCATTAACCTTATCATTTGCAGTGTTTTTTGCTGCCATACCATATGCAGCAGCTACGGATTCAAAGCCTTTTTCAGGTGCCATTTCCGGTTTATGTGCAGCATAATATTTGTGTTTGGCAGGTATATCCTTAGCTTCAGGCTCCGACTGTTTTTCCATATTGTAGTCATCAGTATCTACAACTATGCAGTCCTTTATTAATGTCGGTATTTCAAAACCGTCCTCATCTTCAATGCCAACCTGGTCTTTACCTATGAAACGTTTTACGATACCACCACCCACATCATTAAGAAAACGAACCTTATCACCTATTTTCATACGATATTATTTTATATTTTCTGCAAATATCAGTATTTTTGCGCACATTTACAAAGATTATGACAGAAGATACAAAACATATCAAAATTAAAGATTACAATTATCAGCTACCTGACGAAAGGATAGCAAAGTTTCCATTAAAAGTCAGAGATCAGTCAAAATTATTAATTTACCGGCACGGGCAAATAAGTGAATCACAATTCTTTCACCTTCCGGAATTAATCTCGAAAGGGAGTTTGATGGTTTTCAACAATACGAAAGTTATCTATGCCCGATTACATTTTCGCAAAGAAACAGGCGCATTAATAGAGGTGTTTTGCCTTGAACCGATAGAACCTCACGATTACGTTCTCTCTTTTCAGCAAACCGATAAGTGCAGCTGGTTATGCATGATCGGTAATTTGAAAAAGTGGAAAGAAGGAACACTGCAACGCGAAATAACCGTAAGTGATAAAAAGTTGACGCTTACTGCTACACGTGGCAAAAGCGTAGGTACAAGCCAGTGGGTGGATTTTGAGTGGAATGACAATAATGTCACATTTGCAGAAGTTCTGGATGCCGTTGGCGAACTACCGATACCGCCTTATTTAAACCGCAAGTCGGAAGAAAGTGATAAAGTAACTTATCAAACAGTTTATTCCAAAATCGAAGGCTCCGTTGCAGCACCTACAGCCGGGCTGCATTTCACTCAAAACGAACTTGATGCATTAAATGAAAAAGGTGTTGACTTGGACGAGTTGACTCTGCATGTTGGAGCCGGTACATTTAAACCTGTGAAAAGCGAAGAAATTGAAGGACATGATATGCACACCGAATGGATTTCGGTAAAACAGGATACCATTAAAAAACTTATATCTCACAGTGCTGAGTGTATTGCTGTGGGAACAACGTCAGTACGCACACTTGAAAGTTTATATTATGTGGGGCTTACCCTTTATCGTAACCCCGATGCTACAGATGAAGAGTTGGAAGTGAAGCAATGGCAACCGTACAACGAAAAAGATGTTGAGCCGATTACTCCTATGCAAGCTCTTGAAGCTATAGATAAATACATGACTCGCCACAATTTGGAAGCGCTACACAGTAATACCCAATTATTGATTGCTCCCGGATATAAATATCATTTCGTAAAAGTTATGATAACCAATTTCCATCAACCGCAAAGCACATTACTTTTATTAGTTTCTGCATTTGTAAACGGAGATTGGAAAAATATTTATAACTTTGCAATGAGTCACGATTTTCGTTTTCTCAGTTACGGCGACAGTTCAATTCTTTTCCCATAAAATGTTTGTGTTATGAGTAAATTAATAAAAAAGATTATTGTATGTGTTATTGCATTACTTTGCTGCAATACGATAGGTGCACAACAACCCAAAAAGTATGAGTTTCGTGGTGTATGGATTCATACTCTTAACGGTGATTACCAAGGTAAAACCGAAGTACAATTCAAAGCGCAAATCAACGCTCAATTGGATAAGTTTAAGCAAGTCGGTATCAATGCTATAATCTTTCAGATACGTCCCGAAGCCGATGCTCTGTATGCTTCCAAACTTGAACCGTGGAGCCGTTTTCTAAGTGGTATACAAGGTGTTTCACCGGGTTGGGATCCGCTGCCTTTTGTTATTGATGCTTGCCATGAGCGTGGAATGGAATTTCATGCGTGGATAAATCCTTATCGCGTAACACTTGATTCCACAGAAACTTTAGCTCATACACACATATATTACCAACATCCTGAATGGTTTGTAAAATATGGCAAACAAATATTCTTCAATCCGGGTATACCTGAATGCAGAAAATTTATTAACGATGTCGTAAGGGATATAGTTAGCCGCTACGATGTCGATGCAATACACATGGATGATTATTTCTATCCCTATCCTGTTGGCGGACAAGAGTTTCCGGATGAAGCTACTTTTCAAAAATATGGCGTACCGGCCGGCTTTGCATACGAAAAAGGTAACTGGCGGCGTGAGAATGTAAATAAACTCATTAGCGAAATAAGTCAGACCATTCGCGAAACAAAGCCGTGGGTTAAATTCGGTGTATCTCCTTTTGGCATATATCGTAACAAAAAAGATGCTATAGATGGTATCGGCAGTGATACAAACGGACTGCAATGCTATGATCAACTTTATGCCGATGTATTGTTGTGGATGCGTAATCGTTGGGTGGATTATGTTATACCTCAACTATATTGGAATATTGGTACAAAAGTTGCCGACTACACTACATTGATTAATTGGTGGGCTGCATATTCTTATGATTGCCCTTTATATATCGGTCAGGACTTTACTCGTACCGTATCTTCGAATCAAATGGATCAGAAGCTAAAGCTTTCAAGCACAACTACTAACGTATCAGGTAACTGCTTTTTCAGCGGACATTCGATGCTTGAAGATCCGGTGAATTTAAAACTACTTGGTGAAAGACATTATAATACACCTGCTATCGTACCGCCAATGGCTAAGTTCGGCAATAAAGCACCCAACAAGATTCGTGGATTAAAAGCCAAATGGACTGATGCAGGTTATTTACTGTTGTGGATAGAGCCGAAGGCAAAAACGCCGATTGACAGTGCAAAGACTTATGTTGTTTACCGTTTTGACAAGAATGAAAAAGTAAATCTTGATGATCCTACTCACATAATGGCTATCACCACAGATTGCTTTTATCGTTTGCCTTATGTTGACGGCAAAACAAAATACAAATATGTGGTGACAGCCCTTAACAGATTACATAATGAATCTAAGAACAAATCAAAAAAAGTGAAGTTATAGAAGGATTAATCTTGAAAATATATTTTCTCACCGTCAAACCAGCCATACATATCATCCTCGGATACGAATGTAATGCCATCAAATGTCAGGTGGGAATTATCACTTAAGTATATATCCATATTACCGTCCAAACTTAATGTCCAGGTGATATTATAGTTATTAACATGTTCCGAACCGATATTTCCGTTCTCGTCGTAATAGTCTATGACCTCACTGTATGTACCTGTACCTTGTGAATCGAAGTACAATGTACGTGTAATACTATAGCCGTTATAATCGGTAGTTGAACACCACTGCCTTGATTCAAGATCAGTTGTTAATACGCCGACGCTAACGCCATCATTGCTGATTTGTACTTCACATGAACTTAAAACTATTGTTGACATCATTGTCAGCAATAAAACCGATAATATACGTGTTGTAGTTTTCATGATTTTTATCTTTTTTGTTTGATACAAAAATATTAGAGTTATTTCCCTATAAGTAGGGAATATTCCTTTCTATTTGTAGGGAGATGCCTTTTTTATTATTTTTGCAACAACAAATTGCAATAGAACATGAAGAAATTTATTATAACATCACTGGCGATATTGATATGTGTATGCGGAAGCGCACAACCTAAGGTTGAAGTCAGAGCCGTATGGTTAACCACTCTTTACGGTCTTGATTGGCCGCATAACTTATCTCCTGCTTCACAAAAAGCAGAACTTTGCGAAATGTTGGATGCTTTTAAACGTCTGAATATCAATGTTGTTTTCTTTCAAACCCGTCTTCGCGGTGATGTAGCATATCCTTCGGCTATAGAGCCTTTCAACTCGGTATTTACAGGTCGTGAAGGTGGAAACCCTGGGTATGATCCGCTGGCCTTTGTCATTGACGAATGCCACAAGCGCGGTATGGAATGCCATGCATGGATTGTGGCTTTAAAAATGGGTAAGCGCAAAAATAAACTGACTACGCCATGGGGCGGTGAGAATTATCTTAATCCTGCTTTACCTGCGACAAAAACGTATTTATCGGGAATAGTGCGTGAAATAGTTTCACAATATAATGCTGACGGAGTACAATTCGACTATCTACGTTATCCTGAACATGTCAGCAAGCTTTTTGATGCAAAATTATATGCACGTTCAGGGCGGAACCTGCCACTAGCTGATTGGCGACGTTCAAACATAACATCTATTGTAGATGCTCTCTATCACGAAATAAAATCGATTAAACCGTGGATTAAAGTCAGTACCTGCCCCATCGGCAAATATTGTGATTTGGATGGACATTCATCAGGATACAACGCGCGTGATGTGGTGTTTCAAGATTCTCAATTGTGGATGAGTCGTGGCATACAGGATATGATTTGTCCGATGATGTATTTCAAAGGTAACGATTTTTATTCTTATGCGCTCAATTGGCAAAGTCATAATTCAGGACGCAGTGTCGTTCCCGGATTAGGCATTTACTTTATGGATTCTAAAGAGACGCATGATGGCATAGCATGGAATGTGAATGAATTCAGCAACCAAATTAAATATATACGGAGTAACAAATTGGCAGGTGAATGTTTCTTCCGAGCCGCATATCTAAAACAAAACATTCAGCACATAGCAACAAGCCTTGAACTGAATGAATATCAATATCCTGCACTGCCGCCGCCAATCAGTTGGCAGGATTCCGTCAAACCTGCAGTACCTAAATATTTTGCCATAAAATATTTGAAAGCAGGTACGCAACTATTTTGGCAAGCACTCACCAACAACGTAAAATACAATATATACGGTTCCAATTCATGGCCTGTCGATGTTAATAATGCAGCAAACATCATAGCTCTTAAAATAACGGATAATAATTATTTATATAATAAATATATGACCCTTCCATTCTTACGCTATTTTGCCGTAACTGCCATAGACATATATGGTAATGAAAGTAAACCGGCACAAATAAAGATCGAATAAATAATATCAAAAATAAAACCCCGACAATAAATGCCGGGGTTTTATTTTTGATTATGTAATTAATTATTGTTGTTTTGCTTGCTCTTCGTACATTTTTTGTATTTCGTCGAATTGAGGACCTTTTGTTCCCAATCTGTAATAAACAGCATATAATCCGTTCAACCATAAACTCTTATCATCAGGCTTCAACTCACGAACTTTCTCATAACATGGTTTTGCCATGCCGTAAAGTGCCGTAATCATACCTTGTTTCCTATTATAATCTTTAGCTTGTGTAGATGTATTGGCATCAATCTCCATAGCACGGCTTATGTAAGCACGTCCCATATAACTCCAAGCTTGGGCGTAATCAGACTTTTTATCTGTTGACATCTTATAATACTTAACGGCATTTTCATAATCCTTTGAAAGTTCATAAAGATACCCTTTAACAAAAGTATATGTTGCATTATTCGGATCCTTTGCAATCATTTCATCAGCAAAATTCTGTGCATCAGAAACTTTTCCTTTAGACGAATAGTAGTTAACAAGATTCAGGAAGAAGTAGTTATCTGAAGGATATTTAGTAATACCATCTTTCAATGCTGCTACCCATTTAACCGTATCTTTAGTCTCACCATATCCGTTTGTCAACCATTCTGTAGCTGATTTTGCTTCATCTGGTTTGCCTTGTGCAATTACTGTAGGAGCATACTTTGTAACATAAGCCCAGTCCTTTGAACGTACAGCAGCAATACAGCCGTAATATGCACTAACAGTGGCAAAACTGTCTACTTTCTGTTCTTTTTCTTGCAACATTGGAGCAGAAGCTAGGTCAACATAAGTGCCGAAAAACTTTTCTGCTGTACTGTTATCACCTTTATTAATATAAACAACACCACCATTTATAAGATTACCTTTATATTGTTTGATAACCGGTGCATTGTCATTGCGGTATTTATTTTTGATCTTACCTTTTTCATTAGGTATTTGAGCCAAACTATCGCATTTTAGCATATACTGAGTCATTTTATATGTTCCGTTATAAAATGCGACAGTATCATAAGCTTGCTTAAGCCATATCTTTTTCTCTTGTTCGGATACGATGGCTTTTTGAATTTGCCCTGCTACGTTCCATGTTTCAGGGTCATTCATGGTCTCAGGATTCTTTAAGGCCTCGTCAATAAGGCTTTGAGCTTTGGCGAAATCAGGTTTTTCTGCCTCTGCTGCCGACTTAGCTGCTTTCAAATTCGACTTTTGCGCGTATATAGAACCGACACTAAGCAAAAGTACAATTGATAAGATTACTTTTTTCATGCTTCTCTGTTTTATATTAAATTATTTATTTTCATTTTCGTCATCACCAAATAGCGAACCTTGAATTGGTCCATTGTTGTGAGTTGAATTTTCTTCCGTTGAATCATCGTCTGTTATCGAATCTTCATCTTGGGATAATGATTCTTCCTGAACTGATGATTCATTATTAACAGATATCTCATCCACTTTAGCATCGTCATCAACTGTATTCTCCTCTTCTTCTGAATTTACTTTACAAACATTAGCAATTTGGTCATCGCGTTTTTCAAGATTGATAAGTTTCACTCCTTGTGTTGCACGTCCCATAATGCGGAAATCGGCAACTTTGACACGAATGGTTATGCCGCTCTTATTAATAATCATCAAATCATTATCATCGGTGACAGCCTTAATTGCTACTAAATTACCGGTTTTATCGGTAATTTTCAACGTACGAACACCTTTTCCTCCTCTGTTTGTAATACGATAGTCTTCAATGTCGGAACGCTTTCCGTAACCGTTTTCTGAAATGACCATAACATTCTCAGAGTGTATGTCTTTAATGCAAATCATGCCGATTACTTCATCCGTTTGTCCGTCAAGTTTTATACCTCGAACACCTGTTGAATTACGTCCCATCGCACGTATAGCAGATTCGTTGAACCGTATGGCACGTCCATTGCGGTCGGCAATAACAATTTCATTGTTACCGTTAGTCATGCGTACTTCAATTACTTGGTCGCCTTCATTAATGTTAATTGCATTAACGCCATTTGTACGCGGACGGGAATATGCTTCGAGCGGAGTCTTCTTAACAATACCGCGCTTTGTACAAAATACGATATAATGCCCTTTAACGAATTCGGTATCATTGAAATTCTTAATACGAACGAATGCATTCACCGAATCATCGGAATCTATATTGAGTAAATTCTGTATGGCACGTCCCTTGGAATTCTTTGTTCCTTCAGGTATTTCATACACTTTAAGCCAATAGCAACGTCCCTTATGTGTGAAGAACAGCATAGTGTTGTGCATCGTAGCCGGATATATGTTTTCAATAAAGTCCTCATCACGCGTGTTAGAGCCTTTAGAACCTACTCCACCTCGATTTTGCGAATGGAACTCAGACAAAGGAGTGCGTTTGACATATCCAAGATGTGATATTGTTATAACCATTTGATCATCTGAATAGAAATCTTCGGCATTGAACTCTCCGGCCGACATCATTATCTTTGAACGACGTTCATCCCCGAATTTTTCCTTTATTTCAAGCAATTCATCTTTTATAACCTTACGGCAGAGTTCATCATCTGCAAGTATTTGTTCCAAATAAGTTATTTGCTTTTCCAGTTCACCATACTCTGCATGCAACTTATCCTGTTCAAGGCCTGTGAGTTGACGCAAGCGCATTTCAACTATTGATCTTGCTTGTATATCATCAAGGCTAAAGCGTGACTTTAAATTTTCAATAGCTTCCTGCGGACTCTTTGCTGCACGAATAATCTTCACGACCTCATCAATATTGTCACTGGCAATAATTAATCCTTCAAGGATATGAGCACGTTCTTTTGCCTTAGCCAAGTCATACTTTGTACGGCGGATAACAACTTCATGACGATGCTCAACGAAATATTTAATAAGGTCTTTTAAATTTAAAAGATGAGGACGACCGTTAACCAGTGCAATATTATTAACTCCGAAAGAAGTTTGCAATGCAGTCATCTTATAGAGTTTGTTCAATACTACATTAGCATTGGCATCACGTTTGATATCAATGACAATACGCATACCTTCACGATCGCTTTCATCATTGGCATTCGATATACCGTCGATTTTCTTTTCATCTGCCAATGCGGCAATATTTTCTATAAGCTCCTTTTTGTTAACACCGTAAGGAATTTCGGATATGACAATCTTATCATGATTTTGATCACTTTCAATCTCGGCTTTGGCACGCATAATAACACGTCCGTGACCGGTAAGATATGCTTCACGCACACCTGCCATACCATAAATATAGCCTCCTGTCGGAAAGTCAGGAGCCTTAATATAATTCATCAACTCATCAATGGTTATATCGTTATTGTCGATATATGCCACGCATGCATCAATAGCTTCCGACAAATTGTGCGTAGGCATATTTGTTGCCATACCAACGGCAATGCCTGAAGCTCCGTTAACCAACAAATTTGGTATTCGCGTCGGTAGCACCGAAGGTTCTTGCAACGTATCGTCAAAGTTATTGACCATGTCAACAGTATCCTTATCAAGATCATGCATCATTTCTTCACCCAGCTTATTCAATCTGGCTTCAGTGTAACGCATGGCTGCAGGGCTATCACCATCAACAGATCCGTAATTTCCCTGACCGTCGACCAACGGATAGCGCATGCTCCAATTCTGAGCCATACGCGCCATAGCCAGATAAACGGAAGAATCACCGTGAGGATGATATTTACCTAATACTTCACCAACTATCCTGGCAGACTTTTTATGCGGTTTGTCCGAAGTATTTCCTAATCCCATCATACCAAACAAGATGCGTCTATGGACGGGTTTAAACCCATCACGAACATCAGGCAAAGCACGGGATACTATTACGGACATTGAATAATCAATATATGAAGACTTCATTTCTTCTTCAATATTGACCTTTATAATTCTGTCTTGTTCAAACATTTAATATATCTATTAATTTTAAATTAATTCATATTTCAAAAAACTATGCTAAAGTACTGCATTTTCATAATATATGAAAGTTTTTGAACGAAAAAATAGAAATCTTCTTTGGCACATTATTTGTAAGACTCTGAATGAAATGGCTAATTTATATATTGTACATAAAAATAATATGTATCTTTGCCAACAGTAACTCTTACTACAAAAATATTATTAAAGGAGGATAAGAATTATGTATGAGAAATTTACAAAACAGACAGCTCAGTCGATCATGTTCAGTAAGGAAGAAGCCGAACGTCTGCATAATAATTATATAGGTCCTGAACACCTTTTGCTTGGACTGCTTCGGCAAGATAATTGCGATGCAGTGAATGTACTAGAAGCTTTACAAGTTAATTTGGAAGCTTTGAAATATTCAATTGAGGCTGAAATTCGAGATAAACAGTTACCTGACACTGACCAATCCGCTACTACTAATCCGGATTTAACTAAAGAAGCTCAAGAGATCTTAAATAGCAGTATCGTTGAAGCAGGTTTCTTGAATGATAAACTTGCCAAGCCCGTACACGTGCTATTGGCTATATTAAAATCAAAGTCAATGTTGAACCAGTTATTTAATAAATATGATGTATCATACCGTTCTGTATTCAATGCTGTCGTCAAAGCTCAACAACCTAACGGCACTACTGATATGAGCGCATATAATAATGATGATAACGATGACGACGAAGACTTTGAAGACGGTGATATGCTCTATAAAAAGACAAAGTCCGAAGCGCATAGTTCAAAGACTGATACACCAGTGCTTGACAAGTACAGTTCCGATATAACAAAGGCGGCCGAAGAAGAAAAGCTTGACCCTGTCGTCGGACGTGAAAAAGAAATTCAGCGCATCGCCCAAATATTAGGAAGAAGAAAGAAAAATAATCCTATACTTATAGGTGAGCCGGGCGTCGGCAAATCAGCTATTGTTGAAGGACTGGCCATTAGAATAAATGAGAAAAAAGTCTCGCGCATTTTATTCAACAAACGAGTATTAAGTTTGAACATGGCATCGGTCGTAGCCGGAACAAAATATCGCGGTCAATTTGAAGAGCGACTGAATAATATATTAAGAGAACTAAAAGATAATCCAGACATCATTTTATTCATTGATGAGATTCATACTATTGTCGGTGCCGGATCAACTACCGGTTCAATGGATGCTTCAAATATTTTGAAACCTGCATTGTCTCGCGGAGAAATACAATGTATCGGTGCTACCACTACAGATGAATATCGTAAAAATATTGAAAAAGACGGTGCTCTTGACAGACGCTTCCAAAAGGTGATGGTCGAACCTACCACCTTTGATGAAACTATACAAATTCTTCACAATATAAAGGACAGATATGAGGATCATCACAATGTAAAATATACCGATAAAGCAATTGAGGCATGTGTCAAATTGACAGATAGATACATATCCGATCGTTTTTTCCCTGATAAAGCCATAGATGCTTTAGATGAAGCCGGGTCACGAATACACCTTACAAATATTATTGTGCCTAAAAACATTGAAGAGCAAGAACAAATGATTGCAGATATGACACAAAAGAAACATGATGCAGTTACAGCTCAAAATTATGAATTGGCAGCAAGTTTTCGTGACAAGGAAAAAGAACTCAACGAGCAATTGGAGGTAATGAAAAATGAATGGGAACATTCATTAAAAGAAAAGAGAGAAATTGTTGATGAAGAACAGATTGAAGATGTTGTTTCAATGATGAGCGGTATTCCTGTTCAGCGGATGGCCGAAAGCGAAAACGAGCGATTAAAAAATATGGCCGATGTCCTAAAGACTAGAGTTATAGCTCAAGATGAAGCAGTAGAAACATTAGTAAAAGCTATCAGGCGCAGTCGCATCGGGTTAAAAGATCCGAACCGCCCTATCGGAACATTTATGTTTTTAGGTCCTACCGGAGTAGGTAAAACTTATTTAGCCAAACAATTAGCCAAGAGTATGTTCGGTAGTGAGGATTCTCTGATTCGTATAGATATGAGTGAATATATGGATAAATACACGGTAAGCAGGTTAATCGGAGCGCCTCCAGGATATGTGGGTTATGAAGAAGGTGGACAATTGACTGAGAAAGTACACCGTAAACCATATTCTATCATATTGCTTGATGAGATAGAAAAAGCACATCCAGATGTATTTAATATATTGCTGCAAATAATGGATGAAGGTCGCTTAACCGATAGTTACGGCAAAACCATTGACTTCAAGAATACGGTAATAATAATGACATCAAATGCCGGTACCAGGCAACTTAAAGAATTCGGAAACGGTATAGGATTCAATAAAGCAGATGTTGACCGTTCAAAAATGTCACGCTCACTTGTTGATAAGGCTTTGAATAAGACTTTCTCACCGGAATTTTTGAACCGTATTGATGAAATTATTACGTTTGATCAGCTGTCAATTGACTCTTTGGTTAAAATAGTAGACATAGAAATGAGTAGCGTATCTAAACGGTTATCAGAAAAAGGTTATACTTTGGAAATAGATAACGAGGCAAAGAAATTTCTGGCTGGTAGAGGATACAATGTTCAATTCGGTGCACGTCCCTTGCGCAGGGCTATACAAAATTTCGTAGAAGATGACATTGCAGAAACTATTCTTAATAATAAGATCACTAAAGGTAACAAGATAATGGTTACCTACCATGAAGGTGATGAGAAGTTAAACATAAGCATAGTATAAAAGGCAGATAAGATAGACAAAATGTCAGATTGATTTCAATCTGGCATTTTTTTTGTTTCTATCTTTCAAAATAAATTAAATAAAATCATATCTATTATGCAAAAAGGAAACATTGGGGTAACCACAGAAAACATCTTCCCCGTAATCAAAAAATTTTTATATAGTGATCACGAGATATTCCTTCGTGAAATTGTGTCTAATGCTGTAGATGCCACACAAAAATTGAACACATTGGCTTCAAACGGTGAATTTAAGTCCGAAATAGGTAACACTAATATCGAAATTAAACTCGATAAAGATAAAAAAACATTAACCGTATCGGATAAAGGCATCGGTATGACTGAGGAAGAAATGGACAAATACATTAACCAAATAGCATTTTCCGGTGCTAATGATTTCCTTGAAAAATATAAAAATGATGCAAAAGCCATTATAGGTCATTTCGGATTAGGTTTCTATTCAGCCTTTATGGTAGCTTCGAAGGTTGAGATATACACAAAATCATACAAAGAAGCTTCGGATGCTGTAAAATGGAGTTGCGACGGCAGTCCTTCATTCAGCATGGAAAAGAGCGATAAAGCAGATCGTGGTACTGACATAGTACTTTATATTGATGATGATTGTAAAGAATTCTTGGAAAAAACTAAGGTTGAAGAGTTATTGACAAAGTATTGCAAGTTTTTGCCCGTACCTATTGTTTTCGGTAAAAAACAGGAATGGAAAGACGGTAAATACGTAGATACTGAAAACGATAATATCATTAATGATATAAATCCTTTATGGAATCGCAAACCGGCAGACTTAAAAGATGAAGACTACAAGAAATTCTATAAAGATCTTTATCCAATGCAGGAAGATCCGTTGTTTTGGATTCATTTAAATGTAGATTATCCGTTCCATCTGACAGGTATTTTATATTTCCCGAAAATTAAGAGCAACATAGATATTCAAAGAAACAAAATTCAACTTTATTGCAATCAAGTTTTTGTTACAGACCAAGTTGAAGGAATCGTACCTGAATTCCTAACTCTGTTACACGGTGTAATAGATTCTCCTGATATACCATTAAATGTTTCACGCTCATATCTTCAAAGCGATTCAAACGTAAAAAAAATCTCTGGATATATCACAAAGAAGGTTGCTGACAGGTTGCAATCCATATTCAACGAAAACCGCAAAGAATTCGAAACAAAATGGGATGACTTAAAGATATTCATCAACTTCGGAATGCTTACACAAGACGATTTTTATGATAAAGCTACAAAATTTGCATTGTTCAAAGATACCGATGACAAATATTATACCTTTGATGAATATAAGACTTTGATTAAAGACAACCAAACAGACAAAGATAAAACTCTGGTTTACTTATATGCAAATAACAAAGATGAGCAATATTCATATATTGAAGCAGCTAAAGATAAGGGATACAACGTATTAATACTCAACGGGCAATTGGATACGGCTGTTATTAACCAGCTTGAACAAAAGAACGAAAAGACAAAATTCACTCGTGTGGACAGCGACATCATAGATAACCTAATCGTAAAAGATGATGTAAAGAAGGATGCACTGCCTAAAGAACAAAGTGATGCACTTTCAAGTGTATTCAAGAGTCAAATGCCGAAGCTCGACAAAACAGAATTCTCCGTTATAGCTCAACCTTTAGGCGAAACATCATTGCCAGTATTAATTACACAAAGCGAATATATGCGCCGAATGAAAGATATGGCAAATGTAAATGCCGGCATGAGTTTCTATGGCGATATGCCGTCAATGTACAATGTGGTATTAAATACCGACCACCCTATCATCAAAAATGTATTGAGCGATGAAGAAGGTGCATGCGACGAACAGATAAAACCGATAGAGGCCGAACTTCAGGAATTAAACAAGAAGCACAAAGACTTGCAAGATAGCCAAAAGGATAAAAAGCCGGAAGACATTCCGCAAATAGAGAAGGATCAATTAACCGACTTGGATAAGAAGATCAGTGAAACCAGAGAAAAGAAAGAAAGTGTATGGAAAGACTTCGCCGGTAACAATGAAATTGTACATCAACTGATAGACTTGGCTTTACTGCAAAACAACATGTTGAAAGGTGAAAGCTTAACCAACTTCGTTAAACGAAGCATTGATTTGATTAAATGAAACATTGGAGCTTGATTAATATGATCTGATAAAAATAGATCATCATATAAAATAAATAAGGCTGTGTCAAAAATGTCACAGCCTTATTTATTTTATATAGTATAATAATTATTCGATCTTATATCTCATTGACCTTTCGTGGAAAGATATATTCAAGAAGAAAGACAATGAATTAGTCTTTTGGAACTTTGTATAATCTGCCGATTGGATAGCATATTTAAGTCCAAGAGATAAAGTATTTCCTCCAACAACAGGAATACCTATACCGGCGCTTACAGAATAGGTTTTTGGATTTATACTATTTTTCTCAACATATGAATTCTCATAACCTAAACCACCCATTAAACGAAGAGGTTCACGATACAGATTACCAACCAAATAGCTTGCTCCGACATTGAATATATTCTGATCAACAAATGATACAACATCAACTTTCATCGGAGACCATTGCACTAAACGATAATCTCCTGTAAATATCCATTTATCTGAACTAAGGGCAATACCGCCACCAAAATATTGAGGAACAATTTGCGGTTTTTTATGAAGTCCCTGACTTATTCCTGTCCCTCCATTTTCATCGGCAATAGTTATTTTATTGATTTCATGAATATTTTGTTTATAGCCATAAACCAATCCAACCGTCAACGCATACTTTTTGGTAATAGGTCGATAATATTGCAAACCAAAATCTGCAAATCCGGCAACTTTACGTGATGTAATTTGCTGCGTAGAAGCATCCATTGTTTCCGTCTCAACGGTACGGCCTAAAAGATAATTAAGATTTACACCGAGAGAAAGATTTTTGAATAATTTATATGCTGTAGAAAGATATATCTTTGATATTCCTCCGTTACCTTCGAACAGAGTGTTTACATATTGACTTTGTTGACTTTCAACACTATTTGTTTCGGTTATTGCGTAACCCATACTGCTATAAGGTACAACACCTACAGCAAAAGCAAATTTTCTGTAACTAAAGCCTAAACTTATATTGCTGAAGTTACCTTCTTCAGCATGCGAATGCTTGGTGCCTGCAAAATAATGATCATATTTACCATGGAACCCCATCTCCCAAATAAACTTGCAGGAATCAATTGCCGTTAAAGCTGCCGGGTTATTTGTATTAATGAAATTATCGTTTCTCAATGCAATACCTACTCCACCCATGCCTGCGAACTTACCGGTTTCATTTGTTACTAATTCACCAATACCGAACATTGATGAAGGAGAGTCGGTTGTACCTTGAGCAAACGTCTGCAATGAATTTGTGAATAGTGTAATAATTATTACGCTTAAATATATTATTGATTTTTTTTTCATTTCGCTTTTTACTTCACATTACTTTATTAGAATTATATACCGTATATAATATAACCACTTTTGTTTTATAATTGCTACTGATGTTATTATACAATTGATTGCTGAACAGAATGGGTTTACATGAAATATTGTTACTGCTTGTAGGTAAAGTCAATTGCAAATTCTGCAGTTCATTCTTTGATGCCGAAAGATTTGTTTGCATGAAACTTGTCAAGTCATACGAATAATATTGAATACTCGGATTGTTAGTATCAGTCGTTAAATTCCCATTTTGAGTAGTAGCATTAGTACCACTACCACTTGTCAACACCGAAGATGTTGCATTATTATATGAAGCCGCATACGCATTTAATTGTTTTGGAAGTGGGTCAAAATCTCTAGAATATGTTCCTATAGCCGGATACAAATATAGTTTAGCGGATGTTATGCTAACCATCTGTCCTCCTGCTAACAATCCTGAAAGAGTAGGAAATTCGACCTTAGTATAAAATCCGGTAGTACCTTGCGTGAGGCTCATATTACCGGTTTTATTTGATATAACCGTATTATCAGTGGGATCATTATTAAATTCTGATAAGACCGAGTTTGATACATTTTGATTTACTTTTGAAAAACATGGCGTAGTAGGAGTAAACGCCAATTTCTGTTCAGTTGTATTATTATCTACTCGATAATAAACAGTTAATACTAAACTTGAATCACCCTTTTCTATATTAGGAAGAATATTAGCCCCATCACTGGGAATAAAAGCAAGCCCTCGAAAATATTCTCTAAATAATTGTTGATTTTTCATAAGGTTTTCTCCTTGAGTGTCAAGAACTTTATTTAAAAATCTTTTACCTATTGAATCTGGCAAACGATATTCATATTGTTTTTTCGTCATAGAGGGGTAAACGTATGTATTAATTTGCGCCCATTCTTTAGAATAATGCGGTACAGACGATGATATATTGTATAAACTACCATCATTATCTAATGTAATATTCTGCGTTAATTCATATATCTTAATTGGAAGTACCTTCGTGGTATCACCCATAAAATCTCCTTTCCATCTTAATTTAATTGTAGCAGAATCAAGACTATATGTTCTATCACACTCACTAGTAAAAGAAGCACAATTATATTCTACAAATGCCTCAGCTTTTATATCTCCCACATTATTATTCTTATAATGACCAACTTGGACTGATGAAAGATTTGAAGTAGCTATTGAGTCCACCTTAACAGTACTTAGTCTAACGGTACATGTATCAGTTTGAATACTTGCGAAGTCTGATGAAACCCAACCTCCACCTAATGTAGAAGACTCATCACTGCATGCCATAAACGCTGTAGCAACGACAACTAAAAAGAGCACTATTTTTATCGATTTCATAAATTATTTCCTTAAAACAGGGCTAAAAATAGACAGGTCTTACAATATGAGAAAATATAATCCACAAAAAGATATATTTTCACTACTAAACAAAAGTATTAATCTATATTTAAACATAAACGGTCTACGTCGAACTTGTATATATATTAATTCGATTTAGCGATTAATATCATCAATTAGTAGATAACATTTTGCGTGAATAATAAGCAATTTTACTTTTGTTGCCTGTAAATTTTAATTAGAAAACTCGTATGAATATTATTAGCAAATTAAATACAGCGGTAGCAGCTATTGTTCTCTCGTTAGCGCTGTTTTCATCTTGTACTTCAAGTAATGATTATACCTATGGTGAATGGTTGACAAAAGCTGACTTCGATGGTTATCATCGGTGGGGTTCTGCATTTTTTGTTTTAGGAGGATATGGATATGTGGTGGGAGGTAATAACAGCAAAACGGTACGTTTAAGTGATGCGTGGAGGTATAATTTTTCCACAAATCAATGGCAACAAGTAGCTTCATTCCCAGGTGAAGGAAGAGAGAATGCAACAGGTTTTTCATGTGGTGGATATGGTTTTGTTACATGTGGTCGCGGTTATAATGCGACTACTCTTACAACAGAATATCTGCGTGACACATGGAAATTTGATCCAAATGGTACCACAGTAGATACAATAGCGACAGGGACAAGTTCAGTGGTTGACACATTACCCGGCAAATGGGTACAAGTATCAGCTTTTCCATGGACTGCAAGATACGGAGCTTTATCTGTTTCTTTTAGTGATGCGGCAATTGTAGGATGCGGATATAATGATGAAGATGTTTTAAAGGAAATGTATTCATATAATCCATCAACAGATACATGGACTAAAATTACTTTCCCCGGTAAGAAACGCTTTGGAGGCATGGGTGTGGCATATAGTGATAGTGTAGCGTACATTGGATTCGGTGATAATGATGACGGTTATAATCATGATTTCTGGAAATATAATAGAAAAACAGGAGTGTGGACTCAAGAGCGTGATACATATAACACAAGTTCAGAAAGTTATGATGACGATTATACAACACTCCCGCGTGCTTACGCCGGAATGTTCAAAATTAATAATAAAATATATGTAGCATTAGGAACCAGTGGATCTATTAAAAGTGATTACTGGGAGTACACCCCATCTACAGACCTATGGAATCAGGATTCATACACTCCTATAACCAAACATAGTATTGGAACAGGAAGATATAGCTTTGCATTCTTCAACTATAATAATACGGCCATTATATCAACAGGAACCACTTCAAGTTACTATATGGATACGTCTTTCCAATTAGTACCTGATGTACATGACGACGATGATTGATGATAATATTCAATAATTATAATAAGAAAAGAGGACATTTAATTTGTCCTCTTTTTTTATTTTCTTAAAGTAAATACAAATCAAATCAGCTTTACTAAATTATTATAAGCTATCAAATGGAATGAATATGTTTTACT
>Ga0210129_1000096_pt1 | contig 24101 bp, 19 predicted proteins | sample WestPond_Cattail_2_FD_185582 | JGI IMG/M metagenome (GOLD analysis project Ga0210129, IMG submission 185582) | Wetland microbial communities from the San Francisco Bay, California, USA, that impact long-term carbon sequestration -... | ecosystem: Environmental > Aquatic > Marine > Wetlands ... | reverse complement strand
CCCCGCCACTTCGACGGTGGCCACCACGGCGTCGGCTTCCTTGCGCAGGGATTTGACCTTGGCCGAAGTGATGAATTTCATGCCCTGCTTCTCGAACGCCTTGCGCGCCAGGGCCGAGATCTCCTCGTCCTCCACGGGCAGGATCCGGTCCATCATCTCGACCACCGTGACCTCGACGCCGAAGCTGCGGTAGAACGATGCGAACTCCATGCCGATGGCGCCGGAGCCGAACACCAGCAGGCTCTTGGGCAAGGCGGGGGGCGTCATGGCCTCCTTGTAGCTCCATACCAGCTTGCCGTCGGGTTCGATCGGCGCCACCGCGCGCGCGCGCGCACCGGTGGCCAGAATGATGTGCCTGGCCGCCAGGCTGGCTTGGCTGCCCGCCAGCTCGACGTTGACTCTGCCTTTGCCCGCCAGCGTGGCGTGGCCGTCGAACACCTTGACCTTGTTTTTCTTCAGCAGATGCTTGACCCCGGCATTGAGCTGGGCCGCCACCTGGCGCGAGCGCTGGACGATCTTGCCCAGATCGAAGCCCGCGCCGCCGGCCGACAGGCCAAAAGTTTCGGCGTGCTGCATGTACTCGTAAATCTCGGCCGAACGCAGCAGCGCCTTGGTCGGGATGCAGCCCCAGTTCAGGCAGATGCCGCCCAGGTGTTCGCGCTCCACCAGGGCCACGCTCAGGCCCAACTGCGCCGCACGGATGGCGGCCACATAGCCGCCGGGTCCGCCGCCGATCACCACCAAATCAAATGTTTCCTGTTCCATGGCGAGTTTGACCCTATTGACCTTTGCCTGATTGATGAAAAACCGCAGGGTTCATAAATGAGCTTGGTGGGCGAATCAGGTTGGCGCGGCACTCAGCTCCGCGGCTGTCCCCCGCCCTTCGGACTCCTCCTTGATGCCGCTGCGCTGAGCGCCACGCCGACCTGATCTGGCCAGCTCTGCTGCGTTCCTGCATGCAAGCCAGAGACGCTTGCTGCTGATGAGACTGGGGTGGATGGCGCAGCGAAATAAAGGAGGAGGCCGCAGGCCGGGGGACATTCGCGGAGTCATCTGCCCCTGTCTCATCAGCTACCAAAAGCGGTTGACGCGATTCCTGCCTTACGAGCGCAACTGCACCAGCCAAGCCAGGCCACAACGTGTCGCGCATTTCGGAACAATCAATAAGGCTTGTCATGATTAACGGAAGTATCGATTGGTTTAGAACAGCAGGGCAAACGGGTTCTGGATCGCGGCTTTGAAAGCCGCCAGGAATTCGGCCCCCACCGCGCCGTCCACCACCCGGTGATCGGCCGACAAGGTGCAGCTCATCAGCGTGGCCACCGCCAGGCTGCCGTCCTTGACGACCGGCCGCTGCTCGGCGGCGCCCACCGCCAGGATGCAGGCCTGCGGCGGATTGATGATGGCGCTGAATTCACGGATGCCGTACATGCCCAGGTTGGAAATGGTGAAACTGCCGCCCTGGTATTCCTGCGGCAGCAGTTTGCCGGCCTTGCCGCGTTCCGCCAGCGCCTTGATCTCGCTCGAAATGACGCCCAGGCTCTTCGCCGCGACATTGCGCACGATCGGCGTGATCAGGCCGCTGGGCGTGGCCACCGCCACCGCGATGTCCACGTCGCGGTGGCGCCGGATCGCCGTGTCGGTCCACGAGGCGTTGACTGCCGGCACCTGGCTCATCGCGTGCGCGACCGCCTTGATGATGAAGTCGTTGACGGACAGCTTGCCCGTCGGCACCGCATCGTTGACTTGTCTGCGCAACTCCAGCAGCGCATCCAGCTCGCAATCGAGGGTGAGGTAGAAGTGGGGCACCTTCTGCTTGGCCTCGGTCAGGCGCTGGGCAATGGTGCGGCGCATGGCGTTGTGCGGAATGTCTTCATACGCGGCTCCGCTCACGCCCGAGACGGCGCGGGCCGGCGCGGCGCTCAAGCCGGCCTGGCGCGCCGCTTCCACGTCGCGCCGCACGATGCGGCCGTTCGGGCCGGAGCCGCTGAGAGCCGAGAGGTCCAGCGCCACTTCCGCCGCCAGGCGCCTGGCCAGCGGACTGGCGAAGACTCGCCCACCACCGGCCGCCACCGGCGCACTGAGGGCGAGCGGCGCTGCGCTTGCTGCCGCCACTGCGGGCGCGGCCGGCTGGATCGGTGCCGCCGGGCTGCTTGCCACGCCCTGCGGCACGGCTTCCCCCGGCTTGACCAGCACGGCAATGACCGCGTCGACCTTGACCTTGGCGCCATCAACGACAAACAGCTTGCCGATGATGCCCTCGCCGCTGGATTCCACATCCACCAGCGCCTTGTCGGTCTCCACCTCGGCGATCACATCGCCGGTCTTGACGGCGTCGCCGACCTGTCTGGTCCAGCGCACCAGCGTCATCTCGTCGTTCGACGGTGCCAGCGCCGGCATCTTGATCTCGATGGCCATTGTTTTATTCCTTGATTCTGGTTCGTCGCCGTGTTCAGGCTTGCGGTTTGGCGGGATGCCACAGCCGCCGCTCGGTCTCTTTTTCGTAGCCCTTGCCGCCGGGATAGCTCACCAGTTCCAGCTGCATGCCCCAGGGCGAGAGGAAATAGACCCAGGTCTGGCCGACGCTGGCATTCTTGGACAGTGTCGGTTCGCCCAGGATCTTCACGCCGTTCGCTTTGAGGTGGGCCAGGGCGGCGGCCATGTCATCGACATAGAAGGCCAGGTGGTGGCCGCCGACGTCGCTGTTCTTCGGTTGCTGGCGGTTCTGGTCCGGCGCCTCGTATTCGAAGATCTCGAAGTTCGAGCCGTGCTGGCAGCGCAGGAATTTCAGCCGCTTCATCACCGTGCGCGGATGCACATTGAGATGGGTCTGCATCCAGTCGTCGTCGGCCTGGAACGGGCCCAGGTCGTAAAAAGCCTCGCAGCCGATGACGTTGACGAAGAAGTCAACGGCGGCATCCAGATCGGGCACGGTGAAACCGATGTGGTCGGTGCCGCGCAGTCCCGGCAAGCCTTTGGAGTTGGAAGCCATGGCGGTATCCCCGTTCACGCCGAGCGGCCGACGGCGCTCAACATGCGCTCGTAACAGGCGCGAATCTCCTCGCGCCCGACCGCGGAGGCGCGCTCCAGCACCTTGGAGACCGAGGGCGACGATTCGCCGCCATAGAGGCGCTGCACCGGCTGGTCGAGGTAGTCGAACAGGCGGCGCTGCACTTCGTCGGTCACCATCGCACCGTAGGAAGCGGCCAGGGTGCCCTGCTCGATCACCACCACGCTGTTGGTCTTGCGCACGCTCTCGCCAATGGTGTCCCAGTCGAGGCCGGCCCGGTCCAGCGAGCGCAGGTCGACGACCTCGACGTCGAGGCCCATCTCGTCAGCCACCTCCACCGCCAGCGGCGTCATGGCCAGATAGGTCAGGACGGTGAACGCCGTGCCGCTGCGGGCCACCCGGGCCTTGCCCAGCGGGATGTAGTAGTCGTAGTCTTCCAGCGGGCCCGTGCCCGTGCTGTTGTACAGGCTGGTGTGCTCGATCACCAGCACCGGGTCCTCGCACTTCAGCGCGCTGTTCATCAGGCCCACGTAGTCGAAGGGGGTGGACGGCGCCACGATGCGCCAGCCCGGGAACATCGCGAACAGACCGGCCGGGTCCATCGAGTGCTGCGAGCCGTAACCGGTGCCGATGGCACACTTGGTGCGCAGCACCAGCGGCATGGGCGACTCGCCGCCGAACATGTGGCGGGCCTTGCCGATCTGGTTGAAGACCTGGTCGGCCGCCACCAGCACAAAGTCGGCGTACATCAACTCCACCACCGGCCGGTACGTGCCCTCAGCGGCCACCCCGCCGGCCAGGCCGGCGAAGCCCTGCTCGGCGATCGGGGTCGGCACGATGCGGTCCGGAAAGCGCTGGGCCAGCCCCTTGGTGGCGCCATTGGTGCCGCCCTTGAGGCGGTGGATGTCTTCGCCGATGCAGAAGATCCGTTCATCGGTCTCCATGCGCCGGTTCATCACCTGCGCCACCGCATCGACAAAGATCACCTCGCCCACCGGCTTGGTGGCCGTGACCTGCTCTTCAAACCGGACACCCTTGAATTCGGACAGGTCGCCGCGCAGGCCGTGATCGCGGAATTCGACGCTGGGCCAGAGCTGCGGCTTGATGCGGCGCTTGCCGTCATTCATTTCCGTCAGGCGTTCGACCACCTCGGCCATGGCGCTGACCGCGTGGTTGCGGATCGCCTCGTTCTCCTTGGCCGACAGCCATTTTCTTTTGGCCATCTCGCGCGCCATGCGCTCGATCGGGTCCTTGTTCTTCCAGTTGGCTTCCTCGTCCTTGTCGCGGTAGCCGAAGGCGCTGCCGGCCAGCGAACCACCGTGATGGAAATAGCGATAGACCATGGCCTCGATCACCGCCGGCCCGCCACCGGTGCGCATGTGCGCCAGCGCCAGGTTGGAAGCCAGCCGCACCGCCACCGGGTCCATGCCGTCCACCCGGTAGGCCGGAATGGCGAAGGCGCCGCCGCGCGAGGACAGCCGCGTCTCCTTGGTCTGCTCGCTCAGCTTGGTCGCCACCGCGTAGCCGTTGTTCTCGATGAAGAAGCAGATCGGCAGATTCCACAGCGCCGCCAGGTTCATCGATTCGGGCACCGCGCCGATGTAGGCGCTGCCGTCGCCAAAGAAGGTATAGGCCACCCGCCCCTGGCCCTGGCGCTTCTTGGCCCAGGCCAGGCCATTGGCGATCGGCACGCCGCCGCCGACGATGGCGTTGGTGCCCATGGCGCCGGCCTCGACCCAGCGCAGATGCATCGAGCCGCCGCGCCCTTTGCAGAAACCATCGGACAAGCCCATGATCTCCGCCAGGCTGCGGTACAGCAGCTCCTGCACGGCCGCTGGAAAGGGCGCCACGCGCGGGTCGTAGTCCGGCGTGTCGATGTGGCGCAGGCACTTGGCCAGGAACTGGTGATGGCCGCGGTGCGCGCCGGTGATCATGTCGCCCGAAGTCAGCGGCGCGATCGAGCCGACCGCCCCGCCCTCCTGGCCGATGCTCGAGTGCAGCGGGCCGTGCACCAGCCCCACCCGCTCCATGTCCAGCACCGCTTCTTCAAAAGCCCGGATCACATGCAGGTGGTACTGCATGCGCAGCAGCTCGGTGCGCCCCACGGCATCCCAGTCCTCGGGCGTGGAGGCCACTTCGATCCAGGGCGTCTGGTATTTCAGCTTGGTAATGGTCGGCATTCACTGGACCTCGTTGATTAAATTAAATGTGCTGATCGGACAGCGCCGCGCGCTGGCGGAGCTGGCGCGTGCGGCTGGACAAACGCTCGATGGCGTCGATGATGTCGTTCACGTCTTCAGCCGGGATATCCCGGGTGATGAACACCAGGCGGGTGCGGCGGTCGCTGCTGGGCCACTCGGGCAACCACTCCAGCTTGTGCACCAGGTTTTGCGCGCCGTGCACCACGGCCGGACGCGCCGGATCTTCCTCGATGGCGAGGATGCCCTTGACCCGCAGCATCTGCGGCCCCGCGTTTTGCGACAGGGCGTCGAGCAGCAGCTCCAGGGTTGCCATGTCCCACGGGTAGTCGCGCACGATGGTGAAACGGTGAATGCGCCGGTCGTGCTGGGCATGGTGGTTTGCCGGCCCCAGCAGGTTCGGCTGCGGCGCCTGCGCTTCCTCCAGGCTGCGGAAGCTCCAGCCGTGGCTGACCAGTTGCTGCGGCGTGAAGCGCAGAAACGCGCCGGCATCGGGCCAGTCGCAGGACTTGACGATCCCGGCCTGCGGATTCAAGGCCCGGATGCGCTCCAGCAGGGGCTGCATCGCAGCGGGCGAAACCTGCGGCAGATCGGTTTTGGTCAGGACCACGCGGTCCGCCAGCGCGAGCTGTTGCACCGATTCGATGTGGGCGTCCAGGGTGGCTGGCGCGTTGACGACGTCCACCGTGGTGACGATGCCGGCCGGCACATAGCGGGCGTTGACGCTGGGCTCCGACAGCAGCACCTCCAGCACCGGCGTGGGCTCGGCCAGGCCCGAGGTCTCGATGACGACGCGATCGAAGGCATGGATGCTGCCCGCAGCACGCCGCTGGTACAGATCGAACAAGGTGAACACCAGGTCGCTGCGCACGGCACAGCACAGGCAGCCGTTCTCCAGCAGGATGACCGCGTCATCGCTGGCGTCGATCAGGTCGTGGTCGATGCCGATGTCGCCGAACTCGTTGACGATGACCGCCGTGCGCTCGAACCCCGGCTCGCGCAGGATGCGGTTGAGCAGCGTGGTCTTCCCGCTCCCCAGAAAGCCGGTCAGGATGCTGACCGGGATTTTGCTGGAGCGCGCCCCGGCTGGATTGGCTGCGGCGATCATGGACGTTTCTTTAGCTTGTCACCAGGGCGTGCAACCACACCGGTTTGGCCGGGTCCAGCATCATCAGCGCCAGCAGGCCGCCCAGGATGGACAGGTTCTTGGAGAACTGGACCAGTTGCGGGAAAACAATGGTGCCCCCGATCCGTATCGGCCAGTGATAGAGCCAGCTTGCCGGAATGGTGAAGGCGATCCACACCAGCGCCACCGCCCACACCTGGATGTTGCCGATGAGCAGGACGCAGCCCATCAACTCCATCGCAATCACCCCGGCCAGCACGTACCTGGGCCAGGGCACCCGGTGCTGCGTCATGTCAAGCACCGTCTCGCTGTAGTGCGACGCCTTGTAGATGCCGGCAAAGAAAAAGATTCCGCAGGACAGGACCCTGATCAGCAGATAAACCCAGGCAGCAGATTGATCCATCATCCCTCCGGTGTCATGTCAGAGCTTGGCAACGCCGTGGCACGGGTGCTGGCCGCAGCCCCTTCAGAACACGTCGCAGCCGGGCAGGCCGCAGGAGATCAGGCGGTCGGACGGGAAGTTGGTGATGACCTCGCAACCCGTCTTGGTGACGACCACTTCCTCTTCGATGCGCGCCGCGCCCGAGCCGTCGGCGGCGCCCTTCCAGGTTTCGACCGCGAACACCATGCCTTCCTTCAGCACGGTCTTCTGGCCGCCAAAGCGGCGGCTGATGATGGGACGCTCCCACAGCGACAGGCCGATGCCGTGGCCGTACTGCAGCAGAAAGGCCTCGTCCTCGTTCTTGTAGCCGAACTCCTGGGCTTTCGGCCAGCTGTTGGCCACGTCGTCCACGGTCGCGCCCGGCTTGATCGCGTCGATCGAGGCGCTGATCCACTTCGAGGCCAGGTCGTAGGCGTCGATCTGGTGCTTGTTGGGCTCGCCGCAGACGAAGGTGCGGTAGTAGCAGGTGCGGTAGCCGTTGAAGGAATGCATGATGTCCAGATAGATCATGTCGCCCGGCTGGATGATGCGGTCCGAGAAGGTGTGCGAGTGCGGCGTGCCGCGCGGACCGGCCACCGAGTTCACGCACTCGACGCGCTCGGAGCCGAGGCGGAACAGCCGGTCGTGGGCAATGGCCACGAGCTCGTTCTCGCGCGCGCCGGGACGGATGGCCTTGCAGATGTCGTAGTAGGTGGCGTCGACCATGCCGGCCGCGACCTTGAGGATCTCGATCTCGTCGGGCGTCTTGATTTCGCGCGCGTTGAGCATGGCCTGCTGGCCGTCCACCACTTCGATGCCGGCCTTCTCCAGCGCGCGCAGCATCGGCAGCTCCAGCAGGTCGATGCCCAGCGGCTCCTTGTCGATGCCGTAGTGCACCATCATCTTCTTGATCTGCTGGGCAAATTCGTCCTGCACGTTCATCGACGGCGGCAGCGCGCCCTGCATATTGCTGACCGGCGCGCCGACGCGGTCGGCGATCCAGGGGCTGCTGATGCGCTTGGCCGGCGGTGCCGGATCCCACAGATAGGGCTCGCCGTCGCGCGGGCACATGGCGTAGCGGTCGAACTTGTCGCGCACCCACTCGCCGATATGGGTGCCGGTGATGTAGCGCACGTTGTCGACGTTGAAGCACAGCACGGCGCCCAGGCCGGCGGCCTTGACGGCCGCCTGGGCGCGCTCGAAGCGTTCGCGGATCAGGCGCTGGTAGTCGACACCGCGCTCCCAATCCTTGGCCATCGTGCCCCAGGCTGCGGTGGCATGCGGACGGTTGTATTTCATGATCTTCTCCTCGGATAAATTGCTGCAGGGTCAAAACCGGAGCCGCCTGCCGCACCCGGCGGCATGGGCGCTCCGGAGGTTTTCATCCAGCCTTCTTCACGGCACCGAAAATCTGCGGCCGCAGGGACGGCAGGCACGGCGTGGCCCGGGGCGGGTAGTTGGCTTCGGTGCCGAGCTCGATCGCGGCATGCCAGGCCCAGCGCGGGTCCCACATGGCGCCGCGGCCGATGGCGATCATGTCGGCCTGGCCGCTGGACACAATTTGCTCGGCCAGCCTGGCCTCGGCGATCAGGCCGACCGTGCGCGTGACCACGCCGGCCTCCTTCTTCACCCGGGCTGCCAACGGGGCGTTGTAACCCGGTGCCAGCGGCACCTGCTGGCGCGGGTCCACGCCGCCCGAGGAGACATCGACATAATCGCAGCCCAGTTTCTTGAGTTCCTTGGCAAACGCAACCGTCTGCTCGATCGTCAGGCCGCCCTCGACCCAATCCACCGCCGAGACCCGCGCGCCCATCGGCTTGGTCGAAGGCCAGGCGGCGCGCATGGCGGCAAACACTTCCAGCGGGAAGCGCATGCGGTTCTCGGCACTGCCGCCATAGGCATCGGTGCGCTGGTTGGACAGGGGCGAGAGGAACTGGTGAATCAGATAGCCGTGGCCGGCGTGGAATTCGATCAGGTCGTAGCCCACCCGTTCACAGCGCTTGACCGCGTTCACAAAATCCGCCTTGATCTTGTCCATGCCGGCCTGGTCCAGGGCTTGCGGCACCGGCCAGTCGGGCGCGTACGGCAGGGCCGATGGCGCCAAAGTGGGCCAGGCGCCTTCTTCCTTGGTCAGGGCTTTGCCGCCCAGCGCGGGGGGCGTGGTGGAGCCTTTTCGGCCGGCATGCGCCAATTGAATGCCGATCTTGGCGGCGCCGAATTTCTTGCAGAAATCCACCACCCGCTTGGCCGCGGCCTCCTGCGCATCCGAATACATGCCGGCGCATTTGAGCGTGATCCGCGCTTCGGGGCTGACGTTGGTCATCTCCTGGATGACCAGCCCGGCCGCGCCCATGGAAAACTGGCCGTAATGCATGAGATGCCAGTCATTGGCGCAGCCATCGTCCGAGATGTACTGGCACATGGGCGAGACCACGATGCGGTTGCTGAGTTTCAGACCGCGTAGTTCGATCGGGGAAAAAAGCTGGCTGGACATGGAAACTCCTTTTACGCAAGAGCGGACGGAATGTCCGTTCCACTGTGTTGACCAGGCGCCATCGTCATGCCATGACCTTGCGCCAAGTGAATAGTAAAGTCAACCATGACTCGCGTTTACAGATAAGCGAGCCAGGTGGAAAGTTTGGGGAAGGTGATGATGATCAGCAGCACGGCGAACATCATCACGACGAAGGGGAACGAGCCGGCAAAGATGTCCCGGATGGTGATGCGCGGGTCGTTCAGCGCCGACTTCACGGTGTAGACCGAGACGCCGAAGGGCGGCGTGAGCAGTCCGATCTCGACCGCAATCACCGTCACCACGCCGAACCACACCACATCCATGCCGAAGGTACGGGCAATCGGCAGCACGATGGGCAGCATGATCAGCATGATGGAGACCGAATCGATGATGCAACCCAAGGCCAGCACGATCAGCACATAGGCCGCCAGGAAGCCCCAGGAACCCATGCCCAGATGCGTGATGCCTTCGGTCACGGCCGCGGGCATGCCGGTGAGGGCCAGCATGCGGCTGTACAGCGAAGCGGCAATGATCAGGAACAGCACGGACACCGAGACGTAGCCGGTTTCCACCAGCACGTTCCAGAGTTTTTTCCAGGTCAGCCGCCGGCGCGCCAGCGCAATCACCAGGGCGCCGGCCGCGCCGACCGCGCCGGCCTCGGTCGGGGTGAAAAACCCGCCATAGAGGCCGCCGAGCACCAGCACGATGAGGAGCAGGATCGGAATGAATTTGATGGCCGCGCTGCGCGGTGTCTCCTGATGTTCGCCGCCCAGGGTACCCAGGCCGCCATTGGCGCCGATCATGTCCGGCCGCAGGTAGGCCATGCCGACGATCAGGACGGAAAAGCCGATGGCCAGGATGATGCCGGGCAGCACCCCGGCAATGAACATGCGGCCAATCGACTCCTCGGCCAGCACGCCATAGATGATCATCAGCAGCGAAGGGGGGATCAGCATGCCCAGCACCGACGAGCCCGCCACCACCCCGACCGCAAAGCGCGGGTTGTAGCCATGGCGGATCATCTCGGGCACGGCGACTTTGGTGAACACCGAAGCCGAGGCGATCGAGATGCCGGTGATCGCCGCAAACACCGCGTTGGCCGCCACCGTGGCCAGCCCCAGGCCACCGCGGATGCGCCGCAACAGCCACTGGAACACATCGAAGGTATCGCGCCCCACGCCCGACACGCTGACCAGCATGCCCATGAGCACGAACAGCGGAATGACGCCGAACAGGTAGTCGCGGATCGCGTCATTGGCCGCAGCGGCCACGAAGCGTGCCGCCACCTCCGGGCTTTTGGCCAGCCAGACGCTGAGAAAGGACGTCACGATCAACGCCACGCCGATGTGCATGCCGAAATAAATGGCCGCCAGCATCAGGCCGATAGACAGCCACCCAATCGACAGATCGCTCATGCTGGCCGCCCTTTAAGCACCGGTTTCAAATCCTGAATGACCAGCAGGACATACTGGATCGCCGCCAATGCGGCCCCCAGGAACACCACGGCCCGCATCGGCCACACCGGCATGGTGAACACGCCCTCGATGCCAAAGAACTCGCTGTCAGTCCAGGCCTTGGCGAGCAGCGGCCAGGTGGCGTAGGCAATGACGCCGCAGGCAAAGGTGCCGAACAGCGAAAACACCGCGCGCAAGCGCCGGCCGGCAGCGGGCCGCTTCTGGATGAACGGATCAATGAACAAATCCGCGCGTGACATGCGGCCATGCCGCAGGGTCGATGGCAACTGCAGGAACACGATGATGATGATGCTGGCCGCCACCATTTCCGCCACGCCTTCAAGCGGCTGGTTGAACAGGTTGCGCATCAGCACATCGGCGCACATCAGCAGCATCACGGCGCCGATCACCACCGAACCGGCGGCGTTGAGGCCGTCCACCAGCTTGCCGAACAAGCTGGTGGGGGCCGACGGAGACGGACCCGCTTCGAGGTCCGTGTTGGCTTCGTAAGACATGAAGCCTTATTTCAGCTCTTTGTCCCAGTCGCGCGCCGGCTTGACGCCGCGTTTGCGCAGGGCATCCATGTAGGTCTTGACGATTTCCTTGGCCGGCCCTTTGGAGGCATTGGCCTTGGCCCAGTCGGCCGCCAGATTGGGCATGGTCTTGACCCATTTTTCGCGCTCGCCCGTGCTCAGATTGGACACGCGCACGGCCGGCGTCTGGGTGGCGCCCTTTTCCACCATGGCCTTGAGCGCGCCCTGGTAGCGCTGCATCAGCGCCTCACCCAGCGCCTTGGAGTACTCCTTGCCCACGTCCTTCACAATTTTCTGCACTTCGGGCGGCAGCTTGTTGTAGCTGTCCTTGTTCATCGCCATGCCGCCGTTGTACAGGGCGCCGATGTTGACCGTGGTGATGTAGGGCGCCACTTCATAGATCTTGTTGGGCAGGATCCCGGTCGAGATCGAAATGGTGCCCTCGCTCACACCGCTCTGGATATCGGTGTAGTAGCTGGTCAGCGAACCGTCCACCGCCACAGCGCCCGAGCCCTTGAGCCACAGGCCCACCGAACCGGGGGCGGAGATCTTTCTGCCCTTGAGGTCGGCGTAGGTGGCGATCGGATGCTTGGTAAACAGGTGGTAGGTGTCGACCCCGCTGGCACCCAGGAACACGAGATTGTTCTTGTCCCATTCCTTTTTCAGCGCCGGGACCTTCTCGTTCATCTCGTTGGCCACATCCAGGATGATGCGCACATCGTCCGTCGTGAACGGCGTGACGGAGCCAAACTGGGACAGCGGCATTTTTGCGGCTTCCAGGCTATGGAACACCCAGCCGATGTCGGTGACCCCCTGCTCCACGCTGGTGAGCGTGGCATTCATCTTGTAGAGCTGGCCGCCGTAGGCCTCGCGCCACTCGATCTTGTAGCCCTTGTGGAGCGCCTCCACCCGCTTGTTGACCTCGGGCACGAACAGCGTGCTCATCAGCCCGACCCAGGGCAGCGTCGTGGGGTGGCTCGACGCAATGGTCAGCTTGAAGGTCTGGTCGGCCTGCGCCGGCAGAATCGCTGCCGCTGACAGCGCCACGCACAGGGCGGTTTTCATCATCAGTCGCTTTTTCATGCTTGTCTCCTTCGGGTTATTTGTCATGACTTCACGGGATTCAGAACGAAATCGTATTTCAGGCTATAGCTGCCGTCCGCTTGCCGGACCCAGTCGGCAATCAGGGTCGAGCGCACACCGAACACCACATCGGAGTCGAGATACTGGTCATGGTCGCGGAACACGTGGGTGATCAGGCGCTCGTAGCCCGGCGCCTCGATCATGAAATGCAGGTGGGCCGGCCGCCACGGGTGGTTGTTGGTGGCCTTGAGCATGGCGCCGACCGGGCCGTCGCTCGGGATCGGGTAGGCCTCGGCCAGGATGGTCTTGAAATGAAAGCGGCCCTGCTCGTCGGCATGCAGGATGCCGCGCGCCTGAGAATGGGCCAGGTGCTCGTACTGCACGTCGTAGTTGCCCTCGGCGTCGGCCTGCCAGACATTGATCAGCGCGTGGGGCACCGGCTTGCCGTCCAGCCCCAAGACCCGGCCGCTGACCCAGCAGGGCTCGCCCTTGGCCCCGTTGGCGACGTCATCGCCCAGTTGGTACTCGGGCGCCTGCTCGAGGAAGAACGGGCCGAACACCGTCGGCTCGGTGCAGCCGGCCGGCTTGTCGTTGTTCATGGCCACCGTCAGCATGGACAGGCCCAGCGTGTCGGAGAGCAGGATGAACTCCTGGCGCGTGGCGCTGCACATCTGCCCGGTGTCCGTGAGGAACTGGATGCCCTGGAACCACTCCTTCTCGGTCAGCTTGACCTCGCGCGCAAAGGCGTGCAGATGCTGCACCAGGCTGGTCATGATTTCTTTCAGGCGCGGGTCGGGCGTGCCGGAAAACCGTTCGATCACGGCCTGGGTAATGGTGTCCTGGTTGAGATTGCGCATTTCGAGCCCGGAGGGTTCCTACGGGTTAATTCTGTAAACCGCCACTGTAAAAGTCCGCGACAATTCAGGAAAGCGCGTGGCTGTAAATGACTTTTCCACGCAGCGAAAAATAAGGCCCCAGGCCCCCCAGGAGATCGCGTTGGACCGCTGGACCGAGATTGAGCTGTTTGTACAGGTTGCCGAAACCGGCAGCCTGAGCCGCGCCGCGGAAGCCCTGGATTTGTCCAATGCCGCCGCCAGCCGGCATTTGTCGGCACTCGAAGAGCGTCTGGGCGCCCGGCTGGTGGAGCGCAACACGCGCCGGCTGTACCTCACCGACACCGGCCAGGAGTTCTTCAGCCGCGCCAAGACCGTGCTGGCCGACCTCAAGGACGCCGAATCCGCCGTCAATGCCACCGCGCTCAACCCCACCGGCATGCTGCGCGTCACGGCATCCCTGTCGTTTGCCATGCACCATGTCGCACCGCTCTTGCGCGAATACACCCAGCGCTACCCCAATGTCAGCGTGCATGTGGAAGCCGCCAACCGCTACCTGGACATCATCGACAACAACATCGACGTGGCCATCCGCACGCGCGAGGTCGAGCCGGACTCCAACATCACCGTGCGCCGGCTGGCGCAGACGCGGCGCATCCTGGCCGCCTCGCCGCGCTACCTGGCGCAGCATGGCCGACCCAGGACGCTGGAAGAGCTGCACCAGCACAAGCTGCTGATCTACACCCACGCCCACAACCCCAACGAACTGCGCTTCACGCGCGACGGCCAGACCACCACCCTGTCCGTCAAGGGCCTGCTGGAATCGAACGACGGCCAGATCCTGCGCGCCGCCGCGCTGGACGGCCTGGGCATCCTGGTGCAGCCGGCCTACATCCTGTACGAGGACATGGTGGCCGGCCGCCTGGCGCCGGTGCTGGACGACTGGGACCTGCCGCGCCTGAACATCAACCTGGCCTACCCCAGCCGCAAGCACCTGTCGGCCAAGGTGCGGACCTTCATCGACTTCATGGCCGAGCACTTTGCGAGGATGAACTACGAGCAAAAGTGGACCGGGCGCTTCGGCGTGGACTGAAAAAAACAACACATGCATCAGCCCGCGGCCCACCCCCGGTCTTCCATCTACTACCAGTACAAGGTCTTCCAGCCCTGGCTGCCATCGGCCCACCCGAAACAGGAACGCCAAAAAGTGGTCCTCGTCGGCGCCGGCCCGGTCGGGCTGACCGCCGCGCTGGAGCTGGCCCGCCATGGCGTGCCCAGCGTGCTGCTGGAGTCCGAGCTGCAGGTCTCCGAGGGCAGCCGCGCCATCGTCTTCACCCGCCGCTCGATGGAAATCCTGCAGCAGGTCGGCGTGGCGCAGCGCGTCACGGAAAACGGCCTGCCCTGGCGCTTCGGCAATTCCTACTACCGCGGCCAGCAGGTCTATCGGCTGGAAGCCCCGCACGACGCCGACGACCGTTTCTTCCCCATGATCAACCTGCAGCAGCAGTACCTGGAGGAATACCTGATCGATGCCGTGCTGGCCAACCCGCTGATCGAATTGCGCTGGGGCAACCGCGTCACCCACGTGGCGCAGGACCAGGGCTTGGCCCGCGTCGAAGTCGATACGCCCGAAGGCCCCTACCCGCTGGAGACGCGGTGGCTGATCGCCTCCGACGGCGCGCGCTCCGGCCTCCGCAGCCTGCTGAACCTGAAACTGGAAGGCGCCTCCTTCGAGGGCCGCTTTGTCATCGCCGACATCCGCATCGACCTGCCGCTGTCCACCGAACGCCGTGCCTTCTTCGACCCCGACTGGAACCCCGGCAACACCGTGCTGCTGCACCGCGAGCCCCACGGCATCTGGCGTGTGGACTACCAGTTGCCCGCCGGCGAAACGCCGGAGCAGGCGCTCAAGCCCGAGGCGATGAAGGCCCGCATCGACGCGCTGATGGCGCAGATCGGTTTTGCGGGCCTGCCGTGGGAAATGGACTGGTGCTCGGTCTATTCCGCCCGCAACCTGACCCTGCCCGACTACCGCTGCGGCAACGTGCTGTTCATGGGCGACGCCGCCCACCTGCTGCCCATCTTCGGCGTGCGCGGCGCCAACACCGGTTTTCAGGACGCGCAATCCTTGGCCTGGCATCTGGCCATGGTGGTCCGGGGCCTGGCGCCCGAAGCGCTGCTGGCCAACTACAGCCGCGAGCGCGTGGGCGCCGCACGCGAGATCATCGACGAGGCAGGAAAAAGCACCCGCTTCATGACGCCGCCCAGCCGCGGCTTTCGCCTGCTGCGCGACGCCGTGCTGTCGCTCTCGCTCACGCAGGCATTCGTGCGCCCGCTCTACCACTGGCGCACCTCGCGCCCGCACGAGTACACCCGCTCCGCGCTCAACAGCCCGGGGGACGACACCCTGCTGTTCAAGGCCGGGCCGGGCCATGGCGCGCCGCCGCAAAACATCCGCCTCGGTGCGGACGATTACCTGCTCGACCACCTGGGCGGTGGCTTCGACCTGCTCTATTTCACTCAAGAGACCGCCGTGCCCGCCGCCCTGCTGCAGGTGGTGAACGCCGCGCGTGCGCGCGGCCTGGCGCTGCGCGTCATCGCCGTCGGCGCCCGCCAACCGGTGACCGGCGCCGACCAGACCCTGCTGGATGCCGACGGCCATTTCCGCCAGCGCTACGGCGTGACCGCCGACGGCGCCGCCTACCTGCTGCGCCCCGACCAGCACATCTGCGCGCGCTGGCTGACGCTGGACGCCAGCCGCCTGCAAGCCGCCCTCAACACCGCTCTGGCCCAGCCGGCCGCCTGATCCGGAGACCGCCATGCAAGCCCGCCCCGTCCTCACCATTCCCGGCCTGGAAACCGTGTACGACGCCCTGGCCAGCGCCATCGACCAGGCCGGCCCGGACAAGGCCGAACTCTTCCTGGTGAAACTCGCCCTGCTCAACGCCAATGCCCTGGGCCAGCCCGAAGTGTTCAGCGCCCACATCCAGAGCGCCTTGCAGGACCTTTGACGCCGCCCAGGACGGCCCCGCTGACGACCGCCGTGCCGAGCGACGGAACCTGCAGCCGACCGACGCCGGGTTATCACCATGTGGCAATGTGTATGCCTATCGAATAGGATAGAGACTTGTCCGTCTTGCGGCTCAAGAAATTGAAGGCCCCGCCTCAGGAAGGAGTAAATCCCCCCCCACCATTCGGCGGTAATGAATCGGCATGAAATCGAGTACTTTTCAGTGGCGCTCGCTCAAAACACGAGTGACCCTGGTCACGCTGGCCTTGTTCCTCCTCGGTATCTGGTCCCTGACCTTCTACGCCGGCCGGATCCTGCGCGAGGACATGCAAGTCCTGTTGAGCGATCAGCAGTTCTCGACGGTTTCATTGCTCGCGGCTGAGGTCAATCAGGAGCTGGACGATCGGGTCAAGGTTCTGGAAACACTGGCCGCCGGCGTCAGCCCGGCCACTGCGGCTAATCCGAAAGCCTTGCAGACGTTCCTGGAACAGCGCCCCTACCTTTTGAATGTATTCAACGGCGGCCTCATGGCCCTGGGTCCGGATGGCACGGTGATTGCCGATGTTCCGCGCTCGACCGATCGGATGGGCATGAATTTCATGGACGTTGAAGCCATGGCCGCCGCGCTCAGAGAAGGTAAATCGGTGATTGGCCGGCCCGTCATGGGCCGTAAGCTGCTGGCACCGGTTTTCGACATGACGGTACCCCTTCGGGATCGGCAGGGCAAGGTGATTGGCGCCCTGACGGGGGTGATCAATCTGGGCCAGCCCAATTTCCTGGACAAGATTACTGCCAGCCGTTACGGCAAGACCGGCGGCTACCTGCTGGTCGAACCGCAGAACCGGCTGATTGTCGCAGCCACCGACAAGCAGCGCGTCATGGAGGCGCTTCCGGCGCCGGGCCTCAGCCCCTTGATCGACCATGCCCTTCAGGGTTTCGAGGGTTCTGGCGTCTTTGTCAATCCACGGGGCGTCGAAGTGCTGGCCTCCTCCAAAAGTGTGCCTGTGGCGGGCTGGAACCTGGTCGCCATGCTGCCGACCCGTGAGGTCTTTGCCCCGATTCGCGCCATGCAGCAGCGCATCTTCCTGGCCGCGATCGTCTTCACCCTGCTGGCGGGCAGCCTGATCTGGTGGCTGACCTGGAGGATTTTGAGACGCCAGTTCGCGCCGATGCTTGCAGCCACCCGAACATTGGCCACCCTGTCGGGTTCCAACCAGCCTCCGCCGCCCTTGCCCATCACCAGCCAGGACGAGATCGGCGAACTCATCGGCGGCTTCAACAGCCTGCTGGATACCCTGGCGCAACGGGAGGTTCTGCTGCGGCAGATTCTGGACACTTCCAGCGTCGCCATCTTTCTGGTCGACAAGACGGGGCACATCACGCAGGCCAACCAGCGCATGGCCGAGATGTTCGGCTGCTCTCTCGATACCCTGGTGGGGAATGAGTACATCGCCCTGGTGCACCCGACCGAACGCGAGGTCGGACGACAGAAGATGCAGGCCTTGCTGGACAGCGAAATCGCGTCCGTGGATCTGGAACGGCTTTATTGGCGCGCCGACCATACCGAGTTCTGGGGGCACCTGACGGGCAAGCGCTTCATCGATGCCAGCGGCGAGGATCGCGGCCTGGTCGGCGTCCTGGCCGATATCACGGACCGCCGGCGGGTCGAGGAGATCTTGCGAAATTCGGAAGCCCGTTATCGCAGCTTTGTCGCGGAGCTGCCGCTGGGCATTGTGATCACCCAGGACGGCCTGATCAAGTACGTCAACCGGGCTGTTCCGGAAATGATCGGCTATTCCGAACACGAACTCGTGGACCAACCGTTCCTGCCCCTGGTTGACGAAGTGGATCGTCCGCGCCTGATGGACTTGCATCGACGCCGCATGAACGGCGAAGAGGTCGAGCAGTCCTACGTGATCGGCATGAAACGCAAGGATGGGGAAGTCAGGCAGTGGCAAGGCTATGCCAACACCATCGACTGGAATGGCAAGCCGGCGGGCCTGGGCAGTTTTATCGACATCACCGAGCGCCGGCAGATGGAAGAGCAAGTGCGGCAACTGGCGTTCTATGACTCGCTCACCCAACTGCCGAACCGCCGCCTGCTCAACGACCGCCTGATCCAGGCCATGGCGGCCAGCAAGCGCAGCGGCTGCCATGCCGCGTTGATGTTCCTGGACCTGGACAACTTCAAGCCGCTCAATGACATGCACGGTCATGAAGTCGGCGATCTGCTGTTGGTGGAGGTGGCGGATCGACTGAAACATTGTGTCCGCGAGGTGGACACCGTGGCGCGCTTCGGCGGCGATGAGTTTGTGGTGGTGCTCAACGAGCTGGGCGCCGACAAGGCGGCGTCCACCGCCCAGGCCTGCAGCGTCGCGGAAAAAATCCGCGCTACCCTGGCAGAACCCTATCGCCTGACCTTCAGCCGCAAGGGCCAAGCCGACACCACGGTCGAACATCATTGCACCTGCAGCATCGGCGTGGCCCTGTTTATCGATCATGAAGCCAGCCCGGACGAGATCCTCACCTGGGCCGATACGGCCATGTACCAAGCCAAAGACGCGGGATGCAACTTGATCCGGGTTTATGCTGCCAAGCCTTGAATCACCGCCTGGACGGCATGGCAGCCCGCCGGCTGGGCGTGGCATGAGCACATGACAGCACTGCTGATCACCGACGTTCTCATCGCCGGCGGCGGCCCCTGCGGCCTGATGCTGGCCAACGAGCTGGGGCGGCGCGGCATCCGCTGCCTGCTGGTGGACCCCAAGCCGGGCACCGCCTTCAACCCGCAGGCCAATGCGACGCAGGCCCGCACCATGGAGCATTTCCGCCACCTTGGTTTTGCGCCGGAAATCCGGGCCAAGGGCTTGCCGAGCGATCACCCGACCGACATCGCCTACCTCACCCGTTTCAGTGGCGCCGAGCTGGCCCGCCTGCGCCTGCCCACGGCGGCCGCCGCGCCGCAGGTGATCAAGAACCTGTCCGGCTCCTGGAGCGCGGCCGAACTGCCGCACCGGGTCTCGCAAAAATATGTGGAGGTGAGCCTGCGCCAGCACGCCCAGCAACGGCCCAGCGTGGACATCCGCTACGGCTGGCAACTGAAATCATTCACCGACACGGGCAGCGGCGTCGAGGCCCTGGTGCAGGCGATCGATGACACCGAGCCGCTTGCCGTGCGGGCCGCCTACCTGGTAGGGGCGGACGGCGCGCGCAGCTTTGTGCGCAGCCAGTTGGGCATCGCCTGGGGTGGCGCCACCGGCTTCAAGCGCAACTTCATGGGCGGCAAGATGCTGGCGGTGTACCTGAAGGCGCCCGACTTCTACGCCCGCAACCCGAACGACCGGGCCTGGATGTATGTGGTGGTGAATCCGCAGTTGCGCGCCTTCATCATGTCGGTGGATGGCGTAGACGAGTTTGCCTTTCACATCCAGATGAATGATGACGCCGCCACCGAGGCGCTGACCGAAGCCGACGCGCGGCGCCTGTTCGCCCAGGCCTACGGGCAGGACATCGGGATTGAAATCCTGTCCATGGCCACCTGGCTGGCCGGCCACGCGCTGGTGGCCGAGCGCTTTCAAAAGGGCCGCATCTTCCTGGGCGGCGATGCGGTGCACCTGTTCACCCCCACCGGCGGGCTGGGCTACAACACGGCGGTGGAAGACGCCGTCAACCTGGGCTGGAAACTGGCCGCCGTCCTCAAGGGCCAGGCCCCGGCGGCGCTGCTGGACAGCTACGAACTGGAGCGCAAGCCGCTGGCCGTGCGCAACACCACCTACGCGCGCCAGTTGGCCGATTCGATCGGCCTGTTCGACGCCGCGCCCGAACTGGAAGACGACACCCCCGCCGGCGCGCAGGCTCGGGCCGCCGCCTCGGCGTATCTGAACGGCCATGTGCGGCGCGAGTTCAACATCCCCGGCATCACCTTCGGCGGCCGCTACGACGGCTCGCCCCTCATCGTGCCCGACGGCAGCACCCCGCCACCCGACCAGCCCAACCACTACGTACCCAGCGCCTGCCCGGGCGGGCGGCCGCCGCACGCCTGGCTGGACGATGGCCGCTCGCTGTATGACAGCTTCAACTTCGAATGGACGCTGCTGGTGCTGGGGCCGGAGGTGCCGGATGCGCGCCGCTTCGAGCAGGCCGCACAGCAGATGGGACTGGACTTGAAAGTGGCACGGCACGCGTCCGCCGAACTGGCGACGCTGTATGAAGCGCCGCTGGTGCTGATCCGGCCGGACCAGATCGTGGCTTGGCGCGGGCCGGATGCAACTCGCGCGACTGAGGTCCTGGCAAGGGCCATCGGGAACGGTTGAATTCGGTCAGCTTAATTCCCGGCCACAAACCCTGTGGCTTTGACGATGCCTGCCCACCGCTGGGTTTCCGCATTGATCTTGCTGGCGAAAGTTGAGCCGCAGATATTGGGGGAGACGCTCATGCCTGCATTTGCCATGCGCGATTTGAAATCTGGTGAATTGGTCATTTGTTGATGCGCTTCCGTCAAGCGCTTGACGATGGGCGCGGGCAAATCCTTGGGGCCGGACAAGCCGAACCAGACCGTGGTGGTCAACTGCGGCAGCCCCACTTCGGAAACTGTCGGGACATCTGGCAGCTGCGGGGAGCGCTGTTCACCGGTGGTGGCATACGCGATCAGCTTGCCGGCTTTGATATGCGGACCTGCTGTGGCAATCTGCACGAAGCCCAGCGGGGCTACGCCGCCGAGCATGTCGGTAATCTGCTGCGGACTGCTCTTGTAGGGAACGTGCGTCATCTCGGTCTTCAGTGCTTCACTCAATTGATAGCCGAGGAAGTGGGCCGGGGAACCGGGCGAATAGGACGAATAGGTCGGGGGCGTTTTTTGTGCCCTGATCCATGGAGACAGCTCGGCATAGTTCTTGGCCCCGATGCTGGGATGCCCGGCTAGCACCAAAGCGGCCTCGACACCCTGACAGATTTGGGTGAAATCGGCGCCCTTGTAGTGGGCTTTGGAATTGGCATTGGGCGTGATCGTCATCATGCCCGCGGTGTTGACCATCAGGGTGTAGCCATCGGCGGGCGCGCGCATCAGGGATTGGGCGGCGATCATGCCGCCGACGGCCGGCATGTTCTCGACGATGACGGGTTGGCCGAGCGATTTGGAAAGATGATCGGCCAGCGCACGTGCGTAGACGTCTGGCGGACCGCCGGCCGTGGAGGGCGCAAGCAGCTTGATCGGCCTTTCAGGCCAACTCTGCGCGTGAAGCCAGGGGGCGGCAATGGCCAGAAGGCCAAGGATCAGTGCTGCTCGCTTGGACTTCATGGCTGGCGTATTGAACATCATGGGTTGTCTCCTTGATAGATTGCAGTGATGGTGTGGATGGAATCCACGGTGAATGAAGCGGCGTCGAGCGCATTTTTTATCGGGTACGAAGGTCTCACCGCTGGGGCATGTCCTTGTCGGAATAGCCCAGGCTGACAGCGGCGTCCTCAGGAATGGCGGGCACGGTAGCGTCCCAGGCCAGCCAGGCGTCGCGCATCTCACGAAAGCGCTCAGGATGCCGGTGCGCCAGGTTGGCGCGTTCCCGCGCATCCGCGCGGATGTCGAACAGGTACTCGTGCTCGTCGACTTTGAGGTACTTCCAGTCACCCTGGCGCAGGGCGCGCTGCTGGCGATGGTTCATGCGCCAGTACAGCGGGCGGTCGAAGCGCTTGGCCGGGTCATGCAGTACTTCGGCCAGCGAGACGCCATCGATGGGGTAGCCCGGATGCGGCCGGCCGCCGCCCATCTTGAGCAGGGTGGCCGACCAGTCCATGGTCATGCAGTGCTGCTGGCTTTGCGTGCCCGCGGGAATGACGGCCGGCCAGTGGGCGATCCAGGGCACGCGGATACCGCCTTCTGTCAGGTCCATCTTGCCGCCAACCAGGGGCCAGTTGTCGGAGAAGCGCTCGCCGCCGTTGTCGCTGGTGAAGACGATGAGCGTGTTGTCCAGCAAACCTTGCCGGCGCAACACCGCGACCAGCGAGCCGATGCCTTCGTCCATGTGGTGGATCATGCGGCGGTAGCTCTCGACGTTGCCGCCGTCCAGATGGAACAGATTGTTCGCCACATCAGGCGCGATGTGCGCATCGTCGCGGGTTTCCCAGGGCCAGTGCGGCGCCGTGTAGTGCAGGCTCAGGAAGAAAGGCTTGCCGGCCTGGGCCTGGCCGGCCATGCGCTCGACATAGTCCACCGCGCGGTGGGACAGGACGTCCGTCAGGTAGCCGACTTCGCGGTGCGCCTCTTCACCGAGGTACAGATCGTGGTCCCCCCTGCCGGAGCAATGGGTGAAGTAGTCCGCCCCGCCGGCCATGATGCCGAAGAACTCGTCGTAGCCCGAGCGCAGCGGGCCGAAGGTCGGCGGGTAGCCGAGGTGCCATTTTCCGATCAGGGCGGTGGCATAGCCCGCCTCGCGCAGCAGCGAGGGCAGCGTGGGAATGTCCGTGGGCAGGCCGAGCGTGGTGCTGCCCTTGCTGCGGCTGCTGATGGGCTCTTCCATGCCGCCGCGCAGGCGGTACTGGTAGCGCATGGTCATGAGGGCAAAGCGCGTCGGGGAGCAGACCGGGGAATTGGCGTAGCCTTCGGTGAAGCGCAGGCCGCCGGCCGCCAGCGCGTCGATGTGGGGCGAAACCGGGCCAAACTGGGCCGCCCGCCCGCCGTAGCAGCCCAGGTCAGCGTAACCGAGGTCGTCCGAAACGATGTAGATGAGATTGGGCTTCATGGGCTGGGCAGGGGCGCGTGTATTGTGGATCAGGTCGGTTTCTGCGGGAGGTTAAGCTGATCGAGGTCATTTGTAAAATTGAAACATGTGAAATTGAACTAAAGAATATCTATGGATCCGCGTCATCTGCTCCAGTTGGCCAGCATTCTTGAAAAGGGGTCGATCACGCAGGCCAGCCGCCACCTGCACCTGACCCAGCCCACGCTCACGCACAACATGCAGACGCTGGAAATGCAGGCCGGCGGCACGCTGTTCGAGCGCAGCCGCTTTGGCGTACGCAGCACCCCGTTGGGCGAAATGCTGGCGCGCGAGGGGCGGGCGATTGCCCGGCGGCTCAAGGACGCGGCCGAAGTCAGCGCCCGCCACCGCAGCGGCCTGAAAAGCCAGGTGCGCCTGGGCACCGGTCCCATCGTCGGTGCCGCCCTGCTGCCCGGATTGACGCAGATGCTGCTGCAGCGCTATCCGGACATCGCCCTGACGGTGCAGAGCGATCGCCCCCATCTGCTGGTCGAGCAACTGGTCGATGGACGGCACGACCTGGTGATTGCGCCTTCCTGGCTGGACCGGCCTCCGCCGGGCATTGAGCGTTTCTTGCTGGTGAACGACGACCTTGGCGTGTTCTGCGGGCGCTCGCACCCGTTAGCGGCCAAGGGCGTCTTGAGTTCAGGTGATGCCGGCGAACTGAACTGGATCAGTCTGGGCACGGCATCGCCCTTTGACCAGGACGTGCGGGAAATGCTGACCGCTGCGGGAGTGGGCGCGACGCGTACCGAGATCACCGTCCTGGGAGAAACCTTCATGTTGCTGCGCATCCTGGCCGAGGGCCGGCACCTGTCCGTGCTGCCGCATTTCCCGGTCCGGTTGCTGCAGCCGCATTTCCCGCTGGTTGAGTTGTCGCTACCGGTCAGGCCGAAGCCACGCAACATCTACCTATGGTGCCGGGCCACGCTGCTGGAGGAACCGGCATTCGTGGGGATGAAGGAATCGATTCTGGAGTATGCAGGAAAGGTGTGAGGCTGCTTTTCATGCCCACGACTTCCGCACCATGCAGCACTGCGCCTCACCGCTTCCGCGCCACCACCCCCATCAGCGCCGACATCCCCGTGTGCCGATCCCCTTCCTTCAGCTCCGCCTCGTACTCGCGCAACGTCAGCACGTCGAAATCGGCAAAGGCGTGCCGCAGC
>Ga0210129_1000095_pt1 | contig 24113 bp, 26 predicted proteins | sample WestPond_Cattail_2_FD_185582 | JGI IMG/M metagenome (GOLD analysis project Ga0210129, IMG submission 185582) | Wetland microbial communities from the San Francisco Bay, California, USA, that impact long-term carbon sequestration -... | ecosystem: Environmental > Aquatic > Marine > Wetlands ... | reverse complement strand
GTTTCGATCCGCGAGCGCCGCCGCCGCGCCGTGCGATTCCAAAGCGTACACCTCCATCTCTCCGAAACGCAACCCGCCGCCGCTCGATCGGCCCTGCGTCGGCTGCTTCGTCGTGAAGTCCTTCTGACCCGCGCCGCGCGCTCGCTGCGCCGAATCGGCAAGTTTCGGCTGCCGCTGAACGAACATCGTTCCCATCGTGACCCTCGTTCGAATCGGATTTCCGCTCGGACCGCTCAGAAGAATCCTCGACGTCGCGCTCGCGTCGCGGGAAAACTCGGCGAGATCCAAGCGATAATCAGCCTCGAACGGCGTCGCGTCGATCTCGCCTACTCCCGAAACGAACGCCTTCGTCGAATGAACCAACTCCAAATGAAACGCGTGCGTCAATCGCGTCGGAAACGCGTGAGGGTTGATGATCATGTCGGGAATGATTCCCGTCTCTTGATCGAACGGCATGTCGACGGCGGGAACATCCTCTCCGAGCGTGAATTTTTGCCCGCAAAGAAAATCGAACTTGTCCGCGATTTCGGGAACGCGGACGCATCGAAGCTCGATGACGACCTCGTACTTCGACTCGCCAACCGAAACGATCTTGACCGAGTCGACCCGGCCCTTGTGCAGTCTCTTGGCGCGGAACGACGTGTTCTCGCCCGTGACGCGATTCCGTTTCGAGACGAGAATACCGCCGTCCAGCACCAGCTCCGAGAGACAAATCACACCGAGCGCGTCGCACTTGGGATGATCCACCACCTCGTCGACTTTAAGATCCAGCTCGAAGCGGTACGGGTGTCTGCTAATCATGCGAAGCCCGCCGCGCTCGATGAACGCCTTGTTCATCACGACGGAATCCTCCTGTGTCGAGGGGTGCGTCATCACCGCGACGACGACCGTCATTCCGTTGGGATACGCCGAGAACCCAAGAGCTCGCGCCGCTTTCGTCGTCGCCGCCGATTTTTGAACGTACCAAAGCTCGTACGCGACGGAATCCGCCCAGCTCCGCGCCGCGATTCGTGGTCGCGCGGCTTGCTTCCCCATGTTCATCCAAAAAGAGAGCCGCGGCGCCTGATTGTGACTCGCGTACGGAACTTGCGCCGCCAAAACGCCGAGAAACGCCGCGCCGAGTAAAAAAACGTGCGTGTGTTTCCCCGGCACGAAATCGTCCGGACCCGTCGCCACCACCGCCGGCCGAGCGGCGTCCCACCACATCTCGTGCGCGTCGAGAACTTCGACGAGTCCCTCGGCGATCAACTCCTTGAACGTTTTTTTTCCGGCGGACCCCCCCGAAAAAATAAGCGACGTCGCCAAAACTTGAACGTATCGCCCGCCGTACGTGCGAACGTCGAGATCGCCGGATCGAAGAACCGTGACTCCGACGTCGAACGAGATTTGCGGCGTTCTTCCTCTCTTCGCGCGAAGAAACGCGGCGGTCCTCACCGCGTCTTTTCCGTGCGCCACGGGAACCGAGTCGACGAAAATCGTTCCGGTGCCGGTCGGCGCTCCTGTCCAATCGATTTGAACGAGAGACTCGTGCGAGTAAAAGGCGCAAAGAGCCGAGTGTTTCACGAATCCAGATTTCTCGTCGTCCGGAGTGTGCGACGGACAAACGAATCCCTCTTGCGTGGCGTTGAACTCCTGCGCCGATTTGGATCGCGCGCGCGCGCCGGCGGGAACCATGCTCGTTCGTAGATGCTCGATCGTCGCGAGGAGATTCGCGGTGAGGAGCCGCTGCGAGACGCCCGCGCGCGCTCCGCCCTTGTGCGATCCGACCCAATTTCCCGTAAGAATCGCGCTTCGCAAAGACGCGGTAAAGTGCGGCGCGCCGTCTCCCAGAACGCGCTCGACGCATCCGAACGGATCGGCGCTTTTTTTTAATCGAGAGATCGCGTCCGTGATCCATCGTCGGAGTCCAGGAACAAACAGCTCGTACAATAGAACGTCGATCGTTTCGAAGCACCGATTCGATACGTCGTCGAGCGAGTCGGCAGCGACGCGCGGGTTCTTCGCGAGATGAACGGCCTCGCGGCGCATGTGATTCAGAAACCAAACGATTGCGTCCGCGCCGGCGCCGGCGAGATGAGGAAGCGCCTCGCGCAAAAAGAACTCGCGCGTTTTTTCGAGTCGCTCGCAGTCGGTGGTGTCTTGATTCTGCGCCGAGCCGAGCACGGCCCCGACGAACTCGTCGTAGTCGAAGGGCCGCGACTCGCTCGACTCGTCCGAAGTCGGAGCGGCGCCGGTGAGAAACTGCAAAACCCAATCGAGCGGCATGCGTTTTTTGTACTTGTTCCTCGCGAATCGATCGGCGGAGAAAAAAACCTCGCCCGATTTCAAATCGTACGACACGATCACGAGCGACGGCCGCGCGGCGGCCGAGAATCTGTGCGGCACGACGCTTCGTATTCGCGCGAAACACGCGTCGGACGAGCGCATTCTCAACAAGCGGTTATTCGCGAGCTGCTCTTGGGGCACGACGACGTGCGGCGATCCGTGAACCATAAAGTATCCGCCGGGGTCCTCGAGCGTGTCGGAGAAGACCATGAGAGGAAGATCGACGCACTTTACGGAAAAGACTTTGGACGATTTGCCGAATCGGGCTTTGCACGTGAGGAAGAGCGGCGCGTCGAAGGTTTGAGACGAGAATCCGGCGACGTCCTCGTGTCGTCGTTTCGTGGGATCTTCGGGGGCGAACTCGAAAAATCCGAACTTTACGTCTAGCTCGCCGAACGAGAACCCTCGAACGGCCTCGTCGAGACATCGCTGCAACCGAACGAAAAGAAACTCCTCGAAAAACGAATGGTGAATCGATTTCACGAGTCCGACGTCGCGGACGAAGGCGCGGAAACACTCGTCGAGCATCTGGGACGCGGCCGCTCCGAAATAACGTTTGAGCGAGAGAGGAGTATGTACGGGTCCTCGCCGCGCCGAAGAAACGATAACGGGAAAAAAATGTTGCGTCGAGTCTATCCGCCGGCTCCAGATGCCGTCGTGAAGAACGCGGTCGACAACGACGAGAAGGCGGGAAACGAGTTCGCGATCTCGAAGACGGACGACGCCGCGAAAGATTTTAGGGAGTACGCCTCGATCGAATGGTTCAACTTTACGGCTCAGCTCTTCAAGGCGGCGGTGTGGTTGTTCGTCGGGTTGATGCTGTTCGGTGTCAACGGCGCGGCGTACACGAGTCAGCTCGCGCTGCGTTGGTACCAACCAGGTCGAAGCTGGTCGGGGCCGACGTGCGACGTCGGTAACGCGTGCACGTGGACGACCGTTTCCACGTCGTGGATCACGACGAACGGCGTCGCGATGATGATCGTTCCTTACTTTCTCTTTCCGTGTATCTACGTCGCGTCGGCCGTCGCGCATTATCGCGCTTATGAGAAATTGCGCAACATCAACGATTTGGCAGGAACGGCACCCGCGGGAATGAACGAGCTGCGGTATCTCAGCACGGAGAAGTATCATCGTCGCTGGATGTTCGCGTCGATGCACATCACGGTGTTCGTGCTGGACGGCCTCGTGTTGTACAATTTGGAAGGCATGAACTCGCAATACACGGGTATTTTACTCACCGCCGCGGCGTTCGGGGCGTACATGGGATCGTTCCATCTTTCCCGGCGCAAAGCGGAGGAGCTCAAGGCGCGGTCTGCGCTCGACGACGCTATTCGTAAACGCGCCATGACGTTTGGCCGGCAGTACGCCGCGAAAATGTCGACCGTGAGCGTCGACCCGTCGCTCTCTCGCCCGGTTCAAATGTATGCCGCTTTGTTGAACTCGCTAAAAGCCGAGGCGTTTGCTACGCGGTCTGTTTTTATGGACGACGATGCGTCCGCCCAATCCAGCGTCTCGGCGCTCGCGCTCGGTGTGATGGCCGACGCGGGACTGAACGGCACGGTCGACATCGCGTTCAACGCCGTTCCTAAATTTGCGATGGCGATGATTGGAACGATGCGCGGGAAAATGACGTCGAAACAAGTTCGCGCCGAACAAGATCTTTCGTACGTCATGTCGACGTTCATGCTTTGCTCTCTCGTCAGCGCTCCTATTTGGATCGCCAACGGACAAGCCGTCAATCCGCAAGGCGCGGTTACGGGAATGGCCATCGTGTACCAAATTTGGATTCTTCTCGTCTCGTTCGCGTTTCATGCGTTCGCCGCGTTCGTCATGGAGCGCGACGAGTACTCGTACTCTCCATTCGTGAAATGGTCCAAGACGCACATTCGCTCCAGATTGGAGTCGAAAGAGAACATTACCGGGGGTCAAGAGGATGTTAGAATGCCCATGACGTCGTACCAAGCGGTGAGCAACCTCTTTTCGCTTTGGACGGTGACGGAGGGAATGGTGATGCTGGTCATGCACACCGCGATGTCGGGGCTCGTGCGAGTGCATTACGTGAGCCCATCGAGCACGGGTCTTTTCGTGAGCGCGAATTAATTTTGTTTAAGAATGGAACTCGACCTTTCCACCGTACGCCACCAACAAGTCTTGCACCGTCTTATCCTCCGCCACTCGCGTGCGACACGCCTCGAACATTTCCTGTGGGCATCGCACGACGATGACGGCGCGACCATTCAGCCAGTAAGCCTGTGTGCTGATTCGCGCTTTGAGCTCGCCCAGATCCTCGCGCGGGGATAAGTCCCCCGGCCAGTTCATCCAAAGAGCGTATGCGACTTGGCCCTCGATCTCTTCCGCCTCTTTCCGCGCGCGGCGAGACGGTTCGCTCTCCCTCGAGCACGCCCCTCCCATTTTGGTTTGGATCGTGAAAATTAATTTTGTTTAAATCGAATCATTTCCGGCACGGGCTCGAATCTCCTCGTGGGGCGTTTGGTTTTTTCGTCCACGCGCACGATCTCGATGAACTCGACGTACGGCCGCACCCAAACCGCGCGAGTCGCGCAGCACCTGTACACGACGACGGTCTCGTGCGGCGGTTTTTCCAATCGGGCGGTAAACGCGAGCACCTCGTAGAACCGACCGTTCAAGTAGTGGACGTACCGCTGCGCCATTCCCCTAAAGCTCGATCGCGACGCACAAAACGTTCGAGTACACGATGGGACCGTCGGTCTCGGTAAAGAGCGGAAGAGGAAAAACGACGAGGTCGAGATCGATTGCCTCGCGCTGGATCTCGCGTCGCTCGTCGCCGGTTCCCGTCCACCCCCGTCCCGCCTTTAGATTCGCGACGGCCTCGCGAAGCTCCACCGGCGTGTCGAATCCGCCAGTCTCGGGCGCGACGAACGACGCGAACGCCACGATGCCGACTCCCCACTCGAGCGGCTCGAGCAAATCAGCGTTTTCGAGTTTGTCGACCAAAAAATTAAAAGACGCGTCGTTGAAGTGTCGCGCCGTGATCCAATCAACCTCGAGTTTTTTTTGTGGCACGACGATCTTTCCGTTTGAATAGCACGCCGCTCGAGCCGCGCGAAGCTCGTGCGGCCGCATCAGCAAATCCATAAACGCGTGCCGCGCCCCCTCGTACTGCTCCACGACGTCTGGATCCACCTCGGGATCGGGCGCCGGCTCCGTCATCTTTTGCTTTTTCTTTTTTACCGTGTGGCGGGGTATGAGCGGATATGTCGCGTGGTAAAAAAAAGAATGAGCGGACTCGAAGCGGCGGCGGGGCGCGGCGACGTGGCGTCCGAGCTCCTCGCGCTTCTTAAAACGAAAACGTTTGAGCCTCGGAGCACGCCTGTCTTCAACGCGTTTTGGGCGCGAAAATTGACGGAGGGAGACAACGCCGCGGTCGAGGCGATCGCGAAGAGTTTCATCGACGCCGAAGCCGACGAAGAGCAGTTGTCGTACTACGCGAGCGACGTCGCGTTCATGCGCGTGCTCATCAAAGGCATGGCGGTGCACGTCGCTGCGACGCCTTACCCAGAGGACGACTACTTTGAGATCGAGCACGCTCCCGTTTGGTACGTCTACGACAAGGCGACGCGCGCGATTCCGCGCGAACACGAAACCGAGCTCATGACGTACGTCTTTGAGCTTTTGCTCGAAGCAAAGTACGACACGAACATTTACTACGTTTTCGGTCGACGGTACTACAAAACCGTCGGCGTCGATCTCGACGTGGTTCGTCGAATTTACGACCCCGCGACGTCGGCGGAGATTCGGGAGCTCTTCGAGGATTTGTTCAACTGGAGCGCCATTTTCACGGCCGCCGTGTTCAACGGGGTTCCAGCGGCCGTCGCGGCGCAAGTCGGCGCGAAAGCGTTCGACGTCGCCAAGAGCTTCGAGAACGCGAAGGAGTACGCCGCGTGGGACTCGGACGATGTTCCAATCGACGTGATCGAAGCGACGGCGAAGCTGCGCGTGCCCCCCGCGCTCATGGCGCGAGTTCGCGCGTGGGCGGCGACCGCCATTTCGTACTCCGAGCGCATGAAATACTTCAAGTTCGAGCAAAAATATCTCGCCGACGACTTGGAGTGGCGACGTTCGCCGCAGTTTCGCGCGATTCTTCACGCGACGTTCAACGCCGGCAACTTTATCACGATCATGACGTCCGATCCGACCGGCGAAGATTTAGGACGAGACGCCGCCGCGATTATGGTTCGCAATCCTCTGTTGACGGACCAGGAGCGTTTCGAAATGGCGGTTATAGCCGCGCGACTCCCGAATCCGTTTTGGGTTGATTTATTCGCGGATAGTTTCGGCGTGCGGCGCGAGCACATGATCGCCACGCCCAGCAATCCTCGTCCACGCACGGGCGGGGACTTGCTGCGTGCTGTTATCACAGACATGGAAACTCGAGTGCAGTACGACACGCCGTGGCGCGCGTACGAGGAGTCGGAGATGCGGGCCAGAATCGAGCATGAGCGCATGCGCGAGCGCGTCGCGAGGTTCTTGCAGAGTCGAGGCGGCCGCCCGAGGCCGCTCAAGCGCAAAATGTGATTTGAACTCTCACACTCTAAAAATGGAGATCGAGCGAATCGATATTTCGCCCAATTGTTTCGGGTCGCCGTGCTCGCACGAGACTCTGATTTATTTCGTGGGCGGTCGCGTCGCGGCGCGGCGGCTCGGGGCGTGCGATCTTTGGCGGCTCGTTCGATCCGTGCAGGGTCGCGCGTTTCAAACGGTGGCGATGGAGCGACATCTCATGCGCGAGGCGTGGGGCGACGCGACGACGCGAGCGAAAATGCTCGCGGATCACGCGGCGCGAAAACCGATTCGGGTCGATGAGAGACTCGCGCTCGTTCCGTCGGGCGACGCGCCGCTCGTCACTCCCGTCGAGACGTACGAGACTCGGCTCGCTCGAATCTCGAAACGCGCGAAGCAGTACGAGGATCTCGCCGCGGAGTGGCGTTCGACTCTCGCGGGGAGCGCCGCGACGGGGGACACGGGCGTGTGGGAACGCGCCGGATTCAGAAGTATCAAGCGCGAAAAGCGAGACGATTGAAACGAAATGCTCGCGAACGCTACGAAAAATGAAAAGGGACGAGTGCTTCTGCACTTGCTCGACGCGAAAGAAGCGACGCCGGAGCAAACGAAAATCATGCGAAATTTTTTAATCGCGAATCCGGCGCACGTTATTCCAGCGTCGTATTTCCGACACGAGAGAGACGCGGCGTTTCGATCGTCGGACGCGTTTGCCGATTTGGTTCGGCGGTTCAAACAACGGCGCGACGAGCCCGACGCCGCGCGTGTTTTCGGCGAGCCCGCGATGGCGCGCGTTCTGCGCGAGGAGCTCGCGGACTCGTCGCCGGCGGCGGTCGTGGCGAAGACGCTCGTGAATCGCGACCCCGCATGGACGCGCGTGCTTTTCGAGGGCGGAGAACTCTCACGCTCCGAGTTTCTCGCGAGCGACGACGCGCGCTTGACGCACGGATGGTTGCTCGTGCGCGGATTCGCTAGGGGGGACACGCTGGAGCGGTACGAGTCGTCCATCGGTCCGCTCGATCTCGCGCGGTTATTCTACCGTCGCCCCACGGAGTGGAACGTCGATTTCGAGCAGATGAGGTGGGTGCGTCGTCGGTTCGGGATCGGAACGTGGGCGGAGATGATGCGACTTTTGCGCGGCGCCAACGCTCGACGCGAGTCGTATCAGGCCGTCGTGGACGCGCACCTCGATCGTAGAGCGATGGCCGAGTTTTACGCGAGCGCCGGCAGCGACGCGCTGCACGCCCCGATCGTGAGGAAAAAGCTGGAACAATTGCTCGGGATTTAAAGGTAACGACCGACGAGCGCGTAAATCAAAGCGTCCGGCAACGAAGAGGCTCGTCTCAGGCTAAGGACGGATGCGACGCGCTGCTGCGTCAGAATCTCGGCGCGCGCGGCGTCCATTTCGGCGTCCGCGATGAGATGGCGCTGCGCGATTCGGCGCGCGCCGTGCGCGAGAAGCCACTGCGCGACGAAAGGATTGACGAGTTCCCGATCGTCGGGAACGAAATCCATCGCGAGCGTCTCGTGGCCCAAGTAGTACCGCGCGCGCATGAGCAGCCGCTCGTCTTGATCTGATCCGTCGTCAACGCCGCGCGTGAGAGACACGAATCGCACGACGGCCCGCATGTAGTCGCGTCCCGTGAGATCGAGTCGAAGACGCGTCGTCCAGTAGAGCGAGGGAAGCGTCAGCGCGGTGATGGTCATGTACATTCGGTCTCGCGGACTCGACGGAATCAAGAGAGAGACGACGTCGGCGCCGACGTCGTCGTCCGATGAGATCTCCGTCATGATTTGTCCGACTCGTCGCCCTTTGAAGAAAGAGCGCACCGTGTCTGCGAACGCGGGCGAACCGCGATAGGCGAGATCGTCTCCGAAATGTTTCTTTTCGACGCGGAGCCACTGCGTGAACCAAGGCACGAGATACGCGCGGTAGACGTCGTCGTTGTTTTCTCGCTCCGTGTTCCACTTTTGCGTCGCGCGGACGTGTTCGATGAGCTGTCGAGAAATGGGAACGTCGAGGCGCGAAGCGAGCATCATCATGGCGTGCGGTTGGTTCGCGGCCGTGCTGAGCCGCGAGAACAACGACGGATCGGCGGCGTAAATCTCAAACGCGAGCGCGGGATTGAGCTCGAGAAATTTGCTCATCGCGAAATCGTAGTTCGCGGCGTAGACGCGTCGCACCGTCTCGAGCGAGACGCGATGTGTGTGCGGCACCCCGAACGGAACGAGATCGGCGAAGACGAGGGCGTTCGCTCCACCGAGGGTGGGCACCGTCGCGACTCGATCGAAATAAACGGCGATGAGCGGCGCGAAATCGATTTCGTCGCGAAACGCGGAGCACAGCGAGTCGAAGAGCGTGTACAGGACTGCCGTCATCGTCACGGCGTCTTCGTCGTCGAGTTCGGCCTGCGACGGAAGATTCAGCGCGGCGAACACCATGAGCGCGGACATGAACGCGGTGTCGCGCGCGTAGAAGACGAGGTGTTCGTTCGCGAAGTCGTCGACGGCTTGCACGAGCGACTCGAACTCGTCGGACGCGTCGCGCGCCTCGAGCTCGCGAGTGAAAAAAGCGTTGAACTCGGGCGATAGCACGGGATCAAAGTCGGATCCCGCGTGGTTCACCCACGCCGTCGCCGCTACCAAATCGCGCGCGCGCGCCGCGGATTCGAGAGGAGAATGGTCCATTTCGTTTTGAGTTTTATTCATTTGTGTTCGCGCGCCTATACGCCCCACTTTGCCAATTTATTCGCCAGACGACACCCTCGCTCCAAATCTTCGGGGGTGGGAAAATTGAGACGCGCGCTCGTGGGGTTCAACTCGCGTGCTTTGGCGTCGTAGGCTTTGGCCGCGTCCTCGGCTTTGGCGAATGCTCCAAAGTATCGAACGGCGCGGTCGATGCGCATCCTCGCCTGGAACCCCACGCCGACGCCGCCGCGTTTCAGTTCCGAGACTCCGACGTACTTGGACGACGGGGTGCTGTTCCGCTTCTTTCTGGCCGGTTCCGTGCCCGGTTCCGGTTCCGACGACGCTTCGCGATCGCGCTTCTTCTCCGGCGACGCGCCGGGCGCCTCGATTCGCAACGTGACCTCGATCTCGCCCGCGTCGTTCATGCGCGCCGACATCGACGGAAGAGGAACCTGAATCTGCATCTGCGTCGCTTTTAGTTGTGATGTTTGAAATAAATTCCCACCGCTACGAGCGCGAGCGACGCCGCCGCCGCGAGCGCGGCCGCCTTCCAGCCGACGCGCTCGTCCGAATGTTTCTTTATCTCGAGAAGACCCTCGTGCGCCTGCGCCCGCACCGCGAGAAGGTTCCGTCTCAGTTTCGACAAAAGCAAAACGTCTTTGCTGATCGTGCGGTCCGCGAGCTGCGCGTCGATGCACATGATCATACGGTCCGCCTCTCGAATCGCCGCTTCCAAATTCGCCGACATTTTTGAGTTGTGATAGTAAAATATTTCACTCACATCAAAACACAATCGCCCTCGATCAGAGTCGACGGACCGCAAAAAGAAACACGAACGCCCTTATCGCGAACGCTCACCAAGAAGCGTCCCTTCGGCCATCCCTCCTCGGGGCTCGTAAGAAACGCCGTAATTTTATTCTTGAGTCGAAAACATATCGTGTCGTACAAAAACTCAGACGGAGCGTGATCGATCCAAATGACGTCGCCGCGCAGAAGCGAATCTTTCGACTCGAAATCAACGAGGCGTCCAGCCATGCGCGCGGCGTACATCGACTTGAACCGCGCGAACAAAAGCTCGAGAAACTCGGTCTCGATTTGTTTTTCGTCGGGTTGCACGTACGTTGAATTGAACTGCTCAAACGTCGTTTGTGGTTTTTGCGGAATCTCCACGAGCTTTTTTTCGTGCGAGAGAAGAGGCGTTTTGTCGCCCATTTTGTTTTTACGGTGTGAGGGATGTGCTCGCTCGTTCCTTTGCTGCCCGGCGAGCGGCGGAAACCCGGTCCCGACGCGCACGCGCTCCTCTCGTCGGTGGACGTACGGAGACTCATTTTTTCGTTTGTTTTTGGTAAGGATTAAAGCAACTGCGTCATCGGAGTGACCTCGCGCGGCGCGAAACGCGCGAGCATTTTTTTATCGAGAACCCAAACGCGCACGACGCACTTGCCGCGCGCGTCGACGAACGTCTCGTAAATTTTAGCCGGGCGCCCGGGGCACGCGCGGAACCGCGTCATTTCCGGAGTGACGTCGCGCGCCGAATATATTCGCAGCGAAGCGACACACACCGAAAAAATGGATCGCGCTCGACTCGATCGCGCGATTACGCAGACTGATCTTTATAATCACAACGGTCGGACGCTGTGCCACGCGGTTCGATGTCGCAAGAGCGCGAGGCTCCGCGAAGCGCACGGCGGTCTCTTTTGCCCCGCGCATTTGCGGGCGCTCGACGGTATACGAGCGTGGCTCGAGCACGCTAAGCGAACTGGCGATCTCTCGCTTGAAAACGACAGCAGACAAGCGGAGATTGAGTTTCGAAAGCGGTGCGACGCGGGTCACATGTGGTGGAAACTTTATCGCGTGGAGATGCCGCTCGAGAGACGATAATTTCAATCCCACACCGCAAATATGGAGTCGTTCTATGAGAATTGGACGCGCGAGATCAAGAAGGTGATTGCGAGCGATCTCAGTCAGGAGAAAAAGAACGCGCGTCTCGCTGTGATCAGGAGTCGATACTCTCGACCCGTTCCAACAAATCTCGATGAGATTAAAGCGCGCCGCGTGTTTCTTCAAAAGCAGCGCGACGCCGAAAAATTTAAGAGCGATTTGGTCGTGCTTTGTCGCCAAAGAAGCTGGGCGCGTTTTTTCGCTTTGGACGGCGACACGGCGCTGATTCGCATAGTCGCCGCTTTAATTTAATCTCTCACAGCAACGCCCCCAGCCTCGCCGCGTCCCACCGCGAGCTAGGCACCAACGCAAATGAGCGTCTCGCCGCCTGCTCCAGCCCTATTCGTCGCACGTTTTCGTACGTCGTGTCAACTGGCGACCACGTTGGAAAGAGCGAGGACCACCGCGGGAATGCGTCGATTCCCGCCCATTCAGTGGGCGAAGGTGTTCCCAGCAGCTTAAAAAGGCGCAAGAGTTGGTCGATCGCATTGTCGCCCACGACGACTGCTTTGCCCGCTCCCATCGCCATCAACACACACCCAGCGCTCCACACGTCCACGGCCTCATCCACGTGGTCGGAGCCCATGAGGAGCTCTGGAGCTCGGTACGGCAGCGTGCCGACGTAGTGCGTAACAATTTCGGTGAAGTCGTCAAGGAAGCGCGCGCATCCAAAATCCGCGAGTTGTATCTCGTCATCCGCCCCGATCAGCAAATTCTCCGGCTTGACGTCGCAATGCGCGATACGCGCCGCGTGGCACGCGGCGAGGCCATGGAAGAGTCCTCTCGCATATCGAATCGCTGTCGCTGACGTCAGCGTCTGCCACGCAAGCACGCAAGCGAGGGTCGTGGGCGCGAGGTCCAAGACGAGATACACGAATGGCTCGCACCATAAGACGTCGCGGAGCCGCACAATGTGATCGTCTCGGAGTGTGCGCAGCGCCTTCACCTCTTTTAGCGCGGCGCTGCGCTTCCCCTCATGCGATGCGTTAACAGCTTTGAGCGCGACGTCGACGGCGTGTGCGGAGTCCGTGACGCGCGTGACGTAACCCTGTGCGCCGAAGCCCAATTCCTCTCGAAACGAGAATTTTTTCCGCACATCCCCGGGCTCCATAGACGCGGCGCCCAATTGGGCGCAGAAGCGAGCGAAATGGTCCATTGTCATGTGACGTCGACTACTTATTCCAAGCAGCTACGACTTTTTAAATTCCAATTTCCTCCAGACTCGAGTCCGCGTCACAATATAAAATTTGCGCCCGGTCGCGTCGCCGCTTTAATTTAATTTCTCACAAATCAAAAGCAAAAATGCCGCGAAAGCAGAATTTCCAAGCGGCGTGGAGCGGATTTCAAAGCGAGATCGCGCCGCTTCTTTCAAATGCGACGTCTACTTTGAAAGAGGCCATCGCGTTCGAGACGCGCGACCCGACCGCGGCGTTCGAGAAGGTGCAGCCGTGCGTCGCTCGCGCTCAAGTCGTCGTCATGCTATATTTGGGATTCATACGTCGATGGCGACCCGAGATTCAATCAACCGCGCCGTCTGCGAAACGCATCGAGAAACTCGACAAGGAGATTTCGTCGCGCCGCGACCGTTTCGATAAGCTTTTCCTGGAGAACGGCGAAGTGTATGCTAACGCTTGTAAGGATTTTCCGACCGAAGTCGAATGCGTCGCGGCGATCAAAGCGAACGCCGCGGTTCGTTTAATCACGAGCGCGAGCGTCGCGAAGCTGATGCTCGACACCGTTTGCGTTCTCGTCGACGCGAACATTTCCTCGCTTCGACGCGAGATCGCGAACGCTGCTCTGGCGGAGTTGATAAAAATAATTCCCGGCGACGTCGCTCGAATCGTGGCGCGGTTTGTTCGGTAGTAATCACTCTTTAAAACCGAAAAATGGCTCCGCCCGCTCCCTCGCTTCGACGCGAGATCGCGATGGAGGACGGGTGCGTCATTTCGTGATTTTTAATTTAATCTTCCTCTTCTTCCGATTCGGAGCCCGAATCCGACTCAAACTCTCGCTCGTCGTTTTGTTTTCCGTTTAGGATGAACGACGTCGTCTCGTTTTTTTGCGCGTGTTTCCGCATCACGCTCGACTCGACGGTGTCGCCCTCCAACACGTAGTACGCGACGCGCTGCGGTCTCGTCGCCCCAATTCGGTGCGCTCGCGCCTCCGCCTGGTTCAGCGAGCTGGGGTTCCACGGCAACTCGAAAATCGCGCTCAGCACCACGCCCGGCGTCGCGTTGAGACCCTCGCCCGCCGCCGACGTCGACAGAACCCCGACTCGCACGGACGACGCGGGATCCGCCACCGACGCGATGCGCGCTTGACGATCCGATTGTTTCGTCGATCCGTCGATCTCGATCGTCTCGTACCCTTTCGCTCTTAGCCCAGCAGTCACGTACGAACGCACGATTTCGTGGTGCGCGAAAACGAGCGCCTTCTCGTCCGGCGCGAGTCTCTCCATCTCGACGAGAAAAAGCTCCAGCGCTCGCTCCTTCTTCGCGTCGCCCGCGAATCGCAAAAGAGCCGACTTGAGTCGCTGCACCTCGAGCTTCGCGAACTTAGCCGCTCGGCTCTCGCCCCGCGCCGCCGCCGTCGTCTCTTTTAATTTACGAAGCGCCTCGTAGTACTCCACTTCGAGCTGGTAGTACTGCAGCTTTTTCATCAGCGACGGAAACGGAACGCGCTCGATGCGTCGCGTCTTTTTCGGAAGATCCACCGTCGAGAGATCGCACGCTCGGCGCCGAATCATTAATTTGCGAACGTAGAACTCCAGCTCGTTTTGATTGGATTTACCAGTATCGTCGACCTTGCCGAACGCCGCCACGAACTTGGCGTCGCAGTACCGCCTCGCGAACTCCGATTTGGAAATCTCGTTTCTCCGAACGAGTTGCGTCAGCGGAAAAAGCTCGATGGGCCGAGACGTGAACGGCGTTCCGCTCAGCAGAACCAAGTACGGCGCGCGCTGAAGCGGCGAGTCGGTATCCAAAGCTAAATTCTGCGTCCGTTTCGCGCCGTAGTTCTTGAGACGGTGCGCCTCGTCGGCGATGACGGCGTCGAACTTCTCGGTGCGACAAATTTGCTCGAACAATTTACGAGCGGGTGTTCCGATCGCGTCGTACGTGACGATCCAGTACTTGTGCGCTTCGCGCCTCGCTTTTTCGACGGCCGCCGGCGTGCGAATCACGGCGCTCGTGTCGTCCGTCCATTTCGCGATCTCGTTACACCAGTTGTCGCAAAGCGTCGTCGGAGAGACGATCAACACGCGCGAGGCGCCGACGGTCGAGACCATTCCGAGCGACTGAATCGATTTTCCCAGTCCGGGATCGTCGGCCAGCAAAACTCGACCCCCGAATTTGCGAGAGAAATCGGTGATCGCCTCGCGCTGATACTCTTTCAGCGCCGCGATCATTTTTGGCGGAAGGCGGCCGGGGGTCGCGGAAACCGCGGCTGGCGCCGGGAACAGAAGCCGCATCACGGGCGCGGGCGGAAGGGCGAGACTCCATCGGTTCGCGCGACACCTCGCGATTAAATCTTTGAGCTTATCTACCGAAACGCGATCGGCGAGACGAAACCGCGCGGCCGCTCGAATCTCGATGATCGTCGGATCGATGATTTCAAATAGAACATCGGGCTCCGCCGCCGCTCGCTTCATCTTTACGGTGTGACGAGCTTCGGCTCCGCGTCCTTCAAAATGTCGTCGATGTCGATGTCGGTACTCTTGGTGCGCTTGATCTTGAGCGGCGATCCCGGCGTGGCCACGCGCTTCGGAATGCGGTTCTCGTCGGGCGTCTTGGGAACGGGCGTCGGCGCGGGAGTCTCGGTCTCCGCCGCGTCCGCCGGGGCGTCCTCGGGCGTCTCCGCCGGCGCGGCGTTGTCGAGCTCGGTCTTGATCTCGAGCTGCGGCGTTCCGGCTTCGGCTTGCGCCTCGCCCTCGACGAGCGACGGAGAGCGGGCGCGAGGAGTCGTCATTTTTCAAATCAGAGTTGAGGTGTGAGGATGAGCGCGAGCGCCGCCGCCGAGCTCGAGACCCGAATTCAAAATTTAGAGTCGAGGACCACGCGCACCGAAAGAATTTTAGAGTACGAGTTCGACGTCGGACCCTTCTCCCCCCTCGCTCTCGCGTTTCGATTCTTGGGCGCGTTTCTAGCAGCGAGAGCGCGGTGCGGCTTCGGGCTCAATCTCCTCCTCGAAAAGAACGACGGCGATTTTTTACTCGGCGCGCTTCTCTACCCGCAAGGATGTCCCGCCTTCATCGCCGATTTTTTCTACTCGCCGATCTTCGTCGCGCGAAAATTTTTTCCGCGACTCGGCGGCTTCGCGCTCTTCGCCCTCACCACCGCGCGTCGAATGATGCTCGCCGACTCGCTCGCGATCTTCATCGTCTCGCTCTTCGCCGTGACGCAGTTCACGGCGTCCGTCCTGAGCGTCGCGATCGTCGAGATTCTCACCAACTCGCTCTCGCCACACGCGATTTGGTTCGCGTTCGCTCTAGTACTAACGGCGGAGGACGAGCGCGCCGCCGGACTCCCCACGTTCGCCGCGTGTTTCGTCGCGCGGTACGTCGCCGAGAAACTAAAATTTGAGGACAGGTACGCCGCGCCCATCGAGTCGAAATATATTCGCGTCGTCGCCGTTCTCGTGTCGCTCGTCGTATCGGTTCATTTCCTCGCGGGAATCTGGCCCAAACCCGATTTCTACGATGGACTCATCGTTTTCCGCGAGCGCAATTCTAGATGAGAGACAGCTCGAGGCCGTCGAGGCGTGCGACAAACACAGGTTGATGATCGTCACGGGACCGCCGGGGTGCGGCAAAACACACACCGTGCGATCCATCGTTCAAAAATGGAAATCTCTCGGAGAAAAAATTGTTTTGTTCGCCCCGACGGGTCAGGCGACGCAAGTTCTGCAGCTCGCCGTGGGCGACGCGACGATTCCGGCGTACACGCTGAACATGTGTTTCCACGACTACCACGTCTCTCGCGCGATTCGAAACAGAGAGGCGTGTCTCGTCGTCGACGAGCTCTCGATGGTCTCTCTTCAAATGATCGTCTCTTTTTTTCTCTCGCTCGAGGGCGAGCGGGCGAGCGCCGGCGGACGCCGCACGCTCAAATTCAAGAGATTGGTTTTAGTGGGGGACGTGGATCAAATGGGCGCGGTGGGCGGGGTGTCGATCGCGGCGGCGCTCATGAGTTTGCGGCGGGTGAAAGTCGTTCGGCTCGAGCGCGTTTGGAGACAAGGCGACGCCGCGTCGGCGCTGGCGCGCAACATCGAGCGGCTGCGCGACCCCGCGCCGTTTCGGTTCGCGGATCTCGCGCAGGACGACTCGTTCACGATCGTGATGCGGCCCGAGCTGAGCGACGAGCGAACGCGCGCGATTACGGTGCGTCAATTCTGGGAAGCGGCGAGCGCCGAGACGGAGACGCGCGTTTTGTGCATGACGACGAAAACGAAACTGGCGCTGAATTTGGCGATTCAAAGCGCGCGACCCGAGTCGAGACACTCGGCGCCGATCGCGCCGGGGTCGCTCGTACGATTCGGCGATTTGGTTCGGTGCACGCGAAACTACTACACGGCGAACAAGCGTCTGAGGGTGGCGAACGGCGCGGTGGGGCTGGTTAAGCCCGGACCGACGATCGAGTACGCGGGGTACGCGGACGACGACGGCGCGACGGAGTTCGATCTCGGGGCGTACGCGTCGACGGTGCACGCGGCGCAAGGCGCTGAGTCCAGCACTATCGTCGCGGTGCTCGACGCCGAGACGTTTCGCGATCCGCCGAGGGAGCTTCTGTACACGGCGGTGACTCGGGCGAAGAAACAGTGCGTTTTGCTGTGCACGCCGCTCGCGGCGTCGATGCTCGAAAAGGAGAGAAAGACTTCCCCCGAAACGGAGAATTTAGCAAGACAACTGAAACGTAAATTGGACGCATAAGGCGGTGCGCTTATCACGTAGTAAAATGGAAAGCGGATCTGAATCCGAATCGGAGCTGGAAGAGATTTTCGTCGAGGAGGAGGAGCGCAAACGCGAGTATGAAAGCGCGTTACTCTCAGCGAAATCTCCGGAAGAGAGAAAGCGCTTAAAGGAACAATATCGTCCTTTTTCGCGTCAAAAAGAACTAGACGAGCGAGCCCGCGCCGCAGCGGGGCTTCTTCCGGCGAACAAACGTCCAAGTACCGCGGGTCACGAGGGTGGCAGCCAACGTTATGTTCGCATCGATGCTGCCACCGAATCTCCTGTTGAACTCGAATCCCTTGCTCCCACCGAATCACGCTCACCGGTTCTGAGGTATGGCGGTTTACCTCTTTCTACCGCGCGGCAACTCGGCAAATCGAGCGCGTTTGCGCTGGTAGATCCCACCGGGTTGCCGCGCGGCGAAGCGAAATCGCCCATGCGCGTCGAGGAGATGCGAGACCCGGATTCTCCGTTTGCGCCGATTGCGGTACGGGAGAGCGGAAAATCGCCTCAAACGGAGTCTACGGATCAGATGTCTCGCGAGTCGCGCGGGGGGTCAACGGATTCATTTGGAACCGACGTCGAGATGAACGCGGAAGAGAGAGAGCGACTAGATCCATTCAGGCCGATCCGCGATTCCTCGACGCCCCTCGAACGGGATCCGTCTCCGCCGGTGAAAAAGAAGGCTGTTAGCAGAGTACCCATGCCCGCTTCTGGAAAAAGGAAGCAAACAACCGTCGGCATGGACATCGCGGACGCGCCTGATTCTCCTCAAACTAGTTTAGCGTCGTTCGCGTCAGCGACGGGGATGCCGCAAACCGTCGCCAACACGGCTGGTCCGTATGGAGTAGCGGTCGGAAGAGGCGCCGGCTCCGACAAGTCGACGACCACGAGCGTTCGGCAAGAGCGAGAGGCGCTCATGTGGCGCTTGGCTGCTTCGCGCGGTGCGGTAGTACCCGCTCCAGAAGTACTGGGGGCTCCGCCACCCGCACCTGCAGCAGAAAAGGTGATGGCCACGGTCCCGACGCGATCGTCGACTCTATTACGAGTCCTCGACCGAACCGCCGCGCCCGCGGTTTCTCCAGTCGTTCCACCCACCGCCACTCGACGCGCATCGCCTGCCGCTCCCGTTCGATCAGCGTCTCCCACCGCCCCTCGACCCGCGTCTCCCGTTCCTGCAGTTCCTGTCGCTCCCGCCGCTCCCCTCCCGATGCCCTTTTTGACTGCGGCGCAGCAGCAGCAGCCGGCGCCGCAGGCGCAGCCGCGCGAATTTTCAATTCCTCGAAACGTCACGGATCCCGCCGAGATTCGCCTTCGCAACTTCAACGCGTACGTCGGTTTGGGCGCGCCGGAAAAAAACACCTTCGATGATTTACTCGAGAGGCGCCAAGGTATCCAAGAGCGGCGAAACGAAAAGTTCCGCCGAGGGCGAACCGAGCGCAGCGGCGGCCCCCTCGATCCCCAGGATCCGTTGCCGGAGACTCGCGCCGCGTACCGCGACGCCCTCGCGCGGAGCCGGCTCCACCCAAACGTGCACGTCATTCAGCGCGCCGTCGCTCTCTACGCTCAGCTTCGCGGAACGGACGAACGAACCGTGTGCAAGGGAATCAACGAGCATCTCTTATATTGTCTCTTTGAGTCGGCGGAGACGCGCGGTGCGCACCGCGCCGAAATCGTGGGCCGCCGACAAAAAGCCCGAGCCGAGTTTCGATCGCTTCAAATCTCGCCCGTTTCCGTTCGCGGCGGATCGTTTTTGGACTCGGATTCTGATTCGGACGCCGAGCCGGACGCCGAGCCGGAGGAGACGGCCGCGGCTCGACGCATTCCGGCGACGCCCTGGGCGTTCATCGAGACGTTTTGTCGTCCGTTGTGGGCGAATCTCTCGATGGTGTACTCGGACTACGTCGAGGGGTGGTGCGGATCGCGCGCGCCGTCGCCCGACGAGATTCTCGCGAACGATCGAACGTGGTCGCCGTTCGTCGTTCTCGCGGCGTGCGAGCAAACCGGAACGAGCGTGGGGACGAGACCCGCCGCGTTTACGGGAAAGACGCTCGCGTTCGCGGCGCAGAAACAGTTCAAAGCGCGAACGATGTTTCGTGCGGCGTGCGAGCGCGAGCGATGGTGTGCCGCGTCGGACGGACCAGGCGCCCGAGTGCGGAACTCGTCGATTCTTTTTTCGGACGCCGACACCACGATTCGATCGGCGCCGCGAATCGAGCTGGATTTCTAGGCCAAACAAGAATGATGAACGACGACACGTGGAGCGTGGTGGTTTCGTTTCTACGGGACCGCGACTTGAGTAGTTTCGAGTGCGTCTCTTCCGAGACGAGACGGTTAATCAGAAAAGAGTTTGAGCGACGATGCGTCCGTCTCGAACTCGCGGGAAAAATTCCGCACGGCGCTCGCGATCCGACGACGATGCACCCCACGTTTCTGAGCGCCGTTTTCACGCCGATAAAAACTCGCAAACGAGTTCTCGACGACGTGAGATGGGAACCCGCGAAGCGCAAGCGAGTGGCGGAAGATTTGACGCGACGGCGCGCGACGTGGGACGTGCGCGACTTGATTTTGTTTTTGGAGCGGTACCCCGACGTCGAGATCTTGGACTCGCCGGTACTGCTCGAAGCGGCGACGAGCGGCGCGCTCGCGGCGGCGGGATCTCTCTCGATCGAAAAGGACTTTAGGTTTTTAATCGAGGGGGTTCCGGACGAGACGCCGACGGCGCTCGTGCTCGGTTCGAGCGAGGAAAAGTCGGATCGCGTTATTCACGGAGCGTGGAGCTCGACGACGAAAAAAATGTACTGGAGCAAGTTCGCGAGTTCCGATACGAAAAAAGTAATCAAATCTCTTTAATCTTTAAACTCGTCGCCCAAAACGCTCGCCGTTGTTTTTTCGACGGACCATCCCGCGTCGTACTTGCGCAGAATGGATCCGCTCAGCTCCTCGTGTCCGAAGACGCACGCGATTAATTTACGATCGAGCGCTTTCGAAGCGTACGTGATCTCGACGAGCGCCGCCAAAAAACGACGCTGCACCGGATTCGTCGTTTGCATGTTGGGGCGCGCCGGAGGCGGAAGAGCCGAAGGCGCCGCCGCGCTCATTTTTTTTGTTTGGTGTGAGTATATGCGCGACTAGAAATAAATAAATAAATACAATGCAGCAGCAGCAGCGCCGTCCGAGCGCGTTCGCGCGCGTGGATTCGGGGACGAGTTTTCGCTCCGCGGCATCGGCCTCGGGATCCGCGCGTCTCCCGGAGCGACGAGTCTCGCCGATGGGGCCGCTCAGTGACGCACCGCTTACGCCGTTCGTTACGCAGGGAGGAGGCGCCGATCCCGAAATGCGTCCGTACGCGCCGAGGCTCGCCGACATGCAGCAAGACGATGCCATCGCCAAGTACAAAGCGGCTTCTCGCTCGTTCTTCGCCGATTTCTTTACGGGAAATTATCCCGAGCGGTCGCCCATGTACGTGACGATCTTTGATCGGACAGTCGACGCCAGTCGTCACGAGGGAGGCCCCCGCGCGAATTTATACGCTAAAAACGCTTATTTGACGCTGTTGGCGTCGGGTGGCGCGCGACTCGCGTGGGAGAATCAGCACAAAGAGAGGTTCGAGGAATTTTTCACCGGCGCTGATGTCGCTCGGCGCGAGCTCGGCGATCGGCTTCACCCGGACAATGTGTATAAGTTCACGTACGATCGGTACCTGCAAAGGTTTTCGTTCGAGTTGACGAGCGAGGCGGAGGCGATCATGGTGATTTTCGATTCTCGGTTTTAATCTCAATGTTTCAACGCGACGACGAGTCCGGTCGCGGTGCGCGCGATGCGAAAAAGAACAAACGCGGATCGCAAGTCGTCGCTCCGCAAAAAGAAATCGCTTATCCACGCGCTGAGCGCTTCGCTCTCCTTCGTCTCGACGCAAATCGTGTTGTTCCGCGCGTCTCGCATGTACGCGTCGAACTGTTCGAGAAACGAGACCTGCTCGGGCGTCATGGAATTAATTGTGAGGGGTAAAAAATTCATCCCACGCGACGGAACGCGAGTTTCACGGCGTGACAGATCATGTGACGCTTCGGGTGCGGCGCCGCGCCCTTGGTTCGAGCGACGAAGTACGAGTCGTCGCCGTCCTCGATGCGCTCGTCGCACACGACGCACTTTGGTTTCGCGCCCGCCCGGCCACGCACGACGTCGCGACGATTCACGTCGTAGAGAACGCCCTCCTCGACGCGCGGACGAGCGACCGATCCACCGGCGAACGTCGCGGGAAACACGGCGGCGAGGCGAGGAAACGCCTCTTCGGCGATGAACTTCTCGAGGGGCGCGTAGTCGATGACGACGCCGGAGAACCGCACCGTCTTTTCGACGCCGGAGCTGCCGCCGGTCTCGCCGCACAGCTCGCGCGCGCCCATGATTCGCGACGCCTTGGCGTTCAACTCCGTCACCGTGCGCGCCTCAAAGCTCAAGCGCGCACGCTTCGGGTGCGGCGCAGGCGCGGGCGCGGGCGCGAGCTTCGGATCCGACTCCTCGCCGTCCGCCTGCGGCGCTGCCGCGGCGCCGGGCTCCGACTCGTCGTCGGTCTCGTCGTCGTCGGTCTCGTCCGGCTCCGGCTCCGGCTGCGGCGCTGCCGCGGCGGCGGGCTCCGGCTCGTCGTCGGTCTCCGCGTCGTCGAGCGCCGCGAGCGCGCGGCGCAGACGCTCGCGCTGAATCACACGCGACTCAATGGCGAGCTCGCGAGCGCGCGCCGCGAGCTGCTCGTTCGAAAGACCACAGACGATCATTTTTTTTTTGTTTCAAAAAATTGGGAATGATTCCGATTTGATGTGTGGGAATATTTGTGAGGGGTCGAGAAAATATTTCCAGCCGCATGTGTATCTCCGCGAGGATACAGCCGCATGGGGGGTACCCCCCCCCCATGCCATCACAAATATTCCCACACCTCAAATTCCGCGACGAGAAACAATCGCAAATATTTGAACTCCCTCTCCCTCTCCCTCTCCCTCCCGATGTCTGAGCAAAAACAATTGCGTGTGGCGCATTTGGCGGTCATCTACAAGCACGCAACGCTCGAGCAGCTCGCCACGATCGACGACGCGGCGGTGGAGATTCAAAACGAGAACGTGAAGCTCCGCGTCGCACAGCTCCTCGAGCGCGAGCGCGAGATCGAGGAGCGCGCCGCGGCGCTGCGCGAGGAGCGTCGTGTCGCTCTGGAGCGCGCGGCGGAACGCCAGCGCCGCGCGGAGGAGCGCCGCGTGAAGCTCGAGGAGCGTAAGCGCGCGAAGGAGGCGATGCTCGTCGAGCTCACCGAGCGCGAGGCGCGCGTGCGCGCGGAACTCTTCGACCTCGAGGAGCGCAAGCGCGCCAAGGAAGCGGAGCCCATCGAGGTCGACTCCGACGACGAGTCGCCGGCGCCTGTGCAAGAATCTCCCGTCGTCGCACCGGTGCAAGAAGTTTCCGGCGCTCAACCGGTGCAAGCGCCGGTCGCGCAGCAAGCGCCGGCGCCGGCGCCGGTCGTCCTCACCCCCGGTGGTACTCCCACCACGTTTCCTACTTTGCCCGAGGACATCTCGCCCGCGAAGAAAGCGACTGCCGACGCCGACGAGCCCGCCGAGCCTTGGAACGCGCAGGTCGAGACCGGCGAGCACGACGACTTTGACGACGAGATCGCGACGTTCGCCGAGGCCGCCGCCGCTGCTGCCGAGGATCCCGCCGCCGCCGCGCTCGCCGCCGCCGCCGCCGCGCGGACCGCGGTGAGCGAGGCCGAGTCGGAGTCGATGTCGGACGACGACGACGAGAGCGCGAGCGACGACGACGACGAGACCGGCGCCGACGTCGCGACTTCCTCCTCGTCCGACACGCTCTCGTCTCCGCCCCCGCCCCCGCCCGCTCGCGCGCGCGCGCCGACTTCCGGTCAAAAGCGCGCCGCTTCCGCCGGAGCCGCGCGCTCCCGCAGCAAGCGGAGCAAGCGCGAGCCCGCCGGACCTATCGGCATGACCGAGATCAACAAGAGCGCGTGCGTGGAGATGCGCCTCGCCGCGATGTGCGGCGAGACGAATGGCTCCTCGGGCGAGGCGATCAACGTTCGCGCCACCGACCGCGTGCTCGACTACTCCCCGCTCTTCCAGCACGTCGTGCGCCAAGGCCTGCCGTACCTCCAAGCCAAGTGGCCCGAAAAGTTCGGCCCGCTCGTCGCCGCGCTCCCTCGCGCGGACAAGCGGCACGTCGACATCAATCGCCGCGACAATATGAAAGGCCGCGCGGGCGCGAAACCGGTTTGCGTCGTCTGCGACGAGGAGATTCCCGACGGGCATTTGCAAAACTACTACACGATGCCGTCGAAAGAAAAGGGGAAGATGGAGAAGCGCCACGTGATTTGCGCCGCGATCGAGTGCTGTTTGCCGCCAGGTGTGTGCGAGCGTCCCAAGAAAGAAAAGTCGAAGAAGAGCGAGTAAAGAGCTTTCACTCGTTTGGATCGTCGTTCTCTTCGTCGGCGTCCGCAGCCTGATCGTCGGTCTCGCTCTCGGCCGGCGGCGCAGCCGCAGCCGCGACCGGAAAAAACGCGGCGTTCGCAAACGGAGCCACGCCCGACGACGCGGATTTCTTATCGCCCTTCTCGGCGTGTCCCGCCATGCCCCTCATTCGCCGCGACTCGCGCTCGACGTACTCCGCGACGTAC
>Ga0210129_1000094_pt1 | contig 24207 bp, 66 predicted proteins | sample WestPond_Cattail_2_FD_185582 | JGI IMG/M metagenome (GOLD analysis project Ga0210129, IMG submission 185582) | Wetland microbial communities from the San Francisco Bay, California, USA, that impact long-term carbon sequestration -... | ecosystem: Environmental > Aquatic > Marine > Wetlands ... | reverse complement strand
ATATAATTGTAATTACTCCTACTCCCAACAATAAAGTAGTAAAGGAATGATCTATTTTTCTTTTATTTCTAAATTTCATAATACACCCCTTATGCTTTTGTAGTTAGTAGTTTAGTAGTATTTTTATATATTTTGTAAGGACTATATTCTTTATAGTAAGACTTAATGATAGAAATTCTTTTTTCTGGTACTAATGTATTCCATTCTATTTTTTGTAAAGGAGAATAAGGTGATACATAATTACTTAATATATATTGTTCAGAAAAAGACAAAAAAGAGTTTATTAAAATTTTCCCTTCTCTGTTTGCTGCTTCTTCTGAAGTGTCTTTTTTATATTGTATAGCTATATAATGCCCTATTTCATGAGCTAATACAAATATAAGACTATTACTATCAACACTTTCATTAAGTATAATTTTAACAGGAACAATATCTTTTTTTATTTGATCACAATAATAGAAATAAAATGTTCCAGCTGCTATTGTGTTTTTGTCTTTGTCATATAATTCTGTTGAAGGAGAATAGTAAATTGGGATATTATTTTTGTTACAAAAATTTACTAATTCTTCTTTAATAAAAGAAAGCAAAGAAAGTACATAGGGGTTATAATCTGATATATAGATACATTCAAATTTTAATAACCAGAGTCGTATACCACATATACATGTGATAATAAAACACAATATAAAAAGTAATATAGTCATAATTGTTTTTCTTCTTTACTTTTTAACAATTCATCTAATTTCTCTTTAATCTCATAACTTCTCTTATTAACTGCCATCCCCACAAGATAAATCCAAAAAACAAGAACAGTAACACCTAATGAAAAATAAAAAGGAGCATTTATTGTTTTATAAAAGAAAGAAAAAACCATAAAACATAAAAGAAATGTCATAGAAAGATTCCAAACAGCTTCATGAATTTTATCAAATGTAGTTTTTTTTGTTTTCATATTCTCATCTTCCATGTTTTTCATACAGTATCTCCTTATTTTATTCTACCATTTTGACCTATTTGGTCACATATATGTCCTGCATATGCATGCGCATAAGAATCATAATAAAATTTTAACTTGGTATTTGTTATTTTATCTTTATAAATCCTTTTCCATTTTGTAGCATTTATCATGGTAATTGACATCATTAAGGTAACCTCATTCATGGTAAAGCTCCTTAGTAGTTGAATAACCTTATAGTATCGTATGATTTTTCACTTGTCAATAGTAATTTATACAAAGTTTTTATTTTTTTTAATTGACATTTTGTATTCTATGCTATACACTTCTTAACAAGCCTACGTTTTGGAGGTTTTATGATATCAAAATCAGCACTCAAAAAATTACCTAATAAACAATTATTAGATAAAGAAAAGTTTTATTGTACTAGATATAAAGAGACTATTATAAAAAATGTACGAACTGCTTCATTGGATAAAATAGATAATATTTTAACAGATGAAATTCAATTGTTTTCTATTATAGCTGATTTAAAACAGGAAATAAAAAGACGACATTTAAAAATAGCATAAAATAATAAATGTGTTATTATTATGAGAGAAGTAAATAAGGAGAGGAACAAGAAATGACCAAAGAAAGACCTATTGTTATTAAGTTTTATAACCACAAAGAAGCAATCAACACTATAAGTAGTAAAGATGATAAATTTTATAAAGTATTGTTTAGTATTAAAGAAGCTGTTTTTCTTCTTAGGACTATAAAAAGCAATAAAGCATACTCTTCTTCTTTACATTCAATACAATATGATTCTAATGAAGATGTATTTGTGGTATATGTAACTTTTTTACGTTTATATTCTTCTCTTGATTCTATAGTATTTTTTAATAAAGAAAATTCTGAATATGGTAAATTACTTGTAGAAAAATTTTTTGAGAAAGAAAATGAAATAGAAAATAGAAATAGAAAAGAAAAAGGATATGTAATATATCAAGAATCCCCTGAATCTCTTGGGATGTTATGGGGAAATTTGCTTAAAGAAATAATAGTAAATAACCTTGATTATTTAAGGACTGATAATTGCTGGGGATATTTTGGAGCAAGTGAAAGAATGTTTAAACATGATGATTGGATTAATGAATTGTATAGTAAGTCTTCTGTAGAGGAACAAAAAAGAATTTCTCAATTTTTAAATACTCGTGATGCTAGACATTTTATGGACAACATAGAAGAAGAAACAACGCAAGAAGAATTTATTAAAGAATTAATTAGGTATATGAAATAATAAATTTATAATTAAAATAATTAATAAGTTTACTATAAGGACAAAAAATGAAATACATTACACTATCAGACTCAAATGAAAATTTTATGTTATTTGTTAATAAGTTTAGTAATGATGAGATGATTTCTTGTGGAGTATCTTCTACTTTATACGTTAATATTTGTGAAACTTATATAGATCGATTTTATAAACTTATTGAATAATGTTTTAGAGATAAGAAAAAGGAGAAAATATGAAAAAGAGTTTTGTAGTAGAAGTTTTTGTTGATATTGAAATTGAAGATTCAAAAGTAGAACAAATTGTAGAAGAATATCGTAAATATATGTATAATGCTTCAAATGCTTCAATCAATGATGTTTTTTCACAAATAGCCTATAATGAAGTAAATGGTGGAGGTTTCTGTGAAGGAGTAGGTGAAAATGGAGAAGACTTCAAAGCAGAAATTACAGGTATAGAAATAGATTATGAGGTAGAACCATATGAATGAATTTAATATTTTTTCTTGTACATTAAATCTTGTACATACTATTAACATAAAAAGAATACAAGGTAGTGATACTCCTTATTATAGATGAAAATAATAAAGAATATATTACATCATTTCCAAGTGAATGGACAGACGATATGATTTATATTGCATTACAAAAAATGGATATTTGGTATCAAAAAGGATTTGAAAAAGGAATAGAAATTGGAAGAGCATCTTGATAGACTTAAAAAAGAAGTTAAAGTATTAAAAAGTTATTGTGAATATTGTATTCAAGAAAAGTTTTGTATTGGAAATGATTGTACAATATGTTCTATATATATTAATATTAAATATCATGAACAATGTATTTTGGAAAAGGAGAAAGAATGAATTTAGAAACTGGAAAAATAAAAGATTTTAACACTGTAGAAGAAATGGAAAAAGCATTTGAAAACATGCAAGAAAAAGAAAGAGAGCAATGGGTTGAAATTAACCCTGATCAAATAACACCAAAGCAAAAAAAGCAAGGATATGTTTCAAAAAACGATCATCGATCTGAACTTGCTGTTATACGTGATATTTTGAGAAAACGAAAACGTTCATTAAAACGTAAAGAGAAAAAGAATAAAAAGGAACAAAAGTGAAAAAATTAATTTGGCTATTTATTGCTGGTTTCTTTATATATATGAGTATAGAAGTGATTTTTGGGGCTTCAATGGGAGCTATGATAGGATATCAAGGAAGAACCTATTTGTCTTTGTCTGGCTATACTAGTGTATGGATGGGAGTGATAGGAGGATTTTTATTAATTGTACTAGGGTTTTTAAATACTATCTCCTTTATTAAAAATAGAAGTCTTTTTATACAATCTTTACTAGGTGCTATTATTATTACTTTAATAGAATTTGTAAGTGGTTGTATTTTGAATTTATGGTTTGGTCTTCATATTTGGTCCTATGAAGGTGTTCCTTTAAACATACTAGGTCAAATTGATCTTATTTTCTTTGTATTTTGGTTTTTCCTTGCTCCTCTTGCTTTTTGGGCTGATGATTTACTACGATGGGTTTTTTATAAAACAGGCATTTGTTCTGAAGCAAATAGTGCATATAATTTATTGTGGTTTTATAAACAATTATTTACTTTTAAAAAGATTGATTATCCAGTAGAATATTTACTTAAAATATTTGGAAGAAGAGAATTAAGTTTATAATATGAATATATCAAAAATTACTTGGCGTGAATTTGTTAAAACTATGCCAAATTTTCCACAAAGACAAGATTCAACAGTAGAACAATTAAAAGATGTATATAACATAGCTAATAAATTTGGTTTTTATGATGCAATTAATTTTTTAAAAAATCATATTAAAGAATGAGTTACTCTTATAGAAGAGGTACTATGAATTATTTAGAAATTTTTTCACAAGAAGATTATGAAAACAATAAAAATTTTAAAGGAACTTTTGTTGTTAAGGGAAAAATTTCTATTGTATTTTCAAATAAGGCTATTGTATATGCTTTAGATTGTGTAAAAATAAAAGCTTATGATAGTGTAAAAGTAACTGCTATTGATAAGGCAGAAGTACTTGCTTTTAATAATGCAAAAGTAACTGTTTTTGATAAAGTACAAGTATTTGCTTCTGGCAATGCTATAATAAAAGCTTATAATAATTCAAATATACATGCTTCTGATAATGTAGTAGTATATTCTTTTGATAATTCTAAAATAGAAATTACAGACAATGTAAAAGTAATAGCTGTTGACAATTCAAAAGTAGTAGCTACTGGTAATGCAAGAATAGATGCTTCTAATAGCGTAAGAGTAGAAGCTTATAATACTGTAAAAGTAGATGCTAGAGATGTTGTAAAAGTAAAAACATTTGATAGAGTAATACTATTTGCTTGTGATACTGTAGGAATACATGCTTCTAATACTGTGTCAATAACTACATATCATAAATATTAATTAAAAGAGGAGATACTATGGATGCATCAAAATTAACAATAGAAACTTTTTTAAAAGATATAGAAAAACATACTTTAAAAATTATAAAAGATGATGGATTATATCGTCATATTATATGTTCTGATAATGGAAGTCCTTATTATAAATTTGAAATTGTAACTTTTCCAGAATATTTAGTATATGTAGGAGATATGGGTTCTTTTGTATTTGAAAGAACAAACGATATGTTTTGTTTTTTTAGAAGAAAAGAACTTGAAATTAATTCTTATTATTGGGCTGAAAAAGTAGTAGCAGAAACTATTCATGGTGGAATACGAAAATTTAGTGTAGAAGAATTTAGAAATAATGTTATAGAATATACAAAACAATATTTAGATTTAGAAGAAAATATTGAAATACCAAAAGGTATTATGAAAGAAATAAAACCTCTTTTGCATGCAGAAGATGAATGGGAATGTGTTACTTCTATGAGAGATTTTCATAGTAATCTTATACAGTTTAATGATTTTTGGGAAAGTTCTTGTAATAAAGAAACATATCATTATATATGGTGTTGTTATGCTATAGTTTGGGCTATACAACAATATGACAGACAAAAAGGAATACAATAAAGAAGGAGAAATATATGGGTTGTCATGTATGGGTACAATTTAGTATGGATGACCTTGGGGGTCTTTCAAACAAAGATGAAAGAGATGGTTATTGTGATAGATTAGTAGATGCTATACTATCAGGAGAAAAAAATTCTATTGATGGAGGGTATACACAAATTATTCCAGTACGTCATGCTGATGTTCCTGTACTTATGTTTGCATTTCAAAATAGTTTTTATGAAATACCAGAAGATGATATTACTTTTTATAAATTAAAAAATATAACAGATAAAAAAGTATTTTCTTGGGCTTACTACAATGATTGGAAAAAAATTACAAGAATTTTTAAAGGTTATACTTCTTTAATTAAAAAACAGAAAAAAGAAATAGATAATATAGGTAAGGAGAAAAATAATGGGAGCAAAGCCAAGTAAACCAAGTATTCCTCCTTGGATTAAAAAAAAGGAAGAAGACCAAGACTATATTGCTGCTATGGAAGAACTTACTTTAATGTTAGAATCAAAAATAAAGACAGATAATGCAGATATTGTACAACTCATTTTGCCTAAATAATGTAAAAAATCAGAAATAAAAAAAAGAGATAGGTAGTATAGATAAGGAGTTATTATGAAAATACCAGTAGATATGGAAGATTTAACAGAAAATCAAGTAAAAAAATTATTAAGTACTTTAATAGAATCGTTAGATGATTTAGATTCTAATGATTTTTTTGGAACAGAGGGATGGAGACATTACCTTGGTTTTGAAGATTAAATTAATATAGTATTAAAAAGGAAATAAAAAATGAAACAGAAATTAATAAAAATATTAACATTTATTGTTCAATGTATATGTGTAACATTATGGGTGCTATGTATTATAATTGTTTTAAAAACCTTATTTTTTCCTAATTAATATATAGTAAATTTTAAGAATTATAGTAAAAGGAGAAATTTTGAGAAATTATAAATTTAGAGGGAAATCTATAGAATATAATACATGGGTATATGGTTCTCTTATAAAATCAAAACTTTTTGAAGGTGGTCATGTAGATACTTGGATAAAAAAAGAAGAAAGTATTTTAGGTATATTAAGTACTCCTACTAAAAATTTTATACAAGTAAATCCTTCTACAGTAGGACAATTTATAGAAAAATATGATAGAGAAGAAAATGAATTATATGAAGGAGATATATTATCTACTTCTAATAATGATCCTAATTTTGATATTTGGGATGAATTAGATAATAAATTTACTATAATTATATGGGATGTAGAAAATAATTGTTGGACAGGTAGTGATTGGTTTATAGAAGGTCCAGAGGAAGAATCCATATACAATTTAAGATTTGTCAAGAAGATAGGAAATATATATGATAATTTAGAATTAGAATACAATTTATAAGAAGGTATTGTATGAGTAAAGAAAGTATTCTTGTTTTACAATTTAGAGGAAAGAAAAATGATAAATCAGATTATGTGATGTTATTACAGTTTAATACTATTGATGAAAAGAAACAATATATTAAAAACAATACAAATATTGATGATAAATATTATACTATATTTGAATCAATAGATAGTAATAAAGAAATTGAAATTCCATACATATAGGAGAATAGTATTTATGGCAACAGTTTATAAGTTTGAAGTTACTTGTGTATCTGCTTTTGTAAGTTATCCAAAGGAAGAAATAAAGAATATTATAAAAAATGCTTTAACAACTTTTGTAGATAAAGATACAAGATTATCTCTTGAATCTATAACAATAAAAGAAATATAATTTATTAATGGTGTAAATTTTGAGAGACAAAAAGAAACAAAACATAAATTCTTTTTTATCAATTGATTTAGATTATTGGGGGAATAGTAAAGTACAAGATTATTTTCCTTTTATAGATAAAGTATTATCTCTTAAAAAACCTATATTTATTTGTAAATCACATGAGACAATATTAAAGACTTTAAATAAGAAAAAATATAACAAAGTATATAATATAGATTTTCATTCTGATCTTGTGTTTGATCCTTATGATGAAGTAAATGAAGGTACTTGGGCTAATTTTTATAAGTATAAAGAAGAAGCTATCTTTGAATGGAGATACCCTGATTATGAATTATGTATAAAAGAACAATTAGGATTATGTGATTGGACAGACATGTATAAATGGTCTTATACAAGAATGGGCTACTTTAAAAGTATAAAAAGAAAAGGATTATATAATATACAATGGGATACGATTAGAAACATAGGTATTGCTATATCAAAAAAATGGTGGAATTTTAAAGATATGAATTTCCTTTTGAACTATATTAAAAAGAATAGAATAACGTATGTTAAAAAACATTATAAGATGGATACAACCTAAAAAATACATTTATAATTGTATTAAAGATAAAAAAGTACGGAAATTATTTTCCTTATTTACTATTCTTTGTATAGTACAAATTGTAGTTGTATCTTTTTGTTTTTCAACTATATACTTGTTTTGGGGATTAAAAAATGTACTATATGATTTTATAGAAGGTAGTACTTTAATAGTAATAATATTAATAAATTTAATACAAATAAAAGTAGCTACTATGTTATATTTTAGGGATATTACTATAAAAACAATAAAATTTGAAGTAATTACAGAGATTCCTTCTGAAATAGAAGAAAACATTATACAAGAATTAATAAAAAAAACTCTTAAAGATTGGAAAGATAAAAAGACAAAATTAAAATTAGAACATGTTATTGTAAAAGTTCAAAATGATTCTTTTTAAATAGAAACATAACTATATACTATATGTTTCAAAATTCCTTTCTATCTATAGACTCTCTTTTTATAAATACAAAAAAAATTATATATATACAATTGCCTTGTATAAAATTATATGAAGGTAAATTACAAGAATGGACTCTTGAAACTTTAAAAGCAAAGGATTCTATATCTGATTTTACAATGCAGTTTAGAAAAGAACGAAATAAGATAATGGGGACTGAAAATACAACTGCTAAATTAGTAGATTGTTTTTTAAATGAACTAGATGATTCTATTACCTATGTATGGACTACTCCAGCAACAGAATATACAAGTGATAAAGCTAAACAAGTACTTGGCTCTACTAGATATGATAAAATGAAAAATGCCCCAAGAAAAAGAGTACAACCTTTAAACTTAAAATTGTTAAATAATAGTGAAGATACTTATGAAATACAATTAAAAATATTAAACTTCTTTTCTTGGTTAGATACCTATCCTAATAAAACTGAAATTACAAGTAAAGATATGAAAGATATATTAAGTGTTAGTGATGTTCAAGTATTTAGTTCGAGTCCTTCTTTTCAATACCAAGCATACAATTGGAATAATTCTCAAGTTGGAACTGCTATATATCCTACTAATATAGCTCCTAAAGTATGGGATAAATATAATGATAATGCCTTTTTAGATAAACATTTATATGGTATTATACGAAATATAGATTTTTGGTTAAATCCTATGGCTAGTATGATTACTAAACGATTAAAAGAAAAGGGATTATTATAATGTATACTTTTAAAGAAAAATCCATTGGATATCATCATAATCAAGTAGATATGGTTTTGTCTATTTATGAAGAAGACACTTTATTAGGTACCTTAGAATATTCTATTTTAGATAATATACCTTATATTTCTATGATACAGGTAAAACCAGAATATAGAAATAAAGGAATTGGAAAACAATTACTATATAAATTAGTAGAGGAGTATGATTACAAGGATATTCAGTGGGGGATGATGACTGAGGATGGTTATAGACTTCAACAATCACTTGATAAAGAATTTAAAATTGATAGAGCTTCTTTAGAAAATAAGAATTTACCAACTACTATTTTAGATGATCTTAAAAAGAAAGATAAAACATTATATGAATTTGCAATGGATTTATATACATATGGAAATACTAAAGCTTGGAATATTTGGGCAAATGAATCATATACAAAAGAAAATTATGAAGTAATGAAAAATATATCTGATATAGTAGAATGGATATATGATTCAAAATCAAATGAACATGATACAAAAGAAAATCCCCCTTATTATATATTTGATATTTTGAAAGAATTAAAAATATTTAAAAAAGAATATATTAAAGAACAAAAAAAAGTAATAGATAATAACTATGTTATATATAAAGAAGAGGGAATAATGGATAATTCTAAAAAAGTTTTTTTAAAAGAAGGACAAATTATAGTAGATTCTAATGGGGAAAAATTTGAAATAGAAGAAGGAGACTATATACCTTTACAAGAATCTACTGAATTTTCTAATGAAGAACCTTATGCTGATAAATATTTTGCATCAGAAATAGTAGATTTTATTAGAAAAAATAAGGATTCAAAATATCCTTTAAGTATACAAGTAAAAGGAGAACATGGGCAGACTAAGTGGCTTGGTATTTCTTCTTATGATCTTGTATCATGGCTTGATGCTTTAGGTTTATAATTGGAGAGTATAGTATGTCTGTAGTTGTTCCTTTTACATTAAAAACAACCTTAGTTGGTACGAATATAGCAGGTTTTGATTTATCATCTGATTTTGTAGTTAATACAAAGATTGAAAAAGCAATTCAATTACAATATTCAGTTGGTTTTACTCCTATTCCTGTAAGTTTAGAAGGTATTACAAATCCTCATTTACTATTGTTTCAATCAGAAAGTGCATTTTCTATAATTCTTACAAAAGGAGCTACTAGTATTACACTTCCTAATTATGGTAATATCCCTACTATACTTCCAATAGATCAAGATTTTGTAGATGATGTAGATATTACTATAAGTACTACATCTGTTAATCTTATAAAAGTAAATATTCAAGCATATGGAGAAGAAGTAACAGTATAATGATTACTAATTTAACATATTATAAACAATTAATTAATCATGCATGGAGTCCTGATAACTGGACCTTTAATAAAGGAACTATACAAGGATATCATTCTATTAATACAGAAGTAAATACATTGTATATTGTTTTTAATTGTACTAATAGTAATGAAGATATTAAAGTTCATTTTGAATGTATTCCTAAAAAATTAGTAGTTCCTTATGATAATATGTATTCCAAAATTAGAGCACATGATGGTTGGTTAAAAGAATACAAGCAAGCAGGTATTCGAGATTACATACATAATATAGTTTTTGAATTTTTACAAGAAAATGTAGAAGGTACTGTTTGTGTAATGGGATATTCTTATGGTGGGGCTACTGCTCAATTATGTGCTATTGATATTCAATATAATTTTAATTGTAAAATAAAATGTATTATGTTCTCTTCCCCTAGAGCCGGGAATAAATATTTTGTAAATTCTTTTTCAAAAAGAGTACCAGAGCATTTTAATTTTATATATGGTACTGATATAGTCCCTTATTTGCCTCCTCGTATTTTTGGGTATCGTTTTATAAAAAATACAAAACATTTACATAAAAGAAAGTTTCTTACTATAGTGTGGAATACATTAAAAGTTCTTTATTTATATGTTACAAAGCAACTAAAAGAACCAATTACGCAAGCTTTATATATTATTAAAGATCATATTATATCACAATATGAAGAAGATGAAATTACTATTATATAAAAAGAGCCCACTATATAGTAGGCTCTTCTTTTAATTCTACTATATTTTTATTTACTAGAGATTCTAGCACTCATCATAGCTCCATAGGACATGGCTAGATTGTTTACAAATTCTATTTCTTCTTTAACCTTTTTAAAGGCATTTTCATAGTTTTGAGCAGTAGTACTTAATGATTTTAAAGGCTCCCCTACTTTTTGCATGTTAAGAAAATTTTGATTACATCGTATAGATCGAAGGTCTATTTTTTTTGCTGTGGCATACAAACCTACAGGTTGTTTATATAATTCAAAAAATAGAATTTTAGGTGGATTTACTTTAACATATTTAATAGTATACACATAGTATTTTGCAGGTTCTACTTTGTGTTGCTTAGGATTTAGTTTTTTTAAAATAATATTATATGATTGAGACCAATATCGTTGTTCTGGAGTTTTATGTAAGTAACGTACATACTCTACGTTAAAAAGGTATTCTTGAGTACAGGAGAAAAAGAAAGTACTCATGATAAGAAAAAATATAACACTAAATCGTTTCATTGTAGTCCCCCTACTATAAAATTAACCTATACATATTATAGGTTGTGTCTAATAATACTCTAATTTATTAACTTAATAATGTCGAATTCATTGTCCTTTACAGAGATACAAGTCCATTGGTTTTGCTTTTTAATAGCTAGCTTATAGTTGTTGCCATTGTAAGGTGTATCACTAGGTACTAAAATAGCAGCTTCGTTTGATATGCATCGAGCTTCTTCTTCCATGGCATCATAGATACCAAATACTTTGGACCCAATGCATTTTGCAGTTTCAATTAGAACTGCAATTTGTTTTTTCTTCATACAACCCCCCTAATTATTCAGATGCATAAAGATCACAAGTATGATCTTCTTCTACAAAAATATAACCATACTTATATAATAAAGTTAATTGTTTACAAACTAGCTTTTTATTATTTTTAAATTTTTTGTAAGTAGAGTAAATACAAGTGATACAAGTAATTTTTGATATATTTATATATCCCCAATTACTAACAAATAAGTCTTTACTGGTCATATCCTATCTCCTATTTACTATTAGTATATCGTATGTATAGTAAAATTTCAAATAAAAAAGAAAGAAAATAAAATGTATACTTTTTAATACATATCTATACATTTTTATCTATATTTATTATTTTTTAATTTTTATACTTGATTTTTTCTATAATATGATGTAATATAATTTGTACTGCATTATAAGGAGTTATATGTGTATTCTAAAAAAATAGAAGATGTTGTTGATGGAGATAAAGTTTATATACATTGTGTATTAGATACTTATATTGGACAAGTAATATATGTATCTTTAGATACAATTGTAGTAAAAGAAAACATTTTTGGAGATGTATACACTATAAATAAGAATACAAATATATCTGAAGAAGATTCTCTTGCTAGATTTGAATTTTTTTCAATATAAGAAAAATTTTATGGATGAATTTAAAGAATGGATGTATAAAGTAAAAAATATTCCTCATACTATATATGATTCTTTAGATTATCAAATGTTAATTGGTTATATGGAAGAATTTTTACTTGTTTCTAAAGGTCTTTTTATTGGAATTTCAGATAAAATTTGTTTACGAATACATAATGGAGAGAAATACTCTACTATACGATATGAAGAATTAAAAGAAAAAATAATAATGCTACCTTTCAAAAGATAATATATACGTAAAAAGGAGAAAATTGTAATGAAAATAATATGTTTATTTGGACAAAGCAAAGAAAATTATGAGGGAGAATGTGCTCCAGAACTTTTAGCAGCAATTGATGAATATGGAGACATGGATAACCAACAATATTTAAATGAAGAGCAAGAAAAGTATGAAAAGGATACAAGTATTGCATTTGTGAAAAGAATGGAATTTGAAATTGATGATGAAACATTTAATAAGAATTTTTTTCCACAACCAATTACATTAAATATGAAAATTGTAAATAATAAAATATGATTTTTAAGGGGGTGTAGCTCAATGGTTAGAGCACCTGTCTTATAAGCAGGTGGTTGAAGGTTCAAATCCTTCTGCCCCCAAAATAGTTTTTTAAGGAGATAATTATGAAAATTTTAAAACTTTTTTTTGGAAAAATAAACGATTTATTTTATACATTGTTTGTAGAGAGAGTGTATAATTTACAACCTGTAATTGGTATTGCTTATAGAAATAACAATATAGAAAATATTTATGGATATTTAATATATAAATTTAAAAGTATAGAAAATGAAATGATCTATGTGGTTATACAAAATAGTGAACGAATAGAATGTTCAAAAGTAAGAAAAATAAAAGATGAACAATTAGCTAAATATATTTTATCTGATAAATTACAATGTATTGCAAATGTTTTAAGGGATGCTTTATAATCAAGTATTTACAAGGAGATAAACAATGGAATTGTATACCTTACTTATTTTATTTTTGAAAATTTGGAGTATTGTGTTTACTTGTATTGTTATTTTTAATTTTGTATTAAATCTTATTGGTAAAAATAAAATAGCAATTACCTTGAATACACAAACTTGTTTTATATTAGTATTTTATAGTATCTCTATTTATTCTTGGTTTATATGAAATATGTACATAGAAATGATTTAATTTTCTCAATTGTTATATTACTAGTAGAATTGATTGGAATTGTTTTAATACTTTGTAATGTTCCTATACCAGTAGCAATAGGTTTATTATTGTTATTTATAGGGGATTCTATTTATAAGATTAAAACTAAGGATTAAAGGGAAAAGTAATTGGAAAATAAAGACAATATAAATGTAGAAGTCAAAGAATTTCTTAAAAATATATATAATTTAAATAATTGGTTTACAGCACATAATTTGTCTTCTTATGCTAAATGTGATCAAGAAACAAAAGATCATATTGATCAATTATATTTAGAATTTAATAAGCGATGGAAATTACTTATTAAAGATTTTAAAGAAAAAGGGTACTTGTAATTATAGGAGGAAAAAATGAAATACAAACTTTCTTATTATCTTACTCATATATGGTGTTCACTTTTTGGTCATAAATATAAATATTATCTTTGTCTTGGATTTGAAAACCAAAAAACACAAATTAGAGTTTGTGTAAATTGTGATGAAGTTTCTTATTTAACAATACGCCCTATTAAGAAAAATACATATATGTGGATGGATTGTATTCAAAGAACAGAAAAGGGAGCTACTGATTTTTTTAAAAACCTTACAATTTCTAATTAGTAAGATTTGTAGTATAAAGGAATTACCATGAATGATAATCCAATTATTTGTGATTTTGAAGAGATAGGAGCAAAAGATTTTGAACAAAAGTATGATTTTTCAAATTCTTATAATGCTTTAAAATATAATGATTATTCTCTTATTTCTGAAGGATATTTAAAATGGATGGAGTTAAAAAAAGAAACAAAAGAAAAACCTTTTTATTGTGAAGATACAAAAGAATTTTATATGTTTATTAGAAAAGTAAAGAAAACAGTAGTAGAAATATTACAACAAATATTAAAAGATCATGATCTTACTAATGAAGAACAACAAGGTTTATATGAAAGTATTAAAATTTTAAAAAATCAAAATTTGTAAGTAGGAGTATATATGAAATTATATTGTTTAGAATCTGATTTCTTTGGATGTGATAAGGGTCCTTTTGAAGTAGAAAATAAAGAATTTTTTGTACAAGAATCAATGCCATTTTTAGAAATGGTATCACAAGAACTAGATGAATCATTAGATTCTATTTCTAGTAAATTTAAAAATAGTCTTGTTGAAGAATTATGTGTTTGGAGTGAAGGTAGTAATGAAGCTGGTTTGTTTTATAATAAGAACAAGGAGTTATTATGAATATTAATGAAGAAAAAGTAAAAGAATTGCAAACAAGTGTAGAAAAATATAAAAAAGAATACCAATTGTACTTAAAGACAAAAAAAGAAACATTAAAAGGTATAAATGAAAGAATATACCTTTTATTTAAGTCACTTTTTGATACTAATGGTATGGATTTTAAATTAAATTCCTATAATGACAAAGAATTAAATGTTATTATAGATTTTACAGAATCAACATTAAAATTTAGTAAAGTACTTAATGCTTATGAACCATGTAAGTCTTGTGTTATCATAGATAAAAATTATATAATTACAAACAATTATGATAAAGATTTTTATTCTTATATTTGTAATAATGTAAATTTTCTTTACACAAGAACAGCAGAATTTATAATAAATACTATAAAAAGAAATATTGATCAATTACAACTTTCAATACCAATAGTATGAAAAAAGAAACAGAAGAATCTAATAAGAAAGTATCTTTTGAAATAATAGGATATGGTATTGATAAATTAAGTACTATACCTTATCCTATTTTTAAATCTGAAAAAAATACCTATAAAGGGGTAATTTATAAAACAATAGAAGATGCTAAAAATTCAAGCAAATAAAAACTTTGTAATATAAGGAAATTTTTATGAAACAATACATTGATAATTTTATTACTGATATTTTTATAGATAAAGATATAATTGATGATACTACTACTTGGTCTTTTGTTGGAGATGGAGTAGGAGATTTTGAACAAGAATCAGATTGTGCTTTGGAAACTCCATTATTAGAATATATAGAACATTGTGAAGAACAAATATATTTTGCAAAAGAATATTTACGTTTATATATATACAGTAAATAGGAGGTATACTAATGGATAAACAAAAAAATTCTAAATTATTAATAAAAAAAGAAAATGTTTGTTCTGGAGAGTTTTGTTTAATTTGTTGTTTTGAAGAATATTGTTATAAACAAGGAAATATAGATATGGAAATAACAAAAAATATTCAATGTTTAGAAACATTTAAAACTAGTAAAAAAATATTTACAGTTGTATTATAGAAAGGAGGTATACTAATGGGTATAAGAAAGAATGCTAAGTTATTAGTAAAGACAGAAGGTGCTTGCTCTGGAGATTTTTGTACAGAGTGTTGTTGTGAAAGTTATTGTATACAACAAGGAGAAACAGATAATTCTTATCCAATAGAAGATAGTAAATGTTTAGAGATAGCAGTACAATATTTACAAGAGCATCCTAAGAAAATTAAAAAATTACCATATAAAATGTTTTATAATATAATGAAAGATTTAATGAATATGGAAGATGCATGTCCTAAAGAAGATAATATATTATGGATTAATGATCTAATAAGAGAATTTGGTTATGAGGTAAAAGAATAAAAACCATCTTGACAAATCTAATAAAATATAGTATTCTTCTTATAGAATAATCAACCTTTAACATTGATTGTTCTCCTTTTTTAATGTGGTGCTTAATTTTGAAGAGTTAAGCACCATATCCTTTTAATTCAAATGAGGTGAATTATGAGTAATGAAGTAAGAATTAAAGAAACATTCAAAGGTGCTCCTATAATTAATTGTACTTATTATTTTTGTAAAAGTGATAGAATACATTGTATTTGTATGGATATGGAAACTTATTATTGTGAAATAATAGCTACAGGGGAGGGGGAACATCCTTCTATTTGTTTGCAAGCAACAAAATATTCTAATCCTATTAGGAAAAACACATGTATAGAATGTCCAACAGAAATAAGTTTTTTAGATTATAACAATGATTGGTCTATTTTCTCAGCCAATGTAAACAAAGATATTATTTTTATTACTCTTGTACAAAAGGAGAATATATAATATGGGAACACAAAGTGTAGTAAGTTTAGTAAATTATAAAGAAGAAACAATTATAAAAGTACTAGTAGGATGTAATGGTTTTAATTCTCTTATTTTTTCAGATAAACTAAAAAAATTATATATACAAAATAAAGATATTACGCTTAAAGAAATTTATGACTTAGCATTGTTAGAAAAATTTGGATGTGTTGATTGTTTAATTGTAATAAATTCTACTGATATTTTTTGTAAAGACAAAGAAGAAGTGTCTTCTTTACATAGAGAAAAATTCCTTAATCCTACTTTTAACTCTCGATGGGAACAAGGAATTGCTGATTATCCAATTGTTGTAAAGGTATAATAATAGGGACTTATATACAAAGTAGACCCTAAAAAAGAAAGATTTAATACAGTACAACTATTAAAATAAGGAGTAAAAATAATGATTACAAAATCAATGGTGTCTATTGGAACAACAGATTATTCTTTATTAGGAAAAATATTTGAATTTATGCTTTCTGAATCTCATGAAAACAATGAATATTTACAAATAGAATCAATGACAATAGAACCAGTTAATTCAAATCAATACCATTATGAAGCAAGTATGTTAATAAAGGAATCGTATGGACAAAGAAGAAAAGAGAACATATAATAACGCTATGGCACAATATGCAATAGCGTTTGATATTGATACAACAGGTATGAAAGAATCAGGATGGAATAAATCACAAATTACTCAACTTTATCAGATTGAAATTCCACAAGCATTAGAAAAATGTGGATTTACAGTACATCCTCAAGGATCGTTATATCATACCAATGTAGAAAAAGAAGATGCTCTTGCAGCAATAATGACATTACAATCTTCATTAAAAACTTTTGCTCCTAATTTTTGTAATTGGATAAAAAGAGTTCATGTTTTTAGAATGGATGAATGGTCTGATGTGACTTCATTACTATCAACAAAAAAAATTGTATCATCTCCTATATCAGTTGATGAAGAAATTGAGCAACAAGAAATAATAAACACTTAAAAGATATTGTCCTTACTTCTAAAAAATTATACAAAGTAGACCCAACAGAAATGGTAACTATGTAAAAAAGGAAAATAAATTATGAAAATAGAATTTTTAAAAAATATTTGTCCTAATGCAATATCAGGAGATTTTAAGGGATATATAGGCTTACTTGATATAATAAAAGGATCAACAGCGAATGTTTTACATCCAAGGATGGCTGAACTTGAAAAACTAATACAAGAAGGTTATATACGAATAGTAGAGCCTTGATTAAGATACTACGAAAGAATTTTCATAACTTTCTTTTGTAATTTCAGCACAAAAAATTTCAATTTTTTTGTTTTTATTTTGAATTGATTTTATTTCATTAGCTAAAGAGCAATAATGTGAAAAATCTAATTTAACAAAAAAAACTAATTGTGAAATTTGTTTTCCACCATAAGGAAATATAGTTTCTTTCAAAGAAGTAATTACTTTATCAGCTTCATTAGAATTATTTATATGCAACTCAAACCAAAATAAATAAAATTTTGTTTTCATAGTAGTATACTCCTTAATTTATGTAATTAACCCCATTTAATTATAAGCTAAATGAGGTTAATGAAATTACTTTCTAAATTTAGTATTAGAGCATTTTGGACAAGGAGGGAGAGTATCAGTATTGTCATTAAGTACAACTTTACAACCACATTTTGTACAATAATAAGTACCTTTTCCTGGTTTTTCTCCAGTACTATGCATAAAAATCTCCTTTAGGGACCTAAGATAAAGTGAATATACATGTACGGTGAATAAAATGCAACAAAAAAGAGTAACAACTATTTTAAAATAAGGAGCAATTATGAATAATGAAAAAGAACAAAAACCTATTTTTATAGAATCATTAATGGATTTCCCAATTGGGGGATGTATGAATACTGATTTAGGAGTAATAACAATATTTAAGGGAACAAAAATGAAAATTGTTTTTCCTCAAAATTCAAATATTATAGGATATGTTGAACACGGGTTTATTAAAGTTATTGATGAAGATTAGTATTTTCTCCATTTTCATAAAGGGATTTATATATAAAATAGATCCAATAGAAATGGTAACTATGTAAAAAAAGGAAAATAAATTATGAAAATAGAATTATTAAAAGCTGGGAATCCAGCAGCCTTTGATGGAGATATTGGAAGTATATATTGTCCTATAGGAACAATTCTTGAAATAGTAGGTTTTGATCCTTCTAATTCTAAACATGCACAAAATCTTAATTATTTACAAGAATATAAATTGATTAAAGTAATAGAATATTAAGAGATTCTAAAATAATGAACAATGAAAAAAGAACAAAAACAGGACAAACTCTAAAAGAAGTAGAATCTTTAGCATTAACCCTAGAAACAATTATTAATGAATTTTTGTTTTCTTAAAATTTGATTGATTTGTATCGGGGTGAAAGACAATATTAAACATATAGAAGGGAAATAAAAGAATGAAAACCGAAGAGAAATATAATGATCCTATGAAAGAAATAATTGATGTTGATTTATTTACAGATTCAATAGAAACAATTTTGGAAAAAATAAAACTTAAAACAAACTTTGGGCATAAACAAGCAATACAAATTGAAATACAGAAAAATTATGATAATGATTCTTTGCCTTATCATTTAATAATATCACATCCTTATCTTTATGATGCAACTTTACTTAATTATGACCCTGAAACAGGTATTGAATTTAAAGATATTTTTAAACCTGAAAATTTTATTGATAATGAAATTCCAAAATATTTAAAGAATTATTAGTAATGAATTGTTGTTTTTTTAAGATGAATAGTCATATTCTCATCTTGTGTTAAGCAAAATAGATAAACAATTTCATTTTTTGATGATAATAGTTTTTCAATATTACTTATTATTTCAATCCATTTTATTTTAGAATCATTATAATGAAATTCATAACTACTATTTGATAATTTAGTTGCATTTAATTTTTTTTCAAAAAACATTTTTAAGTTTTCATTTTCTTTATTATCTTCATAATTAATGATACTTAAAACTTGTTTGTAATTTATAAACTCTTCGTGTCTGCTCATCATTTCCACCTTTTTATCACTCGAAACAAGTGTTTCAAATACATCTTCAAAATCCTCTCCAATGGAAGGAATAATTTTTGGTTTTTTAGGCATATTATTCTTTTTCCTTTAATTTTTTGTTAAAATCCAATAAAATAAAAATACTTTTTGATGTATCAAACAAAATCCATAAATCATAAACAAAAATTGTAACACAAAAAGTATCAATTAATTGCTTATATTGCAAATTTAACTTCAACCAATTTGAATCAGAAACAATAAATATAATAATTGAGGTAACAACTAATACAATTTGCTCTTTAATTGAGAGAATCATTTCTTTTTTAGTAGAATTAAATGTATCATAATTTGTTTTATCAATTAATTCTCGTATTTTTGTTAAAACAATACTGAGCGTAGTAGTATTTATAGCCATTAATGCAAGTATCAATGTGATAAGATTTTGTTTTAAAAAGGATACAATATAATCAGATTGCAAAAACATTTGAAATTGGATAATTATAAATGATAAAGCTATAGAAATTAAAATATTTTTTAGTATTTTCATTAAAGTAATCCTTTTATTAATTCAATAATTGTATTAGGAGAATTTGCACTTATTTGAAAATCATCAAGTTCAATTGAACGTTTTGACTTTGCTGTATGTATTTTACGTTTCACGTTTTTTGCTTTTATAGTAATATTACCACAACCTTCACTTGAATACTCCACAAGACTATTTACTTGACTATTTGAGGAATCAATATTTAATGCTGAATCAGGATCAGCGGTAATATTTATATTGGTTTTCGAAGCATTTGTACCCTTTTGAGGTGGTTCAAAGTCAAAGTCTTCATTATCAAGCAATAATCTAATTTCAATATGACTATAGTTATCATCAAGTTCATCATGTACAGGATTAGCAATTTTTTTATATCGAGCATCTTTTACTTTAATAAAATAGCATCCATTTTTTTTATTATTAGAAATGTACCAAATATCTGGAGGTTTTGAAAACCGTGACCAATTACATGAACAATCAGGAAAACGAATTGTTTCTAATTTTATTATTCCTGTCTCTTTATCAATATCATTTAAAGAATAAGAACGATATAATTTTTCAGTATCCTTTATTTGAGTAGTATGAATATGAGGTCTACCATTTCTTTTTAAGCGATCAGGTAATTTTTTTGAATGAATTTTTTTCAAAATATTCGTGTAAAGGTATTGAAAAATCATCATGTTGCTCTACCTCTTTTATTTTCATAATATCAAAGTTATTTAATAAAGAAATAATAAAAGAGCCATCATTATATACTTCAATAAAAATTTCTTTTATTATTTTTTTAAGGAGCTTTTTAATATTGGTTCTATAAACAATAGCTATTCCTCCTTCAATAAAAGGGGCTATTCGAATTGGTAAATAATAATAATCATGAGCAATAAATGAATAAATTTTCTTAACTTTTTCTATTGCTAAAGGGTCAATAGGAGGATAATCAATTGGAATTTCAATAGAATCAATTTTTTGAGCAATTGAATCAATAATTGAAACACTTGTAGTTATTGTAGTTGCTTTGTTAGGAACAGTAATGGGTGAAGACTTTACTACTATTTTTTCATTTTGTTGCGTTGATGATAGAATATAGGGATTCATAGAGAATATAGTTGATAATGAATTAGGAGCAACTAATGTTGTATTCATCTTTTAACCTTTTGAGTGTATTACAGAAACAATAGGTTGTATTTGTGTCACATAAGATGGATTTCCTTGTTCATCGGTTTCATCAAGTTTTATTATTTGAACAACTACTTGTTTTATTTTTATAACTGTTCCGTTTTCAAGAGTATATTCTGACCAATCTTCTTTAGTTTGTTCTTTATTGCTTATTATTATTGGAAATAATTCCCCAGGGTTTATTTCAAGAGCATTTGCAATTTTAATAATCGTTAATACAGAAGGTTGTTTTTTACCAGATTCAAGACTTGCTAAAAAGCTTTGGGATATTTCTGCTTTTTGAGCTAACTCTAATTGAGACATAGACTTTCTTTGTCTTGTCTTTCTTACTTTATCCATAACATAAGTTACTTGTTTTTCTAGCTCCATTGATAAAGATTAAATCTCTATAGGTATTGTCACAATTCTCTATAGAATATATAATATCTCCTATAGAAATACTTTTCTCATATCTATGAGAAATAAAGGAGATCGCTATGAAATCAAAGGCTACAGCTTATCTATTGTGGTTTTTTCTAGGAATTTTTGGAGGTCATAGGTTCTATATTGGTAAAATTGGAACTGGAATCATTTATCTATGCTCTCTTGGCATATTTGGCATTGGTTGGATTATTGATCTTTTTACTCTTGGAAATCAAGTTGACTTGTACAATGCACTTCATTTTGGTAAAGGACAAAATCAGCAACAATCGCAATCTGTTGTTATTAACATGCCTTCCACTACGTCACAATCTAAAGAAAATGCAGAAAAGGTAATCTTGAGACTATCAGAAGAAACGCCAATGCTTACCTTTAAAGAAATACTTAACAAGACGAGTTTAGATTTTGATGATGTAGATTTAGCTCTAAAAAAGTTAGTTGAAAAAGGTATAGCTAAAGAAATAAAAAATGAAGGACAAGTTATGTATAGTTTTAAGAATTAAACACATAATTAGGTCTCATCTAGAGATACACTTTCTTTCATAAAATGCTTGATAAAAAGTGCAATTAATGTAACTATTTATATAGACCTAGTTTTTTTATGGGAGTAATTAATGCTTCACAATTATAGCAGAGAAAAAATTCATCAAATTCTCTATTATCTCCAAAAAAACCTTGTATGTGAAGATAATACAAATTACACAAAACTTCTTAAACTTGTTTTTTTTGCAGATAGATATCATTTAAGAAATTATGGAACTTTAATGACCAATGATGATTACTATGCCATGAAAATGGGGCCAGTTGGAAGTAAACTGTATGATTTGTTAAAGAAAAGAAATAATTTACAATTGAATAAAATCTTTACAAAAGCTAGTAAGAAAAAAGCAAGGAATATAGATGAATTTGACATTACAATAAAAAAAGCTAATGATAATGATCTTTCAGAAAGCAACAAGATAGCATTAAATTTTGCAATTAAATATTTTGGTAAATTTAATTACTCAGAATTATCGAATATTACACATGATTACCCTGAATGGAAAAGATATGAATCAATTTTTATTGACAATGAAAGAAAAAGAATAGAAATAATTTTTGAAGATTTTTTTAACAATCCAAGTAGTGATGCAAAATATATAAAATATTATTTAAAAGGCAATGATCCTTTTTATGAAAATCCTGAAATAAGCGAATCTCATAATTTATTAGAATGAACCCTTTCCCATAAATTACTAATAAGTGGTAATTTACAATTTTCGTTAAATGTAATAATTATTGGTCTTGAACTTTCAGGCCATCCTTGTTTATCTAATTTGTAATCATTAGTGTTTTTATAATGATTACCATTGTTGAAAATAGTAATATCAAATTCTGGATTTTTAACATCACAAATTCTTAAATTAAATTTCTTTTCTTCTTCTGTTTCTGGTTTTAAAACTAAATAACCATTTATAAATTCTATATACATGCTTCTTTTCTCCTTGTTATTTAAAATATAGTTACCCATCTTCAAAGTCTACTTCTTGGGTCTACCTTATATATAAATCCCTAATAATAAATAGAGGAGAAAGTATGTTTGATCTTGATTTTGAATACAATTGTCCATATTGCAATGAATTATTTTTAGGTGAACATAATATTGACAATAAAATTGTTAATAAAATATTAATTTGTGATTTATGTGGAAATAAATACAAGCTTACATCAAAGGCAATACTAGAGATTGAATGTGAAGTAACAAAGTTTAATGAATAAAAAAATTATTCACTTTTAGCTGGAATATCAATCCATTCTTTATTATCTTTTAAAGAATCCATTACTTCTCTTGCTTTTTTTGCAAGACTTGGATTTTTAGATTCATTCCAACGTGCTAAATTGTTAATAGCTTTTGAAACAGGGCCTTTTCCTATTTTCTTAGCAAGGGATATAAAATGTTTTAAAGGCATATCATCAAATGATTTACCTTCTGGAATTTCAAGAATACCTTCATTTTCTACTTTAATATCTGATGTATCTTTTTCTACTAAGGTGATTAAAGTATTTTTCTTAATAAAAATACCTTCTACTATATAATCTTTTGAACATTTCATTATTATATTCTCCTGTTTTTATATATAGTTACTTATACATTACCAATTGTCTTCATTTTCAAATCTTTCTACAATAGACAAATATGCTGGATTTTGTAATAAAGCATGATTAGTTATAGGTGCTAAATTATAAGCAACGTATACAATTGCAACCTTAGTAGCTGTATTAATTATATCTACTAATTGAAAAGGAATTATTTCAAAATTAGTATCATCTTTTTTTACTTTATATAATATAATATCATTCTTCTTAACTTTGTCTTCAAATTTAAAATAACCAGTAATAGGTAGTAT